>JAAUYG010040237.1_pt1 | contig 13383 bp, 7 predicted proteins | sample 7278091 | NCBI WGS metagenome assembly JAAUYG01 (sample SAMN14350201, study PRJNA611818) | marine sediment metagenome | isolation source: surface marine sediment (0.6m) | place: French Polynesia: Moorea | collected 2018-08
AATATTTGCCGAATTTCGATCTTTCGCGAGCACAATATTTTCGCGATTGGAGATGGCCTCGCGAAATTCGCGAAAATTTTCTGTACGCGAAAAAATTGTGATCTACAGTATATTTATAACTACTAATATCCATATTTTAACTACTGTACCCATTTTGATCATACAGCAACTGTGGTATTTTCACTTTATCCTCAATGATCCAATTTGTATGTTAAAATGCTTGCCACTTGCCAGTGAATTTTAGACTACAGAACAAAGAACTACATATAGACATAGTCTGGAATGGTATGAAAAAAAAATTGGGTCTTGATGCACTCCTACCTGGATACCATGCAGTTGCCCATCTGATAAAGTAGTCTTGTAACATTGTGGATTCGTGCATATCTTGATGTTGCTCACTTTAAACCCTTTCCTTCTTTCTGACAACTTTGTGACTTGTGTATTGCAATACGGTACATCGAATCGTGGCTTTCAGTGCCATTGGTATATTAAAATATTTGTGTGTCATGACAACTTTCTGGACATATTAAAAAAAAACAAAGACTCCAAATAAACATCAATCAAGCTGTTTATTGTTCATTAACTTAGATCATTGGCATGCAAAGTCTACCTGATAATTAGAGCAGCCCTGTCGGTGTGTCAACAATACCACCGAAGGACTAATGGGCTCATCTTCTGTGTAAGACATCACGAAAAAAACTGCATTTTTTGCTTCAATTGTGGCATGGAATCGCTTTTCTGCCAAGGGAAACTCCTATCAGTATAGCACAGTTGGCCAACCCCAAATCTTATTATAGTGCTGAGGTAGATGGCATCAGTGGCCATGTTAGGAGTACCGGTAATAGTATTTGCGGCAACTACAATTTAATGTTAGGCTGGTGAGCAGACTATACAGCAGTGGTCAACATGGTATTGTATGAAGTGATGTCTTTCATGGAGAGATTGCCCTATAATGTACATCCTTACGATTCTTTTGTAATTTGTAAAACTGGGCCATGAGATTGGTAGTGAAGACGGCACTACAGTAGTCCCTCGATTTTAAGACCACCCTTGGTGCCAAGAAAATGTGGTCTAATATTGTATGCGGTCATAAAAAAAATGGTTATTTAACGCACAAAGTGGGACCAAATCAAGTAGTGCTATATTCAAGAATGGTCTTAAAGGGTTGTAAAAGTAGAGGGACTACTGTGGTTATACTTTTTGGGTTACGACATTCAAAGTTGCAACTAGCAATAATGTTTATCTCGCCTACCATAGACTACTCTTGGCTTCATTATGGAAGTAACCAGAAGTAGTCGGGCATTAAGGGGATATTCAGGTCGCTATACTGGTGCCCTAGAAAACATCAATACAGGAAACTCTGTGGTGTACCAACTTGCAAACATCAACAGTAAAGGGCATTAAGACATACAATGAGTGAGCATACCTCAGATAGTACATAAATCTTACACTTTCTATAAACAGAATCCTGGAATGAGCGGCAGTTGCTGAGCAGCAACCACTACTAGTCTTGTGTCTTGTGAGGCTCTTTGGCTTGAGTCTGTCATTTAGCATTTGAGGCCAGTTTCATAAAACACTCAAGTCCACTAGGTCTTAAGACTTGAGATTTCTTTCTGCAAACTGGCGCTTGGACATAACAAATTAAAGTTTCAATTATTATAACCGCTCATATGTTACACATCACTCACTATAATCTGGTTCGTCAGGGACTGCTACGTAGGGGGGGGGGGGGACCGTTAAGTTTTTTTTTCTCAAGTTCCATGACATGTTATTGAGCAGGTAACAGTTTAGAAAAATGCAAAAATCCCATAGGATCTTTGTGATGTGGTGTCACTTTTTATAAAGCCATTGAAGCCACATTCAAGCTAACAGATGAGGTATATTCGGGAATATTCAAAACAAGACATACAGACTTCTGAACTAAAAAAAAAAATTAAACTCTAATACTGAAGGTGCAGAAATCTGTAGTGCAAGGATCTTTGTATCCAGGATTAGTTTACTTGCCCTGGGGCTTGTTGGCAGGTTTGTACATTACTGGGACAGAAAGATCCGATGTCAACATTGTACAAATATCACGCAACAACACATTTCCCCAAACTTCCTCCCTCCCTTGCGACATCCTGCGTGAAGTAGGATTGTGTCTGTGGTTAGCACTTGACAGGTAGCACCGTGATACTGTCCTTTAACTTACTGTTACCCTCCCTTGACATCGGTTACAAAACGGGATAGAAAATCGCCACACGCAATATGATTGGACCAGCAACATTTGAAATCCAGATACAGCGTACATAAAGACAAGTCAGCAAATGGAGATATGCATCACGTACATGTATATCCTCTCAAGCCAACATCGCATATCTAGGCAGGATATATAGAAAAGTGCACAAACACCGTTCTGTTGTGCACCGTATAGTGGTAAAATGTAGGTGAATGACAAAGTGATTTTGCCAGGGAACAGGGATAATTTTTTATACTACATGTATCTGTAAAGCAATGCTGTATCCGGAAATAAATGTGGCGTAAAAAACACCTGCAGTTAAAGCTATTTTTTTGTCAAGAAACATGTACATGCATCTATATAAATTATTCTATACAAATTCACAATACAAAAAGCTTAACGCCTACGGGTACTTCATTCTAGAAAATACAAGTACCAATGGAATACTGCTGACACTACGTACAGTGTCATGTGAGGTCTCGTCGGTAGTCAAACACACATCCTGTTGCTTATAAATATTGAACCCTTTCATGTGCTGCTTTGGCATAGAATAATATTGTATAAATTTGAAATGTTTTAATGCCTGGTGGCCACAGTGGAACCGTCATCTGGTGCCGCAACGAAGAATAGCAGAGATAGTATTCCTGCCATTCAAAAGTCAGTCAACCGCGTCATTTGTTCTACAGAGGTCGGACATGCTGCTGGAGACAGCGGTGCCGCCCTGGTGGGAATCGCCTTCCTCGGTGGCAGTCAGGTGGAACACACTGTGGTTTTCTCTCGGTGATATGGTGTGGTGTCGGACTGGTGCTGGTGGTGGTCGTAGATGGGAAGGTGGCGGAGCATACATCGATGGCCCTAGGCCTCTTGGAGACGGTGGATTACCGTTTGAGTCCGTGTTGGGGGCAGGGTGATACGGTGGGGCAGGAAGAGCCTTATGTAAAGATATAGGAGCCAACCGCTGGAACAAGGAAAAGTGAAGCCATGCAGTGACCATGCATTTTGCAGTGAAGTGTGACATGTCCAATGGTACTACATCTTCAGTAGTCTCCCTCTAACAAGGCCACCCCTTCTGCCAAATAATTTCCGGCAAATAATTCTGTTACTGGAGAGGTATCTGACAAGAGGAAACATCACATAAATTCATGGTATTTTCTTTGAAGGTCCATGTCCTTTCTAGAGAGGGTGTCCCCGTACAGTGTACTTTAAGTAACGGACATATATACAAGTGCATGAAAGGCAAAAATTTTAAACAGCAAATACAGATTATAACTCCACAGTTAATACAGGTGAAAATTCCTAACAGGACATTGCAATAAAGTAAACATATGGGCTACAGCTTTCTTTTTACGAGGTGGCAAACTACACAGAAACCAGTAGCAAAGAAGGCTGTACATCTGTTTCAAAGGCAGTTTAATTAAACCCCCCGAACCCACAAATTAACATATCATGCATATCAGGCACTGTATAGTTGATTGTGAGCTTGCATAGTGATGTCCCATTACTTCATGTCTATGAATTATATTGGCTAGATTGCACATATACTGTACATTGTATTTAGTAATATTTATGACACAAAATTTTGCATTCTGGGATACACAAATTCACGAAGAGTGACACTGTTGAAGACACAAGTATAAATGTAGATCTAGCCATTCCCTAAACAGGAAGTAACCCAGGCAGGTCATTGCCTATATGGGGGTTTGTTCAGTGAGCTCTGTCTGACCAGACCTCGCCTGTCTTTCTCTATGTGAGTAGCAGACCCGCGGCCCTTCCTCCCGCTACCAACCCGAGACAAACTCGTACAGGACACAGAACTTAAGTTCACGCCGCTGCGGACCATGCGAGGGGCATGCTGCTGTGTCAGCGTGTGCAGTGACTTTTTACGTAACCCGGGCGTAGGGACCCTCGGATGTGTTTGGGGTGAGCGTGAACGACTCCTGGTGTTGGAGCGTGCTGGTGACGCCGAGTGCTGGGACATTATTGTTGGGGGTGTCTGTTGAGGCCTGGGGGAAGGGGAACCCAGGTTGTACCGAACAGATTCCGGATTGGTCAGAATAATATTAGGTGGGTGGACAGGTGCACGTTGGGCTGGGGCATTTTGTGACCCTATTCTTGTGGAAGCTATTCCAGGGTTGGGATGAGTAGCATCCTGGGAGGGTGGAATTGTCAGAGAGGGCGTGTTGACTGGTGGGCGTGCCGGGGAGAGTGCGCGGGGCGAGGTCCTAGGGGATGTGGGGGAGGAACTCAGAGGGGAATGGACAGCTGTTTCCTGGAAAGGTCACAACAGTCAACTCAACTAGCAACCCACAGCAGGAAAACATGTAGCGATACTGATCAGAATACTTCACTATCACTGTATTGTCCAATGAAATAAATATTTAAGCTTCTAAGCACTTTCAAGTTCTAGGGCAACAGAAGTTGCGCCAGTCCTACATGGACGCACTTTTGTTGGCAAAAGTAGTGCATTGAAAACAGCTTTCTTTGTTACTTAGAAGAATTCTTAATAATAGTCTGTTTGAGAATATAACTAACCCACAAGTACCCATCTTATAGGTGAACCCAGTTCATTAGCAGTACAACGACTGACTCAGAGCCTGTAGAAGCTTCTAAAAGTATCAGTACCTTGTCCACCGAGTTCTGGCCAGCCTTTCTCAGTGGTACAGGAGTATGGTGATGGATGTAGTCCTGCGGTGGGGGTGGCGGCGGTGGGGGTGGTCCAGTTGCCTCCCAGGCTCCCCTGTACTTGTCCTTCTGTATAATTCCTGGGGTTTCACCCCATCCCGGGGGGGATCTCGGGGCCTCTGGCTGAGGGCGTGGTGGGCCTGTCCACTGGGAGGGTTCCATGGCAGGCTAGACAGGTAAATAAAGGCATAGGGGACGCAATTAATTTACCAATTCCACTTTAACAGAATAACAGGCTGCTATAAATGTTTGACCAAATACAGTTGGCTTACATTCCAGCGTAATCCCAGGCTTTGTAATCGGAACAAAAGTATCCAGTGAAGATTTATTTACATGTGATAATTAAGTGATTGATATTACAGTACATTGTAGATATAAATATTGTTGAATGAATATATAGAGATGACAATGTAAGACCTCTGATTGAATGTCTTGGGTAGAACAAAAACAATTTTTTTTTATATATCTACCTGGACATGTTTCTTTTTCTTTTTCCTTCGATGAGGTACCCCTCCAGAGCTGTACCAATTGCTGTGGCCAGAACGGCTGAAAGAACATAGCACGTACTAAACGTATAATCATCCTCTTCCGCTTTTTAAATATGGGAAGCAAATTTTTTACTACATTAAACAGAATCTGAAAAAAATATGCCAAGTTGTGTATGGTGGATATCTGGAACTTAAAGAAAGACCATGCCACGAGTGAGGTCAAAGTGTTCTTCACTTTAAGGTGGTCTTAATTCTGAAAAATACAGTACTGTTGTGTAACTTTTGGACTTCCAGTAAGTGGTCTTAATTCTGGGGTGGCCTTATTTTCAGGGTCAGAGTTTCACTGTATTGGGTTAAGGCTACCGGTACTGACCATGACGGCTGTGGTGACCCTTGCTGGCTGTGGACCATGGTACGAGTATTAGTTCCATATTGGTGACGTCCATCTGCAGAAAGACATCAACATCACTGTGTCACATGACAAAATATTACAGGATCAAATTATCCCTCTTCCAGGGTAAGCCTGCCGTTATCAGGTATACATTGTTAGGTACAGTTAAAGCTGCTCTAAAGATCACCTGTGTATAAAGACCACCTGCTTATAAAGACCACACAGGTCCCGGGGGGTATACTTTCCATGTTATTGAACCTACATATAAAGACTACCTGTGTATCAGGACCATATTTTATTGGTCCCTAGGGTGGTCTTTATATAGGTACATGTTTCGCTGTACTAAGAGCTTAATTACTGCAATGAAAGGTTATCTGTTAACGTAAAGAGTTTTTTTCAATCTAGCGGTAAATGAAGACCTTAACTGAAAATATACCGATACATTATTTTTTACTTGCGTATACACCTTCCCTCTTATCCCATTTGCGTATCTATCACACATAAAAACACGTACATACACAGAATACAACATTCCCTGACATTCTTTTTATTTTTTTAAGTCTACACATACAGTAACATGTAGTAAAGAGCGAGTTCATGGTAAATTGACCATCAGTAAACACCAATGGCTTTGCTTACATGTACAATGTACATGCATACGTACATGTACATGAAATCTGGAACACTACATGTACCGATATATACCAGACAACACAAAGTCTACATGAGTGAAAAGTTGATTACCTCTATCAGCTGCACTAGTGATACATTCAATGTATCTTTGCATATATATAAATTGGAACACCTGTACTATCTTTCTGTCTAGTCATGATATATGTACAGTACCTAATCATAATTTTATATGTGTTAATTTACTAGTATGCTTTGCACAGTACATGCAGTACATGTACAGCCTTATCATTTTTTCCGGGGTTCTGAAAATGTTATTATATTAATTGTTTTTTTGTTTTTTTTTGCTCTTCTTTGTGTGTGACTGTGCAGCAGAGTTACTGTCATGGTGCAGCACCTGTCTGTAAAACTTTTTTTAAAACCATTAAGCGGATCTATTAAATGCCAAATTTATGAAGGGGTTCCTGTCCACCGCATCTCCATACCATCTCTTTGTCTTTGAAAATTTTAAGTTTCCTTTTTTTTCTTTTTCTTTTTTTAATTCTTCATTTTCACTAAATGGGACCATATGGAAGTAAAATTTTCAAACATCTCTGAAATACAAACCAGATTAACTCAAAAAAATCCATGTATACTCCCACGGGGTCTACCAAAGTTGTTAAAAGAATTGTGAAATTTAAAATTTGTACTTGCCTCAAAATGGCTGTTGTACAGGCAAAAACCTTATTTGGTCCTATCTGGCAAGTGGCCAAGCAGGACATGAAGGCCCTGGGCCTCGTTCAAACATTCCTTTACCTGGCTTTAATCACAAAATGTGTCTAAACAATTTTTTTATGATTTCGAAGTAATGATATGGTGCATTTTGCATGCTATCAATAATGGGGGGGGGGGGCATGGAAATGCCATTTTTCATCAGTGTTTGGCCTCTTTGCATGATGTAGCCTACAGCAAGGTAAATTTGTGTGTGTGCAAGTTTAAGTGTGATGATCAGATTTAATTTGAATGCTGTAATTTCTTGTATCGGGCTGAACGATCTGCATGATTATGAATCTCTAGCGCAATTATACTGACTTAAAGATGGACAGTTGGTTAATTTGCCTACATGCAACTTATTAGCACATGATCAAGTGAGCTAGACTGAGAAGAGCAAATTGCACATTTCTTGACATGTCTTTTGGTAAGTACGTGATCGGAGATTGAACCCTAGCACCTCACATGTAGGCACTTGAGGATTGATCATGTGAGTTCACAATGGTGTGACTGCTGGATGTGGGATTTCAATTGCCTGAGTTTCTAGTCCAAAGAGATACATTGTCTCTATGACTATACATGTATGCTGTATGCTAAAGTTGCTTAAACTGCACGACATGCACACTGCATCTATAACCATAATGTGTGAGCCTATATTTACTTCTACATTGTAATATTCAGAGTGAACTGTCAACTATGGAAGAGAGTATCTGACAAATTGTTGAACCTTAAATGCTACAATAAAGCAAATACCAAAGTTGAACACAACTACCTTGACCTATTATACAATGTAAGTGCTTAGCTTTTTAAAGTAAGCCGTGTTTCACACAACAAAGACAAAAGCACAAGCAATGATGAGAACAAGCACTTATATAATAGATGGTCTCATTTACTACCACTGTTTTACCTTCATTGTCTTCCAGAAGAGACTCTTGTACCTGATCTAATATGACACAGTTAAACAGAGAACAGCAACATATTATTAATTAACGGGCTTAAAGATAATCTCCTTCAGTGAAGTAATTGACCTATTGTACCTGATGTACACCACATGAACCATGAGCTGTAGAAACCAAAAAGTTTTTCCTCACACATTCACAATGTACATGTACATCTTTAATTACAATAGATTGATTTGGAGAGTGCAATCGTGCAATTATTTTTGTTGATTTTGGCGATCATTAAGAGTGACTACAAGATTTCATATTCCCTAGAGCAGATATCCTTGTGTGCAAGAATGTGCTAAGTTGAAATCATTATTTTTAGAAGTGTTTAATGATTTGACAATTGTGATTTGATCTGTTTCTCCGGGGATTGATGTAAGGGAAGCAACGAAGAGAGTAGTGCCTTTATAGTCTTAATTTACCTGGATGGTAGAATTTCCCGTGCCTTTCCCTGACATGCCCGTTCAGCTGATGTTGCTGAGGAGGGTGTTGATGCTGCCATCTCTGGTCATGGGGGTTGTTGAAATGTTGACTGCCAATATCTGTGGACCCCTGTGAGTAGGTGGACTGAAAATAAGATTAGTTACTGTTAGTAAACTATTTAGACCGCCTTCTTCCATAAACCAAGAATTTCAAAGTAAGTTTATGGTTCCAGGTATATAGTACTGCGATTAAGTGTTTCGTTTTTTGGCTGGGTCTCATCGACAGCACGTCAGTTATAGTAATATATGAAAGTGTAAAATATTAGCTGTAACAGTTCATGGCTATGATGAGATACCACAGATTGTGCGCATATGTATACTTTTTAAATGTGAAATATGTGAACTGTACAATTTGAAAATAAATTACTACTACTACTACTACTACTACTACTACTACAACTTAAGTACATGTACAAGGCCAAAGCTTCAAATGTAGATTGCGGTCGACTACCCAGGGTATTTAATTATCAGTATATGTACTTAGTAAGGTTGGAATAACTAAAGTCATCCCTCTTTTAGTGATGATTACTACAGTGGCCGGCCTCCTATTACATACATGTACATGTAAGTATAAAAGTAACTAACCAGCATTATGAATCTATGTTTATTTTAATACATTTATTTAATGCTCCTCCACAAAATTGCTAATGTGGCCAAAATACATGTAACACACGATTTTCATCGATAAGAATAATTCATTTGTAATATTCCAATAAATGCTGAAATGTTTTTTATTCTAATCTCTTTCTTAAACCTACTATATCTTGTATAGAATTTTTTAGAAATGTATAAAGTGTTCTTTGTAAATGTAATGACTCTTAGTTGCCTCACAATATACACATACTTCTGGCTTGTGCAGCTATTGTAATTATATCAACTTGGATTTCTTACCTTGATTTCTTGACCCTTGTCCTGGTGGGGTCTGTTTACTCCAGGAGCATCTCGGTTCTTGCGTCTCATAGATGAACGTATCTTATCCAGTTCGTCTTGGGTTGCTCTGGTCATGAATTTCTTACTACGGCGTTCGGTTTGTGGGCTGGAATTTCCGCTACCATTCACAGAAGGCTCCTCAGGCTGACCTGCCTTGGTGGCAGAGGGTTTGTTATGACTGTCATGGAAACTGGTTGTGGCATGTCTATGGTTGCTGTTTTGGCTTCCAGGTCCGGCAATGCCAGCACTGAAGTTGACAGTGTATGTACTGTTGCGTATTGTTGGGTCTGTCGTCAGTGTGGCGGCCTCCTGCCTGACGGCGGGGACGTCAATCCTGTGCTCAGGTGGCTTGTCCTCCATGTCTCCGTAATCTGAACAGGAGCTGTCCCTGAAGAGATCCGGACGAGGTTTCGATGATTCAGGTTCCCTTGCCTGATGAACCAGCTGCTTCACTACAGGCCTGGGTTTGTTTGGACGCCCATCAGCAGTTGCATCTTTGTCATGGATCTGAGACAGCTGCTTCACCACAGGTTTGGACTTTGGAGAGGCATCCCCAGGAATCGGACCATTCTCTGTAGTTCCTGCTGCTGTCGGATTGAAGGCTGTGGTTGTTTGCTTAGCATCACTCTCCTGGCCTCGATCAGGACTACCAACAGCGTGCTGTGTCTGAGGGGTCAGAGGAACGCCAGGAGCAGACTCACTGCTCCCGTCCTCCCCTACATTGTCCTCTGAGTTGTCACTGCTAGAACAGCTGTCCTGGGTGGGGCCAATTTTCAGGAAGTTAGTGAGCTTGGATGTTAGAGTGTCAACCTTTGCTTTACTCTTCTGAACAAGAATGGTGTCGTCTTTGGCAACGTTGCCTTTAAAGTTTTGCTTCAGTTCTCCAAAATCAGGTCTTTTTTCATAGTTATCCTGGATGAAATTGTTTCTTGCTTTCTCCATAACCTCACCGCTTCCATCCGATCCAGATGTAGTCTTGACCGGACTGTCGAAGGATTTTCTACGGATAGGCTTCTGGTCGTTAGCATCGTCACTGTCTGCACCATCGCTGTCGGGCCGAGACCTCTTAGTCCACAGTGGTGGCACTGGCGGCACAACAGCTGAATGCGAGTCACTGCTCTTGTTGTTCGATTTGAGGTATTTGCTTTTGGGTAGATCTTCAGACAATGAGTTTTCTTTGGTGTGTGAATTCTCTGAGGAATCTGGAAAGCGGCCAGTGGTCGCCAGCTGGTCAGCCACGCCATTAGGTTCAGAATGGGATCCTCTTCTGTGGTTAGCCAAGTTGTCACTGTTTCTGAAAACATTTACCAAATACATATTTTATGTTGATGTGCAACCATACATACAACATACATGTATGTGTATGCAAATGAAACTGGTGCATTTATTTTTAAAAATATACATTTGCATGTACAGATTTAACAAGTGACCCTGTAAGTACTAGTGGTACATGTAACTTGGTTTGCGGCTAACAAAATGCTTGCTAGTCAGAATTATATAAATTTATAACAAAGACTATTTTGGACATATAAAAAATACCCATAGTCATAAATCACACTTAGCATAAGAGAGTTAAAACTATCTCAGATTAGAGACACAAACATGTATAAGTTTTTCAGGCTAAATTGTGTGTATAAACTTTAAACACACAGCCTACCAGATACATTGCATAGTTTTATGCTCAGAAGTGAAATCCATAACAGAATTAACAGAGGAGCAGCACATCCCAACAGCTAATAACGGCTTTGGCTGTTCAATGAAAATACCAGATACAAACACATTTAACCAATTCCTAAAAGGCATTAGGCATATATCCAACAGAAAAAGGTTAAAGGATCAATTAAGCTACAACTATTGTCAAGGCATTAAAAAATACATGGGTAAGAAAATTTCAAACTAAATAAAGCTGTTACCGTAGTAACCAATGCAAGTATCGGTACTACAAATTATGGATCTTGATGCATGCATACATGCATTTTGTTAACTGCCTGGTAATTATGGATACAGGTATTATTTTTTATGAATGTCCACCTCAACAGCGTCAGGCTCTTTGGATCGCTGTCATTTTCATGTTCAATTGAAGATGGCAGTATTCTCTTAAAGTTTGTTTGTCTATCCAATTCAACTATGAAACATCTGAAAAATATAAACCATATAAACGCACACTATGACTAGTTTGTGGCAATCATTTGAAGGTGCACTGGCATATCAACACAATGTATATAGTAGCAACACAACACTAAAGACAACATGCAATTACACCAGTAATACCAGCCATTATATGTTCCTTACTTTTCCTTGACCAGGCTGCTATGTTTGTGTCTGTTGCTTGTTGTACTGACTCGGGAGTTCCTCGTGAGCAGCCGCTCCGTACAAAAGGCATCATGTTCTAAACATTCCTCAATGCTGACCCGATCGTGGGGATCCAACATCAGAGTGTTCTGAAGAATCAGAGTTGAGCCATCAGTAATTTCTAAAGTTACCCAGTAATGTTGCTGTATGTATGTACACTGCATAAGAAAAGTAACAAGTTAAAAGCAATAAATTTAGCAATTTAAGTAATAGTGTTTCCTCTGTTCATTGCCACTGTCCCTAATGTAACCAAAAGTCTTTGCTGTTTTAATTACTATTCCAGTACTTCTTGCCAAAGGCCACTTCTCTAATGTAGCCACAACTTGCAAGCAAATTATAAGGGTGACCTTAATAGAGGGGGACTGATACTGTAAAATACAGCAACATATCATCTTCCAAACTTTTTGCCTCATACATGTATTTTACATTACAGTGAAGATCAAAACATAATATTATAGTTTGAGCTGATATCAATTGTCAATACATGTACAATGTATATCTGTAATGTACGAACCAAACCTGATAAGCAAATAACTGACAATATCTCTTGAGTGCTTCAGGATTTGCAGAATCTCTAACAAATCCCACAGGAATTTACCTTTTACAAAGGAAATTATCTTTCTCCAAAAAGATTGATCTTCAAAAATGTGAGTAGGTGACCTGTATAAGTACTGTGCCCTACATGCACATAGAGGTCCCTGGATTTTAAATCTTACTCATCCCGCCAGAAAAAAATATGGGACTTAAATTTTAGGTGGTCTTAAAATTCAGGTATATTAATGTTGAAAATGAGTGTTGAAGACCAGGCCTCTGTTTCATAAAACTTTAAAGACGTCTTTACATAGGCCAACAGGCCTATGTAAAGACGTCTTTATGTTTTATGAAACAGAGCCCAGGTCTTAAAAGTGGGGGGTCTTAAATCACAGGCAAAAATGTATAAGTTTAAATCATAATAAAACAGCTTTCACATTGTTCAGCCCACCAGAAGACTATATATTATAGCTATCTACACCCCCCAACTTACCGCCATGAAGTCTATAAGGACTTCATTCAACTTTCCTTGGTAACGCTTAATCAAAGTCATTGGCCTCACGACTGAAGGAAACTGGATGTAAAGTATGAAGATTTTTAGTAGTACATGAACATGTCACACCTGTCATAAATAAACACAGGTAAGTAAGTAGTGACATGTGAAAGAGTATATAGGTGCTGGTACATAAATGCATAGTTTCAAAAAGAATAACTTTATTAACGTTTAAAAAGATTTTTATATATTACACTGGTACCTCAACTTAGCTAACCAGTATTAACATGTACTTCATAAGAAAAGCAAAAAAACAAGAGGCCCAGGGGCCTTGATGCTCTGCTTGGTCACCTGCTAATTAAAAGAAAACCAATAACGTTTTAACTTAGCAGTACAAAGATCCCTGAATATTTAAGTCAAAAGTAGATACAAGGTCGTCAAAAACTGGAAATGTACCGAATGACCCCAAACTGAACTTGAACACTTAATAGT
>JAAUYG010035044.1_pt1 | contig 13378 bp, 7 predicted proteins | sample 7278091 | NCBI WGS metagenome assembly JAAUYG01 (sample SAMN14350201, study PRJNA611818) | marine sediment metagenome | isolation source: surface marine sediment (0.6m) | place: French Polynesia: Moorea | collected 2018-08
AGTTATCTGGGAGAATGAAGACAACAAGAGTCGGATCTCACAGAGAGACGGCCTTTATTAGCATCACACAACCACTGCCCCGGAAGGCAGGGATACAACCAAGTACACGACAGGTACCTGGCGAAGTTACATGCAAAGACTGGCCGATTACATGCCAGAAAGTCCATAGAAGGACGACAATTGAAAGTACATGGAATAAAACACATGTGCGTACGCACGACAGCGCGATCTACACGTTGGTATCTGTTTAATACCAGCGCGAGGCTTAACTACGGTACCTTAGCGCAAATACGGCTTCAAACGGTTCAATACGTCTTGTACGTTTTTAGTTCCAGTTCAAAGTCATGCAGATTAGCGTTACAGCCGAACGGCGTCATATATTTATGGCGCGTCGCTATGACGCGCCATGGCAACCAGCGCGCAACAACAAGAGCAGGTACTATCTTACTGTGCCCGCTTCGCGCGTTAATATGCTAGGCGTTTAACACTGATTAACCTCAACTGAGGACTGCCTCGCAGAGCGAGTCTAGTTCTACGTGTGACTAACAACCAATACCGGTTTATATAATGATAACACTGATAGAAAGGGAGGCTGAAATACCACAATATAATGTAATTATTGCTCACTGCTTATTGGTAAGCGATCAGGAGGAGGGTCAAAGTTCTTGGGGATCTCGTTGGTTCATATAGCCGACACTGAAAGACAGAAATTGGATCAAATCCGGGTCCAGAGAACTTCTGTTTTTCGGATAGATTTAATTCCAGTTTTTAAAGTGATTTTTACGGTCTTTTATGCGTCTCACCTTGATATAACAGTCTCGGCTTCGATTTCATCGCAGAAGTAGCATTGGAGCAGTTACCGATACTTCTAAGTACTATCCACGCCCGGGATTAATCAGTGATCTGACAGAAAACTTTCAGAAAGGAATGGGTGACCGCCACGTGGCAGCACGCAGTTTTACAGCGTGGTGCTCGTCGGGTTTCGCTTGTCCCGTTTAGTTATAACTAGGTATGGTATGGTTTCAGTGCAAGAAAATGCACTGACTTCCTAAAGTAAAACCACGTTCACTTGACGCTCCCCAAGTTTTTGATATAACCCACACGAAAGGAAATACTTGTGTCTTGGGGACATTATTAGTTCTTTGCGGATACACAGACTGTTCTTCAACAACACACGTGAGTCAGCACGCCTCTAATTTTACCCGAAAGGATAGTCCTAGACGAGTGCACTGAAATAAGGTAATACTGAACTTAAAATAATGTAATGTATTTTAAAACATTAGGGAATGTGTATAAGAGACGATTTTTGGACTTTTGATTAATCCGCATATTCTCTGATGCTCTCATGACGTTGTATCGGTACAATTTCTAACACAAGTTTTATCAAATGCAGTATCATAAATTAATATATCATATGTGTGACTTTCCACCATCCGAACGCACAGTACGTGTGCTTGTTTGCTCGGACGTGAATCTGTATCACAATCAGAGCAAGCGTACGGTGGGTTGGATTGCCAAGATTTTACGATATATTGTAGCGATTACCGTATTGTACTATATCCGATATATTGTACTACTATAATATCAATGACAGGTGGAAGTAGCGCCAATGGTCTTATGTGTAGTGGCAGTTTTATAGAATAGTGTTCCGAATAAAGTTAAATTCTTACGGACGTTTAACATATCGGAGGTAGGGTGCATCATGTAGGGCTTCACATGGGTAAAAAACGAAGTGCCACACGGCCACTTTAAAGTTGTAGATATCCGACGTGGCCTTTTATAAAAACTGTAGAAAATGACATCAAGGTCTTATTAAAAGTGGCATGGGGACATAAGGAAAAATAAAGAGTGACGTGTGACATAGCATAAATTATTTGGACCCATGTGGAGCCCAATGCATAAGGCATTACACATGTTACAAGAAACATGATTTGTATTTGAAACATTTTCATGGTCAGCTTAAACTTGTACTCAATTGTTATGTTTAAGAGATAACCCCAAGTAACTATCTCTAACTGTCTTTATTTACTTGAGCTATCAGTCATAAAGTGATAGAAGGGTACTAAGTAGGTAGTTCATCAATCAATCATTAGATTTGTATTGCGCCTTTCCACAGCTGTGCTCATGGGTGCAGCCTAGTTCATGGCTGCATAGAAGCATCTACCTGCATAACAAATTTGTAAAATGGAATAACAGAATCACAGCAAAATCTGTCTTTGTCTTTGTCAGAATCCCACAACACTGGCGGAAATTGCCGACCTGGTAAAGCAAGAAGATGTAGAAGAGCTGAAAAAAAGATTATGCAGCAGGATGGATTTTGGAACAGCTGGTGAGATAATTCAATAGGTTTCAAATCCCCACGTACCCAATACTATCCATGAAGCCTACTCATAATCATGATAATGTGCCCTGGTCATGGACTATCACATGTCTGTGCTGCAATTAAGACTTCTGCTACAACAATTCTATAAAAACTCCTTTAGAAATACAGTAATAGTCTGAGTAGTGGTAGTACAATTCTTGGAAAAGTCTTTCACTTGAAGTACTGGTAGTAGTAGTAATACATGTAATAGTAGTAATTGTAGTATAGTAGTAGCAGTAGTAGAGTAGTTAATGTTCAGATTGCACAACATAACAAATACAAAGACGTGTCAAATACACTGCTTACAAAAGGACTTTTTCTGATTCACAAGACGGTTAACCCGTATTAATTAATATATTGTATTTGTATTTTATAAAGATGGTTTGTTAAAAAGCTCCCCTGTGAGCATGGTGAAGAGATACTAAGGCAGTTATGCTGAGAGTTCTATACACACCGGTATATACCAGTCCCTGTGTATTTCTTTGTATATTTTGTCACTGGGCATCAAGGCTGGAGGTCGTGAAAGTACTTCAGTCTTAAGTTTTCACTTGAGTCATCAATTGCAGCCATGCAGCTGGCTAAGAATCATAGCTCAAAACTTATAACCATTTTCAAGGCCTCCAAACCCAGATTTCAACCATAATTTTTCCTGTTGCTGGGATCCACGTTTGTCATGTTGGTCATAAACATGATCAGGGTGATGATATACTTGGAATAAAGTCTTGAAATTTTAATCATTTGTGACTGTCAAATTAAAAGTTTAATCTGTTATAGGGATGTGGCTGGGGTGGATCTGATCAAAATCTTTGCTGGAGCAGATTACGATAACACTAGAATAGTAGTAGTGACACCAGGGGTACTGCTATAATAAACTATTCATCTTTCTTTATTTTCAGGCCTCAGGGCTGCTATGGGAGCAGGGAATGCACGAATGAATGACCTAACCATTATACAAACAACACAGGTTAAGATTTAAACATATGTTAAAGTAGACTGTAGTACTGATGACGCTCAGTATACATGTACATATTACCGGTACCATGAGTACTTATAGTGTCTTATAACAAGTAGTTGTTATTATATATAGTGTCTTATAATAAGTAGTAGTTGTTATAAAGTCTTATCCCAAACATATACCTTACATGCACAAGTGGAAGGGTGCCCGGAGTTCGCCAATATATGTGTATTGTTTTGATGTTACATTTTCTTGATGACCTGATATTTTTTCTGACATTTACCGGTAGCTTGTTTTATTATGAATTGCCTTTATTTTTTTTGTGGCAGGGTTGGTGCACAATGGTGCAGGAGGGGTTGCATGTCTGTTAAGGACTTGCTCTTCTGTTAGGGATAATATGTTATACAGCAATGCATATTGTAACAACATAAAAAAAATAAGTTGATTAAAGTTTCAGTTCAGCAATTATAAGTTTTGTGAATGTTATAAGAGCTAATTTGTTTGCCTACAGCATTGTACAGTAATTGTAAAACTAAATTGTAGTTCAGTTGCTGTTGTTATAATGCTTAATAATAGATTTTCTAGTACAATGAACATTATGTGGTAAAATACGTAGGATGTAACTTTGACACAAGGCTGGCAGGACATGTATGGAACTGTATACATTGTATTAGCAGGAAAACGATGTCCGCTTCAAAATGTTGTGTCAATTTTCTTGCATACTAAGTATACGCTGTAAATTTGCAGGGTTTTGGGAAGTATATGTTACAGTCAACACCGGATGTGAAAAAGAAGGGTGTTGTCATTGGGTATGATGCCAGGCATAACAGCAACAGGTAACAAGGAGAACAGTTTACCATGGTTACTGCGCAGAGTTAATGCTCCTCTCATTTTGATGCAGTGGGTGTCGCCCCTTAGAAGGGGTAAACATGGGTCTATAAAATATTGCCCGGTTTGAGGTTTATTTTTTAACAGAGAACTACGAATTGCAGATCATTATTTAAGACCCCTATCTGAATCGTCTATCAACATTTAACAGCCATGACGAGTCACAGATCGCTCTTTTATATACGGTAAATGGTATACAGTGGTCCCTGCGATTTAAGACCGCCCATTCAGCCAGCAAAATATGGTCTTAAATTGAAGGTGGTCTTAAAATAGAGGGATGTTTATGCTGAAAATATATGAATGGTGTCATTGATATCCGGTCTTAAAATGCAGGGAATTGTTAAATAGAGAGGCATTTAATCGCAGGGACCACTGTAGTCGCAGTCACATTGTAACAGCAATGGTCTAGTCGCAGATCAATCTTTAACATGTTTAAGAGACATCACCCCGCAGATCGGAATTTAACAGCAACTGCAAACCGTGGATTGCCAGTTTAGCGAGGGACTGGCTCATCAGATCATAGTTTTATAGATGGGCTGCTCACGAATCGGCAGTTAACAGGGGCACCAAATCGCTAATCGCACTTTAGTGAGGAGTGCAGATCGTGACTCAGAAGATAAGAATTTGGTCGGTTCGCTAGATTGATTTGCCAAAACGATTCGGTCGATTCGATTTTAACCCATGTATACCCCTCTTAGACATGTTGGAGTCAGTATTTGAACTTTACCTATTCATTTCTCTTTTCATATTATAATACCCATATTAAAACAAGTTTCTTTACTAATTATTGAGGAATGAACTACTCTTTAGCAATATTTGTGTTGGTGTTTTCATCAGTAGACTGTTGCTAATAAACCAAACTTGAGGTTGTGTTTATTATTTGTGTATTAGGGACAATAAAAATAAACATTTTCAATATGTATGAAGGCTTTTAAAATATTGATATTGATTCATAAGAAAAGTATAATAGGTTGACAGGTACATGCACAATGTACCAGTGCATGGATATATGTTGGTCTCAAAATGTTAAAAAAATGTATTCACAAAACTTTAAATGATGTGTGATTTTAGGGACTTTACATTTTTACACAGCACTAATGCATGTACTACCTTGGTAACTTGTTATTGGCCATATGCATTATGTTTTAGGCACTAATATTTACAATATTACTCATGGAACTGAAAATGACGTTTGTCATTCATTCTTCAGATTTGCTCAGCTGGTTGCTACCGTACTGCTTCATGAAGGCATCCCAGTCTACCTTTACTCCCAGATAGTGCCTACACCTTATGTGGTAAGAAATCAGATCAGTGACATTCTTAGGTTATATCTTACTTGGTATATCTTACTCTGTGAAATGATATTAGTCCTAAGACTGCATGCTACATGTATCATGTGTATGTAGTGATTTTGCTAGCTGATTTCCAAAATTTGTTTCTGGATTTTCCAGTTTATTGGGACTTTTGATTGTATGAATAGTGATCAGTATTTTATGCCTGGTTACCATGGTGATCCAGTACACTTGCTCTGATAACTTATAAAAGACACAGTATGGTTTCTAAATTCAACGGCGTGCCATCCCTTAGTTAATATCTATGTTTGAACTGCAATAGACAGTAAATTTGAAACACTGTTTTTTGTAAGTGCACCGCATAAGATTTTCTTATGTCACTGTGCAGTATTACTGGAATGAACACTGGACATGTATACATGATATAGCGGGAATTGGCCTGTTGCAGCCAGGTATTCTTGAGTTACCGGTACATACTTGAGTTACCGGTACATTTATCTTAATATAAAAGCAAATGTACCATGTGTACTGCCAGTGAAATGATATACGATCAAACGTTCTCTACAGACCAACTGCATATAAAGATCACCTGCTTATAAAGACCACATTTTACAGATCCCCAGGGGTATACTTTTTATGTTGTTGAACATGTTGAACCTGCATATAAAGACAACCTATATATAAGGCATTCCAAATTTTGTTGGCCTCTAGGGTGGTCTTTATATACAACTTTCACTGGATGTATATTTTCTTTCTAGCCATATGGAGTCCTGCAGTTGAAGTGTTCCTGGGGTATCATGATCACTGCTTCACACAATCCCAAGGAGGACAATGGCTACAAGGTATGATACGCTAATAAGCCTGTCTTTATGAATTTTATGTAAGGAAGTCAGCAGATTCTTGAAGGCATATAATGAGCCAGGGACACCAGTCATAAACTCTCCTATTTATGTTTCAGATTACGAGGTAGAGTACTGATTAATGTGCATGGATTTGCTGATAGCAAAAATATTGATATAGATAAGCTGCACACAGTACTTCTGCTGTTGTTGCTAAGTATACATGTACTTCACAGAATCATGGTAATAGACTCAGTATGATTACATCTACATGTCAGTAAATTGGTAAACATGGCATTAGGTTATCTCAGTATCTCTGTAAAAGGAAGGACATTGTACCATTGAATAGGATTGGAAGACTTAGAATATAGGAGCCACAAGATAAAATTATTCAGTCTCCTTTGGGAATGCATGTAGACGCGTTTATCAAACAAAAAGCAAGAAGAAAACAATAATAATAAAGTGTGCTAATTGTCTGCTAAACTACAGCCTTTGATAGGATTTGTCAAACTAAATGAGAACGGTTACTTTGTTTCTCTATTTTAGGTTTACTTCCAAAATGGGGCTCAGGTAGGTATTCGGTAACTTTTACACTGAATGTGCCATAAATCCAACTACACAAGGGAGTTTGTTTCATCATTACCTTTATTCTTCTTGACCATTATGAAATGCAATATGATGCAAGCTGCAACACAAAATGTACAAAGGGTCCATAAGTAACTTACAATATAATTTTAATTGCATAAGTTTAAATGGAGTTTATGGTATTAGACATGTGTAAAATCGGCCATTATTGACTACATGTATTTGCGCTATGAGAGTGCGGTCTCCATATTTTCTTTTGCTGAGACGCCTTTGACAGAAGGCATTTTAGGAACTTTAGTCTGGTAGATCTTTTTGGAGTAAATATACCAGGTTGGTATGTTTCCAGTGCTATTTTTGATGTACCAGTATCCAATTTAAACTCTTTTTTTCTGGCTGTCATCATGGTATATCCTTATACCTATCAATGTTGTAATTGTATTCCAGATCATTTCACCTCATGACAAAGGGATTAAGAAAAGCATTGAAGAAAATTTAGAACCCTTACCATCCTCTTGGGATACAGCTATTGTGAACACCAGCACCCTGAGAACAGACCCGTTCCAGCAAATCCATTCTTCATATATGCAGGATTTACGGAGGCTGTGCTTTCATAGGTCAGAAAATTGTACTTTGAACAGAACTAAAGTTATGTTGAGTTTTTTTTAGGTTTGTTGCAGCTGGAATTTTTTATTTCAATGTATATGTACAAATTATATTATTTTTTTTTTATAGATTTAGTTTAATTAGATGGAGCCAATGGTCATACAATGGTTGTTAAGCAATCCTTTTGTCTAACATGTCTAATCCCTACTTTAAGAGTAAGGATGGTACTGTAGGGTATTGTACATTTTACTGCCATTACAGCATGAAAGCACAGAAGTTGTTTTCCAGTTCTGTAAGCTCAGATAAGTCTGGGACCTACTAGTTGTAATAGATGCTTGTCATTGCTTTTTAGGCAATGAATATCTGCAAATAAGTGAATAAAGTAAATTTGGGAAATATAATTCAAATTCCAGCTTAGACTTACTAGATCAAAGATACCTTTACAGTAGTATCCCTCTAATAAGGAACACCCCTTCTGCCAAAGAATTCTGTCCTTATTAGAGATGTGTACTTTGGTGAGAGGGAGCATTATATGCATTCATGGTCCTTCATGTGTACTTGCTGCCAAGAATTTGTGTCTTTCTAAATGGCTGTCCTCTCTAACGAGTGTCCTTGAAGAGAGGGACCACTGTATTTAATATGTGGCTGTTCCTTCATGCATGGTCTATTCATGATTTCTATTTCCCACAGGGATTCCAATGCTGAGAGTTCTGTCAAGTTTACCTATACTGCCATGCATGGTGTGGGATATGACTTTGTGGTGGATGCACAAAAAACATTTGGTTTCCCAAGTTTCATCCCAGTTAAAGAGCAGGTAACGAAAAACATTCAACTTGCGTAATGACATAAATATTAGCTTCTGCTGTAGGTTACATTGTATAGCAGCATGAGGTGCTCAAGGCAGAATATGAGATTGAAAGCTTTTATAAAATTTGTGTTCTCTCTTCTTTATATGCTACGCAGTATTCAGACTAATATGTATTCCTTGTCTGATCTCTGTCGCCAGGTTGAACCCGATCCGGAATTTCCCACGGTCAAGTTTCCCAACCCAGAGGAAGGGAAAAGTGCTCTGGTAAGCTTTTCATTGATGCATTTGCAATCCTAAGGTTGATAGCATTAGGTGCTTTGGCAAGTTTATGAGTGAATTGGATGTTTTTTTTTCTTTGATTGTTTGTTCTTTTCTTGACAGCGGGTCCACAGATTAAAGTAAATACAATTTGATATGCAAGAAGAGAGTGTCTTAATGATAAAAATGGAACAGTTGAATATCCAGTGTCCTATAATAAATTTTCTTTTAATAGGTTCCCTTAAACTGGCTTCCTGTTAAATTAGGGTTCCCTTACATTGGGTCTCTGTCTCCTGATATTAAGCATTGCATAGGATGATGGCATTATTCCTGTAGAATCTTCAATAAATACATCATGCAGAAGTGTATGTGACTTTGTTATTCCTGGAAATTTGCTTTGGTAATGCTTAGGGAAAAACAAAAAAGTGTACAACATTCACAACGGTCAAAGGAAGGTTTTATTTCTTCATATTCCTGTTGTATGGCAGGAAATGGATATTGAAGAAGTGGCATGTACCAGTAATAGAAACTGGAATACAATAACCTGGTATCAACCAGTCCTAATAAGCGATTGTTGTGCCATAAGTTGTTTACAGCTCCTGCATTCACACTGGTATTTGTAGGACTTAGCCATTAAGACGGCCAATGAGGAAGGGAGTTCCATCATCCTGGCCAACGACCCAGATGCAGACAGACTGGCAGTGGCAGAGAAACAACCCAGGTTAGTGTATTGTCCACACATAATTATCAAGATTCTTGTGGTGAATTCACCAGGCTGACATTTGCAGTTTATATTAAAGTGTTAGGGTGCAATATTACCGGTTCATATTAACTCCATAGCCTGCAATACTTATAGGTACTGTATTTTTTCCACAGATTATTAAGCAATCTAAGTTGTTGATAGTTTGCGGGTTTGAAAAAAATGTATACCACAGAAAGGAAAAGATACATTCATGCTTGTAGTTTGTACTTGCACATATTTTACAAGTGCCCATGACTTTGTGACTGAACTCCCATGTAGATTTCATATTACTATATTCTCCTGGTAGACCCTTTAGTGTTACACCTTTACAATAAAACAGATAAAGTTCATTGCTATTAATTTCAATTCTCCAAGTATTAATTAGTTCTCTCTCGGTAAGAAATATCATCTGCAACATATTACCGGTAATTATCTCATTGTGTGTAAGCAGAGGCTGTAGCCTGTGGTTTTGCTTTGTCACAGTGCTGCCTGGATTGTATTCACAGGCAATGAGCTAGGTACGCTGTTATGCTGGTGGATGATGAAAGTGTATAGAAAATTTCATCCTGATAAAAAGGGTAAGAGGAAAAAAGAAAGAGAAAAAAATGGCTATTATCCCAGCCAGTTGTCCAGCATTCTTCTGACATTGCTTTTCTGTGGCATTTCCTTTACAGCATTATTTTCGCTTTCGTTTTTGTTCCCCAATTTTGCATGCTGTTTGTTGATCTCCTGTCCTGCTCTGCTTTCTGTGGTTTTAACTGGTCGTGGTGGTAGTTAGTGTGAACACTTGGATTCAGCACAAATCCTTACGGATACATAACAGTCCATACCATAATATAAATGTATCATCAGTGTTGTAGTAAAATTGTATAGCATCAAAGCATGCAAAGTGAGCAATCACGGAACAAAGTGAGCAATGCCCGGTTATGTATCATGGAACAAAATGTATGAATGTCAGTTGTATTAAATATTAAGGCAGGCATAACTAAACATTGCAGACAAACTAGAGCCTTGAAAGTTTTTTGTATTGGAATTTTACTTGGTTTCTCCACTTGCTCCAGATGGAAGTTTAAGTGACTGTTGTGTCATATAATTTGAACCTTTGAAATGGAACAGTTTGAGATTGAAACACTTGTTGCTGAACCCTAGAGGGTCTCTCATTGTATTCTTCCTAGCTTTTGTATTTCTAGTAGTTTGTGACACTTCCTATTTCTCCACACTAACATTTAACCGTTTTGGATAGGCTTATACTAAACAATGCTAAACAGTCCTCACTGTTTCTTTTGTGTGAAATTTAACTAAAGCTTGGCATTGTGGACTGATAGGACTGAGAATGAAGGACCTGATGCTTCCTATTTACAGTAACCCTAACCCTGGCATGTCTTCGCACAATTAATGACATTGTTATTAATCTCTAATAAGTATATATGGTATACCTTAGCCTGGCTAATAAGCAGACTTCTCACATTTCACCAGGTATCAGTAAGGTTCACTACATGATTAAAACTCTGGTCTCCTCAACCATAGCAATTGATACTGTAGATAGAGTGCACACAACACAGTATACCAAATACATATACCGGTATGACATTAACAAAATGTGAATGTTTGATGTTTACAAATATGTGTACTACCAACAGAACATAGTAAGTGCTTGACATTGACTTATATTCTTGTCCATGTACATGTGAACACTGGTGAATTAGCTCTATACTGAAGCTGCGGTTTGGTACCATCTATTTTTTAGTGGGGCATGGTATTTGTTCAGTGGGAACGAGTTTGGGGGACTCATTGGCTGGTGGCTGACTTCACGTTTTTTCCAAAAGCATCCCAATATACCTGGTAAGATAGCAATGTTTTTGTGCAGCTTTGGGCTTTCAGTGTTTTTTTTCCCACATGCAAATTAAGGTTCTCTAATCCATGGTTTAATAGACTAGCCATGACTTGAAAAACATAAACTTGAATAAGTGTCCTATAGTCCACCAATTATTGGTGGAATCCAGGCATAGCACTATTACATCTCAGGCAGTGGGAGAATAGACTGTGGCAGATGGACAGATATAGTTTTCCACTGTTGCTACTGGTTCCTGGTAAAATTGGATTACCTTCAAATTGTTGTTTGTTGTACCTGTTGTCTAGTTCACAGATAAGGGAATTTGAATAATGAACCGCCTCAAGTAGGTTACTGTAGAGTCCAAAAGCAGCCATAGAACACATAGTTACATGAGTTATGCACACATACCGGTATTTGTGTTCAAAATATGTAGTATTTCACCCTATAATGATAAAAGACTATTTTTTTGTCCCAGAAATGTCTTTACTTACTGGTACTTAATTTAGTAAAAGTACTTGTAACTAGGTGTTCTGTGTTTGTACATATCCATCATGTACATGTACATATACATTTGTACTGTAATATTTGCATAAATTTTTGTCAAAAAGAGGCACCTGTATTTCTTGGATTTGTGAAAATAATTTTGAAAGGATATTTTGGAAGGATATAACTTACATCTTCATTTTAAGGATATTCCCCAGTATGTGTGAATGTGACAATTGGGTGGTGGTTGTTCTATCCAGTGCCACTCCTACCAGGCACACATTTAAGTGGTGTAATAATACATGCATACATGGTATATGTGTACCAGTATTTATCTAACACAGCCAACCACATAATATAATTTACATAACTTAGTATAATAATATAACTTGATTATTTACCACATGGCTTCAATTTTTTTTATCCAATCAAGCCTATAGTCATGAAACATGATCCTTTAAAAGATTTGTCTTGGATTGAAACTTAGCCAGACCTGATAAGCATTCATATGGCATACTGATAAATACTTAAGGTCTGTATTACTCTGTACATTTTCTATTTAATGTGTATGTTCTATGGTAGAGTAGTTTCGTATTTTAATAATGATTACATTTCCTATGTGATCAATGGTTATAGTTGTAATATTTTTTTCAGTTGATGACTGCTATGTCTTGGCCAGTACCGTCTCATCTAAAATCCTGAAAACCATGGCTGAGAAGGAAGGATTTCACCACGTGGTAGGCAAATAGCCTATACTAATAGCTGAAAACTGTTAAGATATTATGAAGCTGCACCAGTAATTACTGATTACACCCATGAATAGTTGGAAAATACTTGTGACAAGTTTATTTATTGAATGTATCAATAGTTTGAATCAAGGTTGGGCAATTAAAATTTGGCCTGACACAAAGCATTTATCCTCACCCACCACTCTTCTCTATGCATGTAGAGTACAAGAAGAAGTTACATATTGGAGACCTACCAATACACTGTGCCACAGTTACACTATTGCATCTAATCTTGAGTGACCATAGACAGGATTTAAGTTCATTCTGGCTTAAATTAAACATGTAGGTTTGACATATATTTGCTACCAGTATCAGTAAAGATATTACATTTATCATATCTGTGTCTTTAATACCAAGGATATGGATGTATGGAGGAGTTGTATACTGCTTACTTTTCACCTTAGCTTGGATAGAATTTGGATGCCGTGGGTACAGTAGAACATTGGGAGTGGATCTTACACTTTTTTACGCATGTTCAACTTTGTCCAATGGCTCAGCGATGATCACCTTTCCTACTGACCCTATTCCTTGTTCCAGTTCACTGCATGTTGTAAAATATTGAGTATTCTTCAAACATCCCTTACAGTTGTGAATTTTATAGAGTTGGGCATTAAGAACGTTCTTGTTTGTCCTGTTCTAAACACCACACATTGACCAAGTTTTGGCACATTGTCGTTTTCTTCCCATTCCAGGAAACCCTAACAGGCTTCAAGTGGATGGGAAACAAAGCAGTGGAACTAGTGGGAAGGGGCAAGCATGCCATCTTTGCATTTGAAGAGGCCATTGGTAATTTACTCAAATGTCACATGTTAAGCTTACTTAACCATTTTGTGTACTATTATATTCATCACCTAAATCGGTGTCAAACCATAACTCTCTGCCGTGGCTCCCGGCCACGGATCCCTAGCCGTCTGAAAAACGAAATGACCCGGCCAACCACC
>JAAUYG010165474.1_pt1 | contig 13378 bp, 18 predicted proteins | sample 7278091 | NCBI WGS metagenome assembly JAAUYG01 (sample SAMN14350201, study PRJNA611818) | marine sediment metagenome | isolation source: surface marine sediment (0.6m) | place: French Polynesia: Moorea | collected 2018-08
TGTCATCGTGTTCCAATTTGAATAATATACATTTTCTTCCTTTGACAGCAGAAAGTGGGTCCATTGCGTTTTGCTAATTTGGCGAATGACTTAATGAATCCACGGCACTTCTTATAAAGTAGCTGATGTTTGTATCATGAAGAGTCAGCCATGCAGAAGCCCAATTAAATCAGATGTTTTGACTTGCTTTCGAGTGTTTGAGACGTTGGCAAGAAAGGTGCACGTACTGTCACAGCTTCGACTCATTAAAATTATTTTGTTTAATTTCTTATCTTTCTCTGAAAATATTGTGAACCAATTTCCATAAACCGAGATCAACGCTATTTCGTCTGTGTGTGTTGAGTGTTAACACTTTGAAACTTTGGGATGAACACACTGAAAGTTTGGACGGTGGCAAACGGTTTCCAGCAAATGTCTTTGCAGAAGTAGATCTACTTCCTTGTCCATCATTAAGGCAAACAGGACAGTAATGATTGCATTCCCTGCACTAATGATGACGATGATGACAATAGACAGAATAATGTAAGTGTAAGGGCAAACATAGAATCAGACGCAAATTATGCAAACCATGCAACCACGAGGAAGTTATTCTTCAGCAGCATGGACGTTGGATTCATACCTATGTGCAGGCACCTTCATCAAAATCTCTTTGTTATGTGGGAGGTCTTTTTTGCATTCAGTGTGCTTTAACTTCAGAAAGGCAACCTTCATACCCAATTAGGTACTCCTTTCGTAACTTAACAAAAGCTGCGCTCATTTGTACATGTGAGCTTCTGCAATGTTCACCGCTCGTAGTTTTGCTAACGGCTCATGTTTACAAGAACTCTCTGGAAAGTTGGCAAGGATAATAAGACGTTTTTGTCGACTGCAAAAGTTGAAAACTTTCAGAACAGAATCATTAATGAAAAACAGAGAAAACACAGCAAGTCTTCCCCGATCTTTATTTTTGTCAATGGGTTCCGGCGGAATCGTCAAAATATCAACCAACGGCTGACGGCTTCTTCACAGCTGCTTTTCTGAAGTACTTCCTACATGCCACTGAAGCAATGCATGCATGTTGAAAAATGAACTGTGCTCGCGAAACGTTTTCCCTCCATATTTTGGGAAAGTATATACATTTGGAAATCAATTGGTTTGGTGACGAGAAATGATACCCCCTATGTTTGAACCTGTGCCTGGATGCACCTTGCCTGCAACAAGACAGCAACAAGACATGTTGGCCAATTTTTACTTGCTTCCCATTTTCTCAGGAAAAACCGTGCGTGGTGAAACAAATGCCGCTCTCTGCTCAAGACTTCGCTTTGGGTCTTCTATCTGCATGGGCTATGAAAATGTTGTGCATCATTCAGACTCAGACATGCCCAGAGCCAGAGCAACGTGTTTGAGCAGCTGCATGTAATTCCTCTCCTGTGTGCATGAAGTGACAATGGGTTCAGTCAAGAACCTGTGTGAGTCCTCAGCGACGAAGCTAAATTTGACCATCCGTGCTTGTTACCGTGTGGTCGCTGTTTCTCCCATTGCCTGCAGGATACATGTCATCCAGGATACTTTAATCCATTGCGAATTGGACATCCACTGGGCATTGACTGCCAAAAATTAGTTGGAAGCAAATCTGCATGACAATCTTGAGGCTGCGCTCAGCCATTTTTCGTTGAGCCTTGAGACAAAAATACAATTTACTTCAATCTAAAACGGTCGTGATAGATCCTCTCTCACGATATGGATCCGGGTTTTATTGGTGGTTTGGATTTGACAGGAAAATGAATTTAGTCTCCATGCATGTGGAACATCGTTGATGAATATTTCCATTGAAGTTATCCACACACAATTTCTGTTTCCCAGAGTGAAGTATTCATTCCTCTTTCATTTAGTTACTCAGTCAGAAATAAAGTTACCATAAACACACATGAAAGAGCCTGTCTTGATGCCAAAAATGTTGGTTGCCAGTTGCCAAACTGTTAACATTGCTTCAGAAAACTGCATGAAGCCTTGGCGGAACTTATTTGGCAATTTTGTAAAGGTCACAAAGAAAATTCCTGGCATTTGCTTCAGCAAAATACACCTGTCAACACACTTATGAAGGCTGCTAAAGAACCCCGTTTAACCTTTTGCAGACCAATCTGACACCAACTTCACCAGAGGAATGGGAATCGCAAAAGGTTTCTTTTTGAAGCGCCGGAACTGGGTGCAAGTTTGAGGAGACCAGTAAGAGATTACATGCCATGAACAGTTATGTGAATACTTGCACTGGCTGCCAGTGTTCACCAACAGGTGAGTGGTACTCCCACATCAAGTTCTGAAGCACTTGTTTCAGCTTAGTGTATCCAAATAGCCGCTCCTCACAGGGTCACTTTTATGACTCCAAGAGGCTTCAAGAATGAATTGTTTTTTGGCATTCAAAGAGAGCGAGAATTTACACAAGGAATGTTCCTTTGTGCGTCACGTAGCAATCAGGTGATTCAGTTCTCATGTCTGAAATCTTAAGTGGCCCAAGATCCATAAACCTGGAAAAGATACATTTCCAGCAGATTCCTCCATTTCCTTTCTTTTCACTGCATTAAACAAAATAATTGGGAAGGGATTTGACACCTTGTACTATTTCGTTTTTATCAAGTCTGATTGCTGACACTTTCAAAATGTCAACCATGCCCCACGCAGCAGCAATTCGCGAGTTCAATTGTGACATAGCGAATGCCAGGCCATTCATTTGCACCTTGCTGGAGGAAAAACTCGTTAAGCTGCATTGAAGATTGCAAAGTGTTGACCTTTTGAAGGGACTATTTCCTTGTTCTGCAGGCATATCGAAGAATGCCTCATGAGGGCAGTCAAGAAAGGAATTTACTGTTCAGATCTCTTGTTTTCTGTTTTCATGGGAGGATTTTTTTTCCATGTGTCAATTTGGTTTCTTTCAAATTTCTGCAATTTTCTCATGTACGTAGTGCATGTAGTTTTCACAATACACAGCAGAGCTACAAATTATAAAAGAAACAAAATCTAGTCCCTCGTCGTTCTAAACAATCTGGATGAACAGATCTGAATAGAGGATCCCCTCTTTTTGATCTCAGATTTTGATTAACCCGAGAAGCACGATTCTTTTTGGTTCTGCAATTGGCTGGAGGGGATTGTGCCAGTTACAGCGGCTCGTTGCTATCAACACTGATAGTGACTGGTGGCAGCCAGGATTAATGAACTATGAGTGGTCACCAAAGAGCCCAGAGGCTGGGAAGAATTTGAAGGAAAATTTCGCCAGGGTTGGTACAAATGCAAAATTTGTCCCTCGCAGAGCTACATTTACAAATCATGTTACGAGGTGTTAAATGGCTCTGAGGAGGTCTGTGTGGATGGATTGCAGAAAGCCGGGAACAGGACACTCCATCAAATGGAGAGCTGCGACAGGATTTACGTGACGTTGATCTTCAAGAAGAACTTTCTTTCTGTTACGAATTCATTTCAGGCCACCTTTCCTTTGAAGCTGCGTGTCTCGAAATGTCTCTGGAACAAACAGTGCGGGAATGGTCCACATCAGTACGAGTTCTACTTGTGATGTTTGAATAAAAACTGTTGGCTCAAAGAAGTGGAAGGACATGCAACAGAGACAAAAGAGAAACACGGTTGCCATTTGTTTGAAAAGCAAAAATTGCCCACAGTTTTCATGATCCCACCAGGCAGAAAAGTAGAATTTCACATGTGTACTGCAGGTGTGAGACTTGGAGCAAAAGATGACAACATTTGGTCAGCTTATTGGCTTTTTCCAGAGTTATGGGAACCGTGCCAAGCGAATACCAATTCTTGAGCTTGACTATTGAACTTGGAAACAGAAAATCTGATGAATGCATATAGCAGTGAGAAGCACTGCATGAATTTTCTGTGTGTATAGGTTCAAGTAGTTGATGCTTGTATGTGTGTTTCAAGAAGATGCTGGACCCCTTTAAGTCAAAAAGGCAGCTTGATAATAGCGTGAAGGAGTGAAAGAGTAGATTGCTAGGGTTCTGTCACAATGACAGATGTCCCGTGGCCCCTGCATGAGTTTCAGAAGTGGAAACAATCCAAACGTCAAGATTGTGTGTTCAGTGTGTTTCCTCAGGTTTGAGAGTAGGACCAGAAGAGGAAGGTGGTTTGAAATCCAGCTGTTCAACTTGACGTCTGTTGACAATTTGTCACTTGACAAGAGGAACTGGATGTAAATTATTTATTTCACATCGCCATGAGCTTTGTGAAAAATTCAACCGGCTCTCTGTGATCAGCTGCTTCTTCCTGCCTCTTGTGATTTCTTGTAGCCCTTTTCTGCAGAAAAACTCCTGACAGATTTACAAAACGAAGTGACCCATGCCAGAATGAAGACAGTTCTTCACACTCCTTTGGACAGCACCAATGGGGTAACAACAGAGGATGCAGGATGCTTACAGAAAACACAAACCATTTTTATTGTTAATTGTAATATAGTGAACGTGTTCACGTTTTTTTGCGTTGGTTCTGTCTGCAGAGTAAAACACAAAAACCAGAATCAACACCTGCAGGAAACCACAACTTCTGGCAACTTCCTGCGGCAGCTGACAGATTTTCCCAAAACAATGTTTTGAAAAAAAAGCAACTCTTTCATTACAGTTATTCTGTTCACTTTCATTTTCATTTCACCTTTTTGTGTGAACACACGCTTCACATTTTTGTACACCGTCATGCATTCTGTTGTGCAACAACAAAAAAAGTCATATATACAACCAAACTGCAATTTCTGTGATTCGACAAAGATTCAGCAGGTAAAAGCATCACTTCAAACATCGCGGTTGATGTTTCTGTGATTTCGCTGAGGAAACCTGGAGAAGAAAGGCATGAGGGATTTGACACAGGAATTCAAATGTCCAAAGAATTCTTCACTGCATGGTGTGGTGGAGGTGACAAGATGAATGACACAAAACAAAAGTTAAAAAATAACAAAAGAAACATGTTTGTATTTTATGGTTTGTTCCCTTCCTTGCTCTTCATTCAACGAATATGAACGGCCTTAATTTGCATGGAACCCAGAGCAAAAGTCTTCGCAAGATTCAAACACAACTCAATCAAGACGATTCAGAATGCAGAGAGGCCTTTTAGCCCGTTGTTGGTTGTGTGCAAATGTTCACATGTTTTTCTTCAAAGACCGTGGACTGAACCCACATTCCCAATTTTGTAAGGTTCTGTTTAGTTGTACTTGGCATGTCTGTTTCTTCATTTGTACCACAATGGTCAGAACTAACAAGAGTAAAAAACCTGCCTGCACCCTCAATTGGAAATCGTGGAAACAGAAAATGAGAAGAAAAGTTCCTCTCAGTGAGCATTACATGCCCTTTTGGGGCACATCAAATACGATATTTTATCATTAGTTGCATGAAAGGCAAGTAAAAACTTGATGTCAATTTAATATTTCTTCCTCCATCAGCGATGTCTCGCAGATTTGATTGAGCCTCCATTTTGGGACAGAACATTTTGGCAGAGACGGATTTTAATACACTAAGTGAGTGGAGAAATTGTGGAGTCTTTCTTCATCATTCAGCAAATAAATCAGAAGTCAATCCCGTACGTCTTAGGGGACTTGATGCATTTTATTGTTTTCTCCATTTCAGACAACAGCACAAAGAAGCCGGAAAGCAGCATGTGTTCATTTCAATTCATTTTTTTTCACTAACCAGAAACTGTCAGAATCTTGATGTGGAAGCCCTTCAGAGGTGTGCAGAATCTGGACACAGTGAGATGATAAATCTTGTCACAATCCTAAAATCTGCAGAAGCTACTTTTGTACTTGCTGAAAATCTTGAGGTCGTTGTTTCTTTTCTCAGGATTGTTGAATGATACCTGGAACGAGGTGCAACAGTTCGCGGCTTGTTTGCGTGGCCATTGCCGCTGATTTATGCATAGAAGTTTATTGCAGCCCACAACAGTTGCATGAGAATGTGCTGAACTGTCACCTCCATTTGCGCTCCCACTGTTGCCACTGACTGCTGCACTTTGGTCTCATCTTGCTCGGTCGTAGATTCTCAGATGAGATTCAATCAGCGAACCATTACCCCCTGACAGAATGGTTTCAGAATGAAATTTCAGTTCTGTAGGTCTGTGGTGGAAGAGAGATGAAAAACGGCTTCTGGCTTTGAAGTGGTAATCACCATGTTCCAGGAGTAACGGACAGAATGGACAAGTCAGGAAAAAAATATAATATGTAAGAAAAAATATCATGGGGGGAAGTACTGTCTTTTTGCTTATTTGCAGTGTTTCTCCCTCAAGATTGTCAAAAATACAACAGTAGACAGAGACGACAACATGTATGAGGTTCTTGAGGTCAGCATGAAAGGCTATAATCTATACATCAGTTTCGCAAGCTTTATTGAGTTTAGGCCAATGTTCTTTAAATCACATTAACACACAGAACTGTCCACTGGGTCTCGTTCATCTTTGGTGAAGAAAGTGGCTTCACAATGCTTTGCTTGTCAGTTCATGTGCAGTTTGCAGATGTGGTGGCTCTGTTTGGTCTCTGGGCAGGCATATTGGGTCCTTTAGCAAGGTCAGGTTTTTGTTGGAACTGAAAAGGGGGTCATCCTGCAGGTCTGCAACCAACAGGCAGACATATTTTCCACAACGTTCTTCCCTATCTGTCTTCCTGCGGAGAATAACAAGCGAGAGAAGCAAACATGAGGAAAAACAATCTCAAATAAAATCCATTAATTCTTCATGAAATGTGTTCCTTTGCTGTATACTCTCATTATGCAGTGACATCAAAGGTGGAAACCTGAGTACATAGCTTTGCATGTCTTTGGGGAAATTTGAAGGAATAAATTAGACTGGAGTACTTGACATCTGTTCGTGAGACTCCAATTTCCCAATGTGCAAAGGTATTTTTGGAAAAGTTGCAAAAAAGGGCAGAAGAAGCCAAACAACACGTTTGCTTGCAGTTGTGCTCTGCTCTTTTTGAAAGGAGTTTACAAACTTTCCTTGCAGTGGTTACTGGTTGATTATCTGTCAACATTGGAGTTGTAAGTCTTAACATTTCAGGATTTCTTTTTTCAAATCTTTTTTTTTTCGTGATTTGGATTGTCAGAAGCTATGCTTAATTTTTTGTCACACGTAGACGGTTTGATCTTTCGCTTTGGAGTTCAATTCCAATCCAAGGCAGGAATCATTCAGATATTGCAATTGACTGTTGAAACGGATAATTCAGTCTTGCCGTCATTTCCCTGCATGGTGAACTCCACGAATCTCAGCAGACTGGAGTCAGACACAGGAGAAAAAAGAACCAAAAGTATGTCTGTAGATTGTACGGGAGAAAAAGTACGCGAACAGTGGGTCAAAATCGTAATCAGACATCTGTAATTAGTTGCAAGCCAATATTTGGAAAGCAATTCGGATGATCAAATCTCTATTGCCTGAAAGATTTATTTTGCACGATAAACCAGATTGGAAGATATTTATGGCAGTCGCCTCACCTTCAGGACACAATTTGCATGGCCGGAAATCTTGTGGAATTCAGCATTGCTTCTTTCAGTTGCTTGCTTCAGTTGCAATTCAGGTGCTTTGTCTTGTCCGCCAACTTTAGATCAAGCACCTGTTTCACTTTGAGTTTCCCTGAGTGAGTTTTGTTTTTCACTGGGACAGAATGAAACACTTCTCGGTGAGAGGGAAAACGGGTAAACAAAGGAAACACTGCGCAAAATATAAATGTTGCTCTGCTATTTGACTGGTCATTCGGGGTGTGTTGTTGAGATTATTCAACAAATTCCACTTGGAAAAAATCCTTCGAACGTCCATTCGTTTTTCTCCAGAAGTCATAGTGACCTTGGTTAAGGTGTTGAATTCTTGACAAGAAAAGTTATGATAATGGAGCAACATTATCTACAAGAACCACGACACCACTTACCACACGTGATGGGGGTGGACAGCCTGAAGTATCAGTGGAAATGCATCGCACGGGGAATTGGACGCAAGCTTGAATGGACTCTCAATCTCGTCACTCTCCCCAATCACGTGATTATGATTCTTGTCCAAGATACGCCACAGGAAATTAAAAGCCACCGCGAGTTAAACAAGTGGCCAGCAAAAAATGAGACAGAATAAATCTTCTTTTATTCTGGTGAAACACTTTCAAAGCACGTCCATTTATTGCCATGTCACTTGGAAACATTGCGGAAAGAACAGACCTCTTGTCACTGAGTTGTTCATTCTGTGGTTTGCTTTTGGAATCAGCATAGGAGCGTTGAATGCCCCATAAATGTCAGGCTGGCACCAAGGCCAGTCTTTACCCTATTCTTTATGGTATCCAGCTGTGCTTCTGAAAGCCATGGCAGGTCCACAACTTCCTCAGTCCAGCCTGAAGTTACAACAGCATCTAACTCCTTTTGCGGTTCATCTGATGTTTGCAAATAAAACTGCCCGTACTTCATCAATTTGCTTAAGTCGTTGTAATTTGCCTTGTCTCGTTTCATCATCGTTTTGTTTCTTACGCAATTGAGACCAAAGCTGGAACTGCCTTCATACACGAATGCCAGAGCTGGCATGGGTGATTTGCGGAGAAATTCCAGCATGGATTCATTTCCTCTTTCTGCAGTGGACATTTGTTTCAAACATTTCTTTTTCTTTTTCTCAGGTTAGTGGGAGAAGGTCTGGAAGCGGACGCTGAGAAGGGAGACGTGGACAAACGCATGTTGGATGCAGTGGGTTCTTCTTTGCTTAAAAAGCGCATGTTGGACTCGGTTGGCTCTTCCTTGCTGAAAAAGCGAATGTTGGACTCAGTTGGGTCTTCGCTACTGAAGAAGCGCATGTTGGATTCTGTGGGATCTTCACTTCTGAAGAAACGAATGTTGGATTCCGTTGGGTCTTCGCTCCTGAAGAAGCGCATGTTGGACTCGGTTGGGTCTTCGTTGTTGAAGAAGAAGCGCATGTTGGATTCGGTTGGGTCCTCCATTCTGAAGAAGCGCATGTTGGATTCAGTTGGCAGCAATCTGCTCAAGAAACGCATGCTGGACAGGTGGGTCTCACTTTGTTTTCATTTGTTCAAAGCTAGATGAAACCTTTGTGTGGTCTTGGTGGAGACCAAGACAAAAGAGACATTTCTGGGCCATTGTTGAAGCCTTTCTCCTCTTTTTTTCCTGTAATTTGTATGGAAATAAAGCTTCCCTGAACAACATGAAGTTTTAGCCTAAAGAGATTTGCACCTGATTACAGCTGTATTCCAGGAGCGCTGGGATGCAAAATAATTTTTTGGGCCTTTTGTTTCTTCTTTCTCCTTATGAAGCAAAATGAAATTGCAAAGATGCAGGAAATAACTCAAAAATCACAAGAGACCGCAGTTGTTTGAAAGATGAAATGAAACCGATATGCACCAGCTGGGAAATGCAAAACAATGTCTCTGGCTATGAATATTTTCAGCGTTGGGTCCTCCCTGATCAAAAAACGCATGCTGGACTCAGTAGGCAGTTCCCTTCTGAAACGAAGACTCGACTCTGTTGGAAGCAGTCTGATCAAGAAAGACATGGAGGTAAGTCCGTTGAATCACACAATACCGTCAGCGTCTTTCTTCGCGTGGGTTGTGGTCTTCGTGTTGTCTTTTCAATGTGGGGAAATTAAGCACATGAAAAAAGCACTCGAATCTGCACAAAACAGAAGGGGATCAGCAGTGAATGCGCAATGTCAGTGCTCTGTGATCAGACTGATGATTGGTGAATGCAACATGAAATCTCAAAGAAAATATCAAAGTAATGGATCTTTGGCTTTTCCCATTCCATCACCACGATCCCGTTTTTGCTGAAATCGTAGCGTCAGAATTTTAATCTCCCGCTTTTTGACACCAAAAAGGATTCAAATGTTGTAAGGTTTGAAATGGAATTTGCAACCAGCGGTGGCTTCCTGATTCCATTTTGTTTTCCTCTGCCCAGTTTGACTCCGAACAGTCCAGTACAGACTTACAAACACACCCACCCACATGAATGCTCGGAGAGAGAGAGAGAGAGAGAGAGAGAGAGAGAGACTAACAACAGTACTTTGCAAACATCAACAGCCAGTCAGTTTAACGTAATCATGACCATTTTCAGAGACAACTTGACGAAATTTCGGGCGGTATGATTGGGCGAGACGTTGATGACGCCGAAAACGAAGCGTACCTGGATCAGCGACAACTGGACGAAATTTCTCACGGCATGATTGGCCGACAACTCGACGAGATTTCCGGTGGGATGATAGGCCGCCAGCTGGACGAAATTCACGACGGCATGATTGGTCGACATATCAACAGCGTCCCGGGTAAGAAACATTCTGTTTGGTAAAAGATGTCATTTGGAAACTGACTTTCCTCGGTTCAGAATACCTTGCTACGTCAGCTCCATACTTGTAGGACCACCATTGGTATACAGGCAGCCACAACCTGCAGTTGTCACAAAAATGGACAGACCATTTCCACATGTATTGACCTCCGGGTGTTTGTTGTCTCTATACACAGTTTTAGATCACATTTTCTTTATGTCTGCAGAAAACAAGCGAGGTGACGCTTATTTGAGACAACTGGATGAAATAGCAGACGGGCTTGTTGGCAAAGAATAAATGCAGGAACATCCACTGCAGTTTCACCAGCCGCGATTTCAGCATTGAGTTTTTGGTTCAACAGCCGCAGTTCAGGCAGAAAATGTTTCCTGTGTTTTGTCCTCAGATGCAATGAAAATGATGAATTTTTTGCTTCATTCAAGACAAGTTCGGTGCATATTTGGATGGAAGTCAACTTTCTTCAAAGCCTAGAGAAAAAAAAGTCTTATCTTGTTCGTTCAAAAGTACGGCAACATAACCCGAACTGTAAACTGTTGCTTGGGTGCTAGACGAGGAGTGAATGTGTTGTTAGCTACATAGGCCTTTTGTCTTGAGTTTCTGATTCCAATCCATCCAGCCAGATTTTTTTGACACACAGAATTAAGTAGAGAGCGTACCTTGAACAAATGTGATATGAGCTACACCTTGTGGCAAGCAAACATTTAACATTTTGTTAACATTTTGTTTTCCTTGGGCCTCTGTCAAGGTATGTCGTGCAATACTTATGATTCTTTGTTGCGAAGACATTTTCAAAAAAAAAAAATCGTCGAAAGAGATTTTCTAATTCAATCAGAGGCAGAGATAAGAGAGCAGTGTTGAAATTTTCTCAACGTTCAACGTTCGTAAAATAGCAACATGACCAAAGCAATGAAAAAACAGGGCCTCAACATCAGCCAACAGGTTTTACCATTTTGAATGACACTGGTACAGCAAACACTTCACAGTCATCAACTAAAAATTCAAGTAAAAACACAGGCGTCCACTGCAAAAGTCAAAAAGCACAACATGTCCTCTTTTGTACCAAGGTTTGTTTTCCAAGTCAGTAAAGGGCCTAAAAGTGAAGATCTCGACGATAGCAGCTGCTACGTATTTGACCTGTGAACACAACTTGGAAATAAACCTGCTGTCCTTTTTATTTGTTGCATCATGTTCTTGTCATATTGAATTTTTGAGGAACCAGATACTTGTCGCCAGGGATCGGTTGTTTCCTATGATGGCCAAGTTCTCGACAAAAACGGCGCCAAGGCATCCAGTCCCAGTCTAGGACACCAAAACATGAAAAAACTTCTTGTCAGAGCAAAGTTTCACTTTTCCATAATTTTTCTCTCAAAATGGCCACGTGGAAACAGATTTTCTTGGAAATGTGAAGAAACGACTGTTGACATGGGACAGGGGAACCCTGTCGGTTTAGCCAAGCTGTTTCTGTGTCGGCATTCTGAGACACGAGTTCCTTTATTCCGTGCAGGCTTTTCAATGTCCGGACTCATTCATTCAAAATAAAGCGATAACAAACCTCGCCCACACCATTTCCAGCAGGCACAATGCTTCCAGCCGTCGCGAAAACAAGCCCAAGATAATTCTCACTAAATTTAGTCTTCAACCGCACTTAATTGGGTGCAGAAAGATTTTCTGCATGCAATTTAACACTATCTCGGGTGGTTAGTGTCATCCTTTCGAGCCATTAGTATTCACGGATGCCTGCGGGTTAGGAGCTGCGTTACACGTGTCGTATAAGGACCTGGTGATAAAAGCCAGTAATCAGATTGCTCCCGCTGCTCATACAGCCACCTGGGGTGTGCTTCTGTATTCACCACTGCATCTCATAATTGATCTTTTACGCACCCCAGTTATGTCCCTTGATTCTTTGGACCAAGAGATGAAGTTGGTACTGAGCAAGGTCTGTGTAAATAAAGACATCAAGTCGGGCTTTTCACTCTAAATGTCTGCGAGGAAATGCAGCACTGGCAAAAACAGATCTGACCAAATGAGCAACTGACGTTTGGTCCATGGCATTGCCATCTGTTTCTGGAACTATATATTTCGCGATTCTTGGCAAAGCACAGTTGATATTTGTGTTCATTAGCAAGAAGCAATCCGCATCATCTTTCGTTCACTTTCTGCGTGGAAGCCCCGCACAGTTTATGAAATTTACCCGATAATGACTGCGTACAAATCCAGTTTGGCGAAGGAAATTACCAATTCACTTTACGCAACTGCTCAGCCTGGAATAAAAAAACAAACACATGCAAATCAAGTCAAAAGACAGCCACTATTAAGAAACTGCAAAACGCTTTTGTCGCACTCATAACATGCTATCTCTTTTCTTTCTTGCTAAATGTCAGTCGAGAGAGGAAAAGTCATTGAAGGAAAAGGCATCAGACAGACATTCAGTTTTCCCAAGAGAATAATTCATTTTCACATTTTTTGACATGCTATCGTTGTGACATCGTCGTGGAAGACCAGATTTCTTTTCATCCTTTTTTACGCGAGACTGCAACTGCTCAGAATGAAACGAAAGTCATCACTGGCGCTCAGTTAAAAAAGATGAAGGAAGCTTCAATGCACTTCAATGCATGATCTTCTCAATGCACGTTTGGAAAGGAAAAAAAACATCCAGAAAACAAATTCTTTGACTTCGGAGCTTCCCTGATGTTTGCTGCATAAGTCCATGACCACACCAAAATCAAGGCACAGAACAATAGAACAACATCTAAGTGGAATCAAATTCTTGCAAAAGTCACGATGTGTTTTTTTTCTGGCTCCAGCGTCTCAATCTGACGTTTCCGAGCTTCCGCAAAACAGAAGCATCCCATTGACGACACCTACGAAAAAGGAAAGAGCATAAATAATTTCTTTACGTCATAAAATGACCTATCGCAGGAAACCTCGCTCTCTTCCTACTGCGGCTACATCAAGGTAAGGAGCATAAAATGTTTCATGCAATGGTCTTTCACGAGCAGGATTAGCCATTGTCCAGGTTCAGTGTTCGACGTGACATAAGATCCACTTTTTAGCACTCTCCACCTTCCACGGTGGCTCACATGCCTTTCCTCAGGGGACA
>JAAUYG010056217.1_pt1 | contig 13376 bp, 6 predicted proteins | sample 7278091 | NCBI WGS metagenome assembly JAAUYG01 (sample SAMN14350201, study PRJNA611818) | marine sediment metagenome | isolation source: surface marine sediment (0.6m) | place: French Polynesia: Moorea | collected 2018-08
AGACCTACGGATTATGGTATTGGTAGACCTGGTGGTCCGATACAGGGGCCCACATCAAAACACACCCATGGGCCCAGGGCCCATGTTGCCAAAATCCTAGATTAATCCCTGATCAAAATGTGTTTCATAACGTGAAGTCAGATAACAACTGAATGATGCACATTAACTTCCCAGAAAAAACTCCTGAAACATGTGTGTGGAACATTTTTATGGTAGCACATGTACTGGGTATATCTATGTGACATTATCAACCTGTCAAAGCCGCCGTCTTCAGTAAACACATCCGGCTCCCAGCTACCCCCATTTCTTTGGTGACCAAACACACCTTTATCTTGTCTCTGGGCGCTCACTGCTACGGAAAATACAACAGATTCGGCATGTTCGGTGCTGCAAACCTGTAGGTCCACAACAAATGGATCATCATGAATAATATAAACAACTCCCCATGACATCCTAATCCAAATTAAGGGAAGATATCTATGTAGCATTATTTGGTGGGACAATCTATTGGTCATAAATTATTAGAATAAACAGGCGGTGTTTTCTTCAGTCGGTACGAACGTGATGAATGCCGTGAGAGGCAGTGTTTTATATCCTGCCAACTATTCCAGCATTCTGGATATACTGATACATGGGGACATTACCTCGGTTGAGAATTTATGATTTATTCATGACTAGAGCCCTACAATATTGTCTTGAGTGTAACCCTCATTGGAGAATGGAGGGAATAATTAAGTGCATTCATAAGCCTTCCTTGGAAAACCAACACCCGCCCAAGTTAATTGCATGACTAGAGCCCTTTAATAATGCAATTAACATGATTAATCTCTCCCAGATACTAAGCACAAGTGCATGAAATGCATATACTAGTATGGTAACACGCCCCCATGGTGGAAACATTACATTTCCAACATGCATACTTCATTTACTTTACAACAATGCTTCAGTTCCATAAATTCCAACCTCTCGCGAGTACTGCGCATGCCGTTAATATTTGCAAAGGTTAAGTGGAGCATTTCTGGAGATCAACTACAGGGCACCGGTTATGAGCACTAGCTGATGACTCCCAAACAATGTGTTTGCTGTATGTGTATCTATTACATACATAGAGCATGTAGAGCTGAGGCCAGTTTGGCAGACAATACCCATATTGGAATCATTAGAGGCCACAGTCTAACTAAAACATACCCTACCATGAGTGACTAAGATACGACGTTTAAGGTTCAAAAGGTGAATTTTAATATCATACACAAACATTCCCAGAAATGTCAGTCCAATCATCCCATGGTCTTCACTTCGACCTTCCATTCCTATCCCCTATTACAATGATTACCACACCATTTACAAGAAATGTCACTCTTGTTGATAAACATGTAGTAACTCTATTTGACGTAACATTATATTAGATGGAAGCACTTCAATATCACATTTTCACCCGTATCACACTGAATGTGTGGGTTTAAAGTTTTAAACATGTTTAATAAAGCTGGCAGATGGTCAGCTACAAGATACCATTAAACCTAAAACAAGCGGTGTCAGTTGGGCGGTGGAATCTAGGAGCCATGGTTGCTATGGTTCTGCGAGTAGGGGTACTTGATAACGACAATGTTTTACGATTTCACCGTAAAATCAATTTAATACACTAGTGTCAGCAATGTACTGTAGGACTGCATGTTCAAATCACTTCCCAATTAAGACCACCTCAGAACTAAAGACTACTTCCCAGAAATATCAAATCCGCATTTTCAATGTTTAAGTAGTAAAGAAATAAAGACGACATCAGAATTATACCAGTCTCATGGCTGGTCTCATTTCCGATGTTTTCCCTATACTATGTAACTGGACTTTAATTTCAGACAACAGTGGTCCCTGTGATTTAAGATCCACCATTCAGAATCCCCACCCACCTCCAACCACCTCATATTAAGACTCGTCATCAGTGACACAGCTCTTGTATGTTTTCAATATAAATATCCTTCAATTTTCAGACTACCTTAAATTTAAGACCCGTTTCTGCCTGGCTAATAGGTGGTCTTAAAATGCAGGCATCACTGTATTAACTGGAGCAAACTAACATCGGAGCACAAAGTGCGGCTGCAGAATATTCTTCCCTTTTCCAAGCATTATTTATACGGTGATCCCTGTGTTTCAAGACCACACCTTCAGCCACAAAATTTTGGTCTTAAATTGGAGGTGGTCTTAAAATGGAGGGATATTTATATCCAAAATATAAGAATGGTGTCAATGATGGCTGGTCTTAAAATGGAGGGATTTGTTAAAGGGGTCTTAAATCACAGGGACCACAGGGTAATATTTATCCTCATTTTTTTTTTGGGGGGGGGCCCTTTTAAATCATTTCTGGTATCCCATTCATCTCTGCTTCTGAGACATTATAGGTGTCGTGTTCATCCTTTATACACTGCCACACTACATAATATATTAAGGTACTACAATGAAGCTACTGCAGACTACACCCTCCCCTTTAAGACCACCCCAGCTGTAAGACCATCAGTGCTATAATTGTTTCCATATTAAAACCACTATACATGTAGTCCAGACTATGCATGGTCTTAATTTCCAGGGTTCAAAATGGCTAAATAGGTGGTCTTAAAAAGCAGGGATCGTCTGTACTCAAAATTTCCAAGAGGAAGAAAACTAATTAAACTATCCAGTGAAACTGCCAAGCAGAAGTCTTCACTCTAGGGGAAGCGTTGACAAATTGACCTACAGGCTAAACCTGCATGTTAAAGCTACCTCTAGACCAAAGAAAAGTGCTTTGTATGATACAGTGAATCCTGTCTTGAGAGACCACTGCCATGAGAGACCACCTGTCTTGACAGACCACACATTATTGGCAGAAGGACCTACATTTTAAATATAACTGAACCTGTCACCAGAGACCATCTGTCTTGACAGATAACATTTTTGTGGCCAATGGGGTGGTCTTTCAAGAGAGTTTCTGCTGTACATGTACATACAAAGTGCTCCTTCACAAAAGTGTGAAATACTGTAGAAAACAGGCAAGGCAAGCATGGAATAGGATAAACATGATAATCTGGGACTTTATATAAAGGTGGTCCTTGCAGGAAGTTCTACTGCAGCATGAACTACAATATCAAGCACTAATTAAGTAACTAAAACTCACTGCAGCTTTCCGATGAGGTTTCGCTTTGTCCAAAGCCTTGTTTGACTCTTCGTAATCTATTAGTAGGCAGGTCCGCCGATACAACATGTCCTTAAAAAAAAAAAAAAGAACAACTCAGTTGCATAAATGCTGTAGGAAGATGATCAAAACTCAGAAATGAAACTGTCTGTCAGCAGATGCATGCTTCAGAAAAAAACATCCACTGAATTGGGCAGAGGAGGATGTTGGATGTGCTGGCCAAAAAAAGAACACATATGAAGCGTCATTTCCTCAACTGCCGATTCATGGGGGGAGATACAAATTCACAAATTCAAATAAATTTGTACACTGCTATACAGCTTTGCTAGATGTTGGCTAGCTTCAGTCTCGCCTTAACATGCAATGGATACATACTCCATGATGACATTATGATCAAACTTTATCTTCATAACAGATCCATTATGATATCACAATATCAGATATGCAACGATAATGCTAATATCTTTACTAGCCAAGGCTGGTAGATGCTTCCGTGTCTCCAGTTGTTGACAGTTGCTGGATCTGATCGCAGCCAAAGAAATGAATGTTTGTAAGGCAGGGGGTTTCAGCCATTATTCTGTGGTGAGTAGTGACTTGCATGACGCAAAAGTTACTGGTTCAAATGACATCTATGGCCAACAGCAAAAATGTGTGGCTAAGTTGCGAGTGGTTCCTTTATATCATTTTTTTCGCCTAACTGGTGGGGTGCAGAGCAGCCTCCACGTGGCGCACCCTGGGTATCAGGTCTTGTCGGACAGACTTGGCCTGATAGCGAATGCTCTCACACCGTGCAGTGCTAAGACTGTAGCGACTTGAATTGACGTTGAAATCGTTATCACCTGTTTTGGCACAGTATGACCCTTTTGGTGTTGATGTGCCGTTAAACTTTGATAACACTCACTTCGCCTAACTGGTTCAGATGTCCAAAGTACAGTGACCCTAAAAGGCCACTCCATTTTAAGGCTTCCCTCTATTTTAAGACCACCTATAAGTGACACCACTTTTATATTTTCAATATAAATGCCCCCGCACTTGAAGACAACTTTTAGGGGTGGTCTTAAAATACAGGGACTACAGTAGTATGAAAATAACATTTAGATGTCTTCATACCTCAGATCTGAAAGATGCATGTAACAATTTATACAGTAGCAATAGCAATTGAACTACAGGTTATTTTTAGGCTGTAGAGAAAATTTATTATGTCACTAAGTTTTGTTTTTGCATGACACATCTCAAACTCTTACCTTGAGTGAGTCTACCATCCTGGAGTATAAGTTCAGGTGAAATCCCAAGGTGTTCTCGTCATTGGTGACATCCACATCACAGCCATGCTGGATCGGAACAGGACACATGCACACACAGGTGTAAATACGTTACAACATACCCGAGTCAAATTTATCACATCAAATTGTGACCTTGAACGATATGAGTTGGCAACATAGAGAATGCTTGTATAGTCTGTACAAGCCTTCACATATTTATTATTAATTACCTGTGTAATTATTGGTGTCACTGTCCATATGTATGTATTATGTACATATTGCTCTGTATATGCTATAAGTCAATGAATATAAGTCTAATATTTTTATAATAATTAATTTCTTTAATGATGCTGGCAAAAAATAAGAATTTACACATTTTATTTTCCAACTTGCTACTGCCCGTTACGATGCCCTACCAATCTATAACATGGGCCAAATCAAAACATTTATCGAAAGGCATACCTTGGCATCGTCCAATGACTCGCTGAATTTGACTAGTACCCTGAAACAGTGAAATTCAGCATTTCTATACCAGCATATAATGTATAAGAAGGCAAGCCTTTGACAGTAGATTTTATTATTATAAATAGTGGACCATGGGCCCTGTCTTAAAGGATGCATGGTCTCACTAACAAGGATGCAAATCTTAGTAGCATGTAGCAAGTGTACTGGTTATTCATTGGATCCGCCCTCCCTCTCTTAACAATATCAGGACTGGTCTCAACAAGGAAAGATTTATTTGACAGGAGGGGTGTCCTATTATAGCTGAACTACTGTAAACTCCATAAAATATACAGTGGTCCCTCTATTTTAAGCCCACCCATGGGACCATGATAATGCGGTCTTATATTGCAGGTAGTCTTAAAATAACAGTACTTTAACACAAAAAAGTTGCCCTTTGGGACCAAATCAAGCGGTAATATAAAATCAAGGGTCTTAAAATAGAGGGTTGTAAAATAGAGTGACTATTGTAGTTATCCCTGCTTTTTAAGGCCACTCATACACCCAGAAGAATGTGGTTTCAATTGAAGGTGGTCTTAAAATATTTATATTTATTCGGAAAATGTAGGAGTGGTGGCTATGATGGTTGGTCTTAAAACAGAGTGAGGTCTTAAAATGGAGGGGTCTTAAATTGCAGTGACCACAGTAACCTTTCTGACATACAATGAAACCAGTCTTGAGAGACCACTAACATGGAAGACAACCTGTCTTGAAGAACCACATATTCCTGGCAGAAGGTCCCAAATTCGAGTGTAATTGAACCTGTCAGGAAAAAGACCACCTGTCTTGAGAGACCCTATTTTATCGCCACTGGAGTGGTCTTTCAAGACAGGTTCTACTGTAGATACACATTTTACAATGCATTCTCTCAATCAGGGTACCTCTGAGATCTGAACAATGTGCCTTGGACAATAACATGAACGCACATTCGGATAGATATACCAACCAAGTGAGGTAACAACTTGGCAATGTTTACCTGTTATTATCCTTGGTGATGTCATCTTCTTGGAAACCGCCACCCATATTTAAAGCTGTTGCTAGATGACTGTAAGAATTCGAAATTCCTGGAAGTCAACATTTGCACCTGAATATACCAAATTAAGATACGCAAGATTTTATAGAAGGATCTTGAAAACCGTTACGGTGCAAGAATGACTGGCCTGGACACTTCAGATGTCAAAACTATACAAACAAAAGTTACAATATTAATATTTATCTAATAAATAGCAAGTACTGCATTCTGCATTTTACAACGTCTGCACGTTCCTCAATGGTATGATCGGTGTGGGTTGTTTTATTTTATTTTCTGCTTACACCTTTGATTTCACTTTGTAAGGCCGGTAGAACAACAAAGGGAAGAAATCTGAAGTTAAACAAGGTACTTACTTTGCTGAGAATAAACAATTTTGCTGAAATTCTGAAACAAAGATCAGAAAAAAATTATTGATCAGATAACATATTACGGAGGCTGTTTGAATGGCAAATGTAAACTTGCAAATAAAGTTCAAGGTTGTACCATAGTAAACTCTTTCATATATTTATTTTCATTGAATTTCACAATATTTCCAGTTCAGTTGCCATACACCATAACAGCACAGCATAAAGAAAGTAAAGCGGCATAACACCCTACAAGAGTAGTCAAACATGAACATTCAAAGTCATCCACAACAGAAAAAGTTAAATATTTAATTTGAAAATACATAATTATGTACATGGAAGTGGGAAATACTAGCTTAAGGTGATTCTCTTAATGTGAATGCACACACAGTGGTCCCTCTCTTAGTGGGCACCCCTCTAATGTGGCCACAAATCTATGCCACTACTACTGTAAAATGCATTTTGTTCACCCTCTCACCGAAAGCCATCTCTCTAATGTGGCCACAACATCTTGGCAAATAGGGTGGCCTTGTTAGGGGGGAATACTGCTCCATGTACACCATGCTGGATATTCTACATGAATTTCAATTAGTCAAGAATAAATTTGGTGGAATTAATGACTTCACGTTTAAGTGGATGCCTGGGGCACTAAAATGATTCCACGAATACAGACATGCTCACATTTCTGGCTACACTTTGGGAATGGTAGTAATTTTTACCACTATGGCAACCTACATTGGAGACATCGTGCATGGCTGCGGCATATTCTGTGGCCCAGTCCCTCTCCTGCTGGAAGTAGTCGTCTATGTCCTGAAATGTCAGACAGAACAATGGTAACCTTGATTATACATGTTCTACCCCACTTGTAACTTGACAAATTCGCATGAGTTTATATATTCTGACCATGAGGTTTTAAACTGTATTTTTTTTGGGGGGGGGCTGCAGAGCAACAGGATCTGTCAATCAAATTTTGATGACAATTTTCAAATTTTGATCAAATTTTCAAGGGAGTGGGGGATACATATACAGCAGATCCTAAAGAATCAAATTTTGCTGCTCCTGTTGGTCTGCAGCCCAATGGTAAAGAAATATGATTTGAAACCAATTTCAGGTAATATGAATAGTTATACTTTTACATGTTTTACTCACGAAATACCTGTGCTTCACAACATCTTTTTTTGGCTTGGCTTGTGAAAATATTGCTATTCCAATATACATGATATATATGCATGATAAATTGATGTAAATAACATCAAAGGGGTCCAGACAACCCCACCCTGTTAACCTGAACATGAACAATGACAACACTAATGGGACACTGTAACCTGGTAACGTTTTGAACCATAGTACAAAAGGCTCTCAAAAGATGAATTCATTTCACAGTAGAACCCGTTTTAAAAGACCGCCACACTGGCCATAAAAATGTGGTCTCTCAATACAGGCAGTCTCTACAGACATTTGTTGCTGAAGTGACTGAAGGCCACACCATCCCATTGACTGTAAAGATTCAACTCAGGATGATTAAAATTCGCTGTCGGGAATCGGGATGTAATCGGGTCAATGCAAAGCCCATCAAAAGTAACTCTTTTTGTCTAACATAGTCATTCCAGGACATAACGTTTATTGACTTTCTGGACAAAAAACACTTGTAGTCCCAGATGGTTACAGCCTTACAGGATGGTCTAGCAGGTCTACTATTTAATCTTTGAGTTGTCAGTGAGCCATTCACCGTTCACAGCTAATTCAAAGTGGGTGATCTTTTAAGACTGTCTGAATCCTCCATACCCTGTGACTGGCTTTCCTTGCTTCCTCCACTGCCGAGGATATTCTCCCGAAGAAACCCTTTTTCACTTTGGCCCGAACTGGAGCCTGAAATGTAAACGCGGTGCTTCTTTTTGCAGATCTACTCTGTACCCCCAAATAGTAGCACTAGATGTAGTTATTAGCAGTTAAATTTTGCAAACTGTATAATGTAAGAAATACAAAACACACACAAGTATTTACACATTTTAGAGTACAGTTTGAGGTCATCTACCTATATGACCTAAGATTAGAGACTGTCACCAGTACCAGTCTGTTACCATGGTTACCACAGGTGCATCACAAAAACAGTATCTAGTGTTTCACTGTTTACAGCAAGCAGATGATATTACCCATGTACGGGTCTTAGTTTTAGTCTCTCACTATCACTGTATAAATTATATTTTCATCAAAATCATATGTTTTCGACAATGCTGCTTTTATCACTTTTTGTATAGGCCACATGCTTAGTTTAAGATTAATCCTGTCAGTAAGATGTAAATACCTCCTTCTCTAATAGGAATTTCCTGAGTGTGGTGCTTGATCCGAACAATGCATGGGCTATCATCATTCGAAGATACCTGATTCAGAAGTAGAAACCAGTGTATCATATCATGTGCATAACTTAACATTACACACGTGTATGTGTATCTAAAACTCCATGTTTCCATAAAACAGTTCTCCACCATTCAGTGGTCAAGGTAACGGAGGTTATCCCTGACTGCCCAGTCTGCCATATACGCAGATTCAACCTTCGCTGCATACCATGTTTAACATGGTCAATAAAGCAGATACTGTATATGTCCTAATAGAAGCGCAGTGTGTGAGTGCAAGGGTTTGGGTGCGCGTCTATTACATTCAACAATAAAGCCTGTCGTCTGGTACCTACAATACGCATACGGTAAACAGGAACCGTGTGGACCTTTGTTTACAAGGAAATGGTGATTTGCGCATGTGCGCAAACAGACCGGAATAAGGCTTGAATTTTAATGTTTTTCACTGTTTTTGGACGATCTTTTGATGTTTTATCAGGCATTTGGTGTGAATTTGATGTGATGTGTTTTTTGCTGCAGGGTGGTGCGCGCCTATTAGGGCATGCGCTTCTATTAGGACATATTCGGTATGACGTATACAAGGTATAATATGAAATCATTAGCTGATTAGTGTCAACAGATAAAGGTTCAGAAACCACATCCCCCGAAATTTCTTATTAAAACTGGTCTAAAATCACGTGGGTGGGAAGTCTTCAACTCAAGGGATTAGACTGAAATATAAACATGACAAAAAGAAAGTAAAACCTGGGTTTAATCACATGTACCTCTGTCAGTTATAAAATATGACAAATCATGCTTTTATCATGTTTATCAATCTACAATAATATTGTGTCCAGTACTTTTATGTGTATGTGTAACGACTTCAATTATAGCTTTATCTCATACTAAGTACTCTACTAGCTATTAACAATATTTTAGCTATATATACAAGGCTCTTCCAACATGGCCGTCTCTCCATAAATGGCCTGACTTCCTGCTGACCATACTGCCTCCTTTAGTCAATGGACAAGGCTTTTTCATGACTACGGTTTTTGATCCAAGCATATTTGAGTTTGTATTACGAAGATAAAGGCACTCTAGAAATGTATATTACCATTACCATATATTATACATCAAGTTGAAACATATATTATTTAGTAACTGTTAACTGATACTCACTTCTCCAGACACCGACAGTCCTTATTGAAGTCATCTCCAATGAGAACTTTGGATGCTGATCCTAGCTGTTTTCTGGATTTTGTTTCTACCCCTTTCGCTTCAACAACAGGCTTGGGAGGCAGTGGTGGTACCTAGCAAATCAGATAAGATAGCAATTAGATACAATTCCAAAACAATTATACAATTCTACAAACACATGTGCACTGTGTTTACTATCCTTTCAGTTTCACGCCAGTCATCGGGAAAAAGCAAAGACGAGCTCATAAGGTAGCTTTTAGGGCTCCAGTGCAACACAGATAGAAAAGCAGAGACCAAATTTGGAGGCAAAAATAGGTCTTAAAACTAGTGGACCACTTTACATGCTTTATGCACAAAAACTACGAAAGAATTTTTCTCTGGGACCTAAGAAAGTTCTATTTTTGAACACTGAAACAAAGAGGAAGGGGTTTTTAGAACCAATTCCAACACATCAACACAACATGTCATCCTAGGTGACAAGCTTTTTAGTGCTACTTTGGGTAATGAAGCCATTACATCACATGAGTAGTAAAGCATGAACATGATATAAATACTCACAATGAGTCCATTGATGTTGTGCTGAGTAAGCAAGCAGTGATGTAAATACTCAAAATCTTCATACTGCCGAATCACGGTTGTCTCTTCCTCAGTGTGCACCTGGATGAAAAAGACGGTAAAACCATGTCATCGAAATAATCATTAAATGTTATTACTATGTAGTATGTACATGATGTCGAGAAGCATGCATGCGGTAAATACATGTTTGTGCATCACTATAGAAAGTCAAGGTAGTTACTGGTTACTAGCACAAACAAGATGAAGCCCCGTTAAGGAATAACACATATCACATCTACCTACTAACATACTGTAAATTCATCAATGTTTGCAAGGGATTTATTTGGCGAATTTCACAACCATCTTTAAATCGCAAAAGTAAATACCTGCAAACATAATTTATGTAGTACTACCTAGATAACTAACAAGACCTGAGCTAACCGCAAATATTAATCCCCACGAACATGGCTTTGTCTCAAAAACGCAAGCATTAATCCCCGCGAACATTAATGAATTTACAGTAGCACAAAAATCCTTTCAGCTTGTCTACAATTTCAGTCATTGTTGAAGGAAATAATGAGTAGGGACTCTTTGAAAAAAAAGCACATACACACATACATATGTAAACATGTTCAACATGTTAAAAGGTTGGATCACCATGTAGAAAGTTTGACTAAATTCAGACACCCTGAGACCTCCAAATGTAATTTTATCGGCTTGCCTTTGTCGTTTTCACAGCATACTGCAGCACATCTCCATTTTTAATTGGTTCTGTGACTTTGACCCTGAACAAAGGCTCAAATGCCTGGATAGGGCTTGGGGGGGTGGAGGGTGGGGATGGGGTGATGTCACCATCGTCGTAGTCATCAGATGGTGGGGTGTCCTGGAATAAATGTCAACAAAGTTTATCAACTGTTGAGCACGTGTGTAGTAGTCATACATGTACACCTATCCAGTATATATTTGACACATACAGGTATTACAAAATCAGGATTTAACATTCACTCAGATGCACTAGCTCCCTCTGTTGTGCATTATACAGCATTGTACAGATGTTCTGCATTTTTAAACCTCTTTTTGGAACCAGGAAAAATCTTATGCTGCCATCTATTTCCTAATTCACAAACCATAAACAGATATCCTATTGGCTCAGTCTACTGCCAAACTGACCTGTCAGTTTGAATCATTAATGTCTTCAGGGTTGCCTTTCAATAAAGATATGAGCCATTATTTGTTGTTAAATCAGAAAACGCTCACAACTTTACGATTGGTCAGTCCAGTCAGCGAATCGCGTTTCAATAAAGTGACCGTTATCATGGTTATATAGCACAAGATAATTATTTCTAACATTATTTCTGAAATATTTCCTAATATTGATATTCTTCCTGCAAGATAAGAATTACACTCTTGCTATATCAATTGTGATTACAGCACGAACGTCGTTTTGTCATACGGGATCCGGAGGTTGCCAGAAACTTTGCGAGTATTTTATTGGAACGCAAAAGAGATGAGCTAGTTATTTTTTATGAGCTCTTTATAATAAGCAATATAAGTAGCGGGGACTTTTGGCTCATACTTTAGCATGTACCAGTGTAGCCCAATAGGACTCTCTATACTACGTGATATTGAGTCCAAAATGTGTTGTACCAAAACCTCAGGTTTGGACTATTTTTCGAAAAGTAGCAACTGTAACCTACATCTTTTGGTTCACAAAGTGTTCTTAAAGTCCAGCTGCGAATACGAGATAAAACAAATGCCATCTTCCAGGTATATTTACTGAAAAACTGCTGCTGAAGTTTACCCATTCGAAAGACGCCATTATTCGTTGTCGCGACCCCTAGCGACTGTCGGAGAACAGCTCACTCAAGTAGATTCGGAGTCTGCAAACAAACGTGTCCCGCCCAAAAGTTATACTAGTCGCACCTGTATAACTTTTGGCGGGAAACGAGCTTTGTAAGCTCCGAATCTCCGTGAACTAGCTGTTCTCCGTCAGTCGCTAGGGGTCATGACGGCGAATAATGGCGTTTTTTGAAAGGGTAAACTTCAGCAACGTTTTTTCAGTAAATATACCTGGAAGAATATCATATGGCATTTGTTTTATCTCGTATTCGCAGCGGGACTTTAAGAACACTTTGTGAACCAAAAGATGTAGGTTATGGTTGCGACTTTTCGAAAAATAGTCCAAACCCGAGATTTTGGTACAACACATAATGGACTCTATATCACGTAGTATAGAGAGTCCTATTGGGCTAGTGTACTCAGTAACGACTAACGATACTGAAATGCACCCCTGGCCTTATACAATTAAAGTTCTGAGATCCCTGTGTGCAGTAGATTCAAATCTGGTAGTCAAATCAGCCGAACTGTACGACTCATCTCAGTCAAGTTTATGTTAACCCTAATTGTTTATCTTGTTTGTTCGTTTTCCACTAGGCCTAAACAGCGCTAAACCTGCCTGTAGTGTAATCAATGCTGTCAATGATGCAACGGAAGTAAGTAGCAACGGTTTACTGACTCCTATAGGGGTCTACCCGTGCTAAATACTTACCATGCTGTCTCCTAATTTGCTGTCTATTTCGTACTTCCGATGTACAGATCTATAATCAGTGATAATTTCAGAGATTCCAGCGCCCTGTCAAACACTCCGCCCCTCGGAATGAAAAGTGGTAAAACATGTTCATGTTTCGGTAATCTGTTGCATTCGTTGCAACGGTCGTCTAAAGACAGAAAATACCAAAACCACTACGACAACCGAAAGAAAAGGTCTTCCTTCTTACTTTGTTTTAGCTATTCTCGGTGCTACAACAGTGCAGATAATTAGATTAGATTAGATTAGATTAGATTAGATTAGATTAGATTAGATTAGATTAGATTAGATTAGATTAGATTAGATTAGATTAGATTAGATTCGATTCGATTCGATTCGATTAGATTAGATTAGATTAGATTAGATTAGATTAGATTAGATAATAAATTTCTTTCTAAGTG
>JAAUYG010120854.1_pt1 | contig 13373 bp, 6 predicted proteins | sample 7278091 | NCBI WGS metagenome assembly JAAUYG01 (sample SAMN14350201, study PRJNA611818) | marine sediment metagenome | isolation source: surface marine sediment (0.6m) | place: French Polynesia: Moorea | collected 2018-08
ATTTGATCCCGCCCCACGCGCCCACCCAAACCCACCGGCCCCCACTTTTCTACCCCGGCCCGGCCCTAACCATGGGCCAGGTCCAAACCCCCCCCCCCCCCCCCCCCCCCCTCAAACAGCCACCATCTTCGATCAGCATGGCAAGTCGCTGTTGCATCACATATCGCTCGCCATTGCCTTCCCTGCGCCAGGAAAAATGCAGCCCTTGCCCTTTTAGTGGACAGCGATCAATATATTTAGTCCGGTGGTCATGACGACCAGGTTTCCAGGCATTTTGTTTTTCTAACTCCGGCGGTCTATGGGCTTTTCTTAGCAAAAGGCATTGAGCGGGTGGGCGACACGCCAAACTCGGGAGTATTTTAATATTCAATACTTGCACCCGCCATGCACCGACCACCAACCGTGGTCGTTGGTGCTGTTGTTGTTGTTTCGCTTTTGTCATTAACTTTACAGCGGCCCTCCCCTTGCCCCCCCCCCTCTCCCCTTGTGACTGCATGCAGCCTGTAGCCACTGGGTATTGAATTGCAAATGCACCCAGTGCCTGATGGGCCGTTATGTCAGAATACACACCTGAGCCAGGTGTCAATATGTGAAAGTGTTACAGGGTATTGCCGACTGACACTCGTCTATTGACGGTCACTTCCCGTACACAATATTGTGCCACCTCAGGGTTCAAACTGGTTTTTAATTGTAACCATGGATAACAGTTTAGGAATTCAATAAAATAATTGTATATGAACTATATTATTAAGTACCCCAGCACATAATGCATACAGATGTATATAAAATACATTACATGCCCAAAACCTAGAATAAATTACATTACTAGTCATTCATTCATAATAATGAATGAATGACTCATGAATAATTCATTTATTATACACTCTAAATTAGTAACTAGTAATGAGTAACTCAGGGAACACTGACTTGATTTCCTGTTTTTTTGTTTGTTTTTCTCAAACCCCAATGCCTTAGATGTCGTATCTACATGCACATGTATCACATATCCATACCATCTAGAAAATTCAAATATCTGAAATTCATTCGCAAGTATCAAATCTTGAATACTGTCTGATGAAAAATATATATCATACATGCATATGCTTTTCTATGGTAGTGGTTTAATAGGAAGACTGCTAGATGTACCTTAATTTTTAACCATTACTAATGTACTATAGTACATGTATATACTAAACATGTTACATGCATTACTGAAATCCTATGTTCGTGCTATTTGTCATATTTTATCTGCTATATGACATGGCTGTAATCACATTTTGTCATATTTATAGAAGAGCCTTCAAAACATTTTCATAAAGTCTGTGACCTGACATTCTGTTGTGTATTTAGGGACAGTTGCCATATTTGCTTAACTCCCGAAGTCTTGGTCAGTGGTATGGACAGCATGACAGGGTCAGTGGCTCTCAGCAGACAAGAGGGCTGTAATCCATCTTCCGCCGTTTCCCATTACTTCTGTCCACGTGGCGCCGATCGACGCCAGTCGACTAAATGGTTCTGGGACGCCAAGTCTAGACACCCAAGACATATAGGGCCAAAGATCACATTTAGGTAAGCAGAATTCTAAATGTTAACACAATAACTTCACAAACTTACTTGCCTGCCTTTAATTAATGTACATTATGGTTGGTTATATAAGTTTTCAAGTTCGGAAGACTCACTGTGAACTGCTTTATCAGCAATACTGAATTGTCCAGATGTAAATGTATTTCATTATCAGATTATAACCAGATAACTGGTGAATATTTAAAAGTGGCAATCCAGATAAAAGTTAAACAGTCAATATTCTGGCCAATAAATTCGAGATCATCTGCATGTGGTCAGGACATTGCAGAAGGGAGTAAGTGAGCTAAGTGAACTATTTTGCATGCTAATGATATGCATCAAGGAATTGCAAACTTGAATACATGTACATGTACCGGTATGACCTATCAGCAGAGTGATGTGTCTCGTATGCATGATTTGCCGTTGAAAACCACATGATTTAAATAGGTCAAGGCTTCTCTGATTACAATAATCTTCAATGAAAACAAGATCAATAATGAATATGTCACACAGACAATATAGTTGTACCGTATTATAATTGTAACCTGATCATGAGAGAATGTCAGGCCGATTAGTCTGACAGTCAACCTGTCAGGAAAACCACAAAAATTATGATTGTCAAACAACAAATAATATAATCTTAGATTGAAAGGACCAGTGTTGATAAAATATTTCGAAGCACATATTATGTGTATAGTGATGCAAATATATATATATATATATATATACATATATACACCATGTACACCGGGTATATACATGTAATGCGCCTGGAACTGCCTTCTGGAGATATAAATGGTCTTTCAGCATTTCAACATGTTCGAGGCAGATAATGTCTTAGGACCTTCAAAACCCAGGGTTACCTACACTAAAACTGTTAATTTCCCCATTAATTTATAGAAGGCTCATATTTCTTATACAACAATGTCAGCTCGGAGCCTCATAATGTTCCTGCACAGTAGTATATGCTGCATCGGTTAAGTTTTACGGCTGGTCACACACAAATGCAACAAGTTTTCCATCCTTATTAGCAATTGCATACCTGTAATATGTGCCAAATTTATAAGCATCACGAGTCTCCCACCTCATTGATTTACAGCTTTCAGAGTAAAAGCCTGAGCTTACGTAATGGCATTTGCATTAAAGGCCGATTTGACTTTTGACGACACCTGAGCAGTTTCAAATTTGTATGCGCCACGCCACAGGAAAACAATAAATTCACATTGCTGCCATCGCGCCTAATGGATGCTACTTCCTAGATGCGCCAGCAACAGTTACATTACCGAAGCTACATGAAGGCACTGGGCCTGCGGTTGGAAGAAAATGCCACCTAAAACTGACTGAAATGTACCAGTAATCTTTATGTACGTCATGAAATGGCACAAAGCAGTCTTTGTCTGTTTTCTTGTTCTGTGTTTCTTTTTTTTCCCCTTCCAAATGCCAAGCCTAACCAAAATAGCTGAAATTATCGTCATTCATCATAACATGATAAATAGTTGATTTGAAAGTGACCTAAACAAGTTAGATATTAATTAATATTCTGTATTTATGATTCCTTGATGGAGAAAACATGTAAAACACAGACTCGGCAACATTTTATCTACAAGTAGTTAATTAGTAATTTCAAAAGGATTTTAAAGTCCATAGATAGTTAATTAGTAATTTACCAAGGATTTTAAAGTCCATTTGATAGTAAACTGAAAATCAAGTGAGATCCCCAGGCTCATGGAAAAAGAGTCTTTCTCCTTCCCTCTTTAACTCCCCAGCTAAGTTGACTTTTATGGTCAGCATGAACATTGTAGATTTCTATCGCAGTTTCCGCTTCCATAGTCCTACAAAGCTTTAGGACGACTCCTGCAGTATCGATCTCCCGATTTGGGCCCTTCCTTTATGTGCCCCATTTCATCATGGGCTATTTCCTGGAACAGCGGTTAGCCAAGGGGGTTCGGGGAAAAGGGAGAGCCGTCCGTTAGCAGCGTCGGGGAAAGTCAGGAGTTGCTTTGAAAGGAGCACCGTTCCATGTAAAGGCACAAGCCCGAGTCCCAGTAGAGGGACCTGCTTCTAGCCGCTGCCATTGATTGGCAGACTCCCACCCCCCACACAACCCCCTTCTCCGACTCACAAAAATAGCGCTAATTGTCTGGAATGTTATATAGCCTCAACTCAGCTGGTTCCGAATGATAGAGGGAAAAAAACGACTTTCTACAACAGACAATTTCTCTTCTGGGAAATTCATCTGGATATTACATGTAGTCAGAATTACAGTGGTTCTCGTTTTTGCCAATGCAACATGTGACTCTAAAGTATGGTATACTGACCTGCATATATACAATGTATACATGTGTACAGTATCAATTTGCCGAATTTGGGTTACATGCTGCTAAGGCGTAGGCAAGCACTTGCATGCCAAGGTTTAATGTGTGACGTTTAAATAATGTTAAGATCTTTAGTTTATATTTTGAGTAAATTGTTTATTCATCCAACACATTTAGCATAGGATGAAAATTAACCATGTTAAACTATAGCAAGACCCCATTCATTATTCCATCAAGCTACTAATTAAAGCCTTTAACCCTAAAGCGTGTAATTTATTTTCCCAATATTTGGCTTGTCCAGCTGAGTGGTGTTCGTGCACTGATAAATGCTCCAGTGATTTATTTGATAGAACAGTCTCAGTTCCTGCATGTTTGTTAAACTACACAAATTGGTGAATTTTCCATTCTTGAATATTAGCTACATGCCTGCGTACATGTCAACATGCTCAAAGGGGATGATATAATACCACTTCATAGCATGTTGTAGCATGGGTATCAGACCATAATTCATAACAAAGGAAAATAGTTTCACACTAAAACAACAAGCCACAAAACTTACGACACAGATTGAGTGAACTGCAGTTATGAGCAAAAATATTAGCTAAATATAAATACCATGCTTTTTACGTACATCTATCAAAAAACTACTGCAGTCTCCAGCATTTGATATATACATACAGACAGAATGAATTGTTCCTTTCTCCAATTTAGCGTCACTTTTTTCCTGTGAAATTATCTCGCGCACCATGGTAATCTTTTCACAAAAGTTCCATCCAAGTGGAGCAAAACCCTCATGCATATAGCGATGATCAAACTTTGTGGTGGATAGGCTAATCCTCAATATCTAACTTCACAATGTAATGGGTCACCTTTCTTTCCTACTGTGAGTCACCATTCTATTATACTTGTGAAAGGTTGGGGCCAAAAACAGTTCCTGTTTACTGTGTTAAAATCCTGTGACTAAGGAACAAAACCATGACTCGATTTTTGTCAACTGCCCAGCACTCATTGTACACGTAAGCAAGTGTTAAATCTGTCAAAAGAAAGCGGTAAGTTACTCCTTTAGCACAGTGTGATGATGTTGCTATATTTAGATTTCATGCACAATGCTAAATGGCGAAATCATGACATCTCCATTTACGAGGTGTCACACACTAGTGAACTAAAATTGAAATGTGTGCAATATAATAGCCATCATGGCAGAAAGGAAAGATCCAGTAGGTGGTCTGAGATTTATTTTTGCTTGAACAGTTGAACAGTGGTTTGATACAAGATCTATCCCACCTAGCCCAACACCTCACCCCTGCCCCACCTGACCAGCTGTTTCCGGCAAATAAATGTGATAAGAGCTACGTACATACCGGTACATGTAATAGCAGGAATACTATAGGTATGTAGCATACATCAAGTAGCTGGAAAACTGAATATTTGAAACAGGAAGTACCAGAAACTCACTGGCAAATGCATCTTCCACTAGGCAATCAAATATATTTCATAATTAATTTGTGGCAAATCCTTGCGGTAACAGTCGAGTGCTGACAACTTACATCCTGTCAGACTTTTGATAAAATATCTGCACAAAACAATTTACGGTCTATGATTTATGCATGATAACCTTTATATGTACATGCATGTACCTGCATACAAAATATAAATTTTACATTTACCTCTTTGATTTACCTGCATTTAGATATATGCAAGAATTAAATAATTTGTGCTGTGGTACTTTTATTTAGGAGATTTCATCCTTACAGAAGTATGTTTTATTAGCAATTTTTTTATGTCTTCATATTCGATTCAGTTTAAACATGCTAAAGTGCTGCATCTATTTTGTTTACAATATGTATGCTCCTAGATAGAAATGGCATTTAGGTATTTACTTTGTACAGTTTTATTTAGACAATTTGCAGGCGAGCAAAATCGAACCTCCGATACATTCTTAAGAGTGAACAGAAGATGAATTACATTCATAACTGGTTTAATTCATTTCAAACTGTTAGCTACTATAGACATTTAGTAATATAAATACGTTCTGATATACCGGTTGTCATGTTATACTCATTTAATGTTTGTTATGGTTCTCTTTGCCAGTCAATGATGTTCTGGGGAAAAAAATTCAGTCAATTTGCCGACAGATTTTAAACAAACTGCTTTCCCGGGCAACCTGTGGTGCCAGCCAGGGTGGTGGATCAGCGGTCAATGATGGATCGGACGGGAAAGCGAGTAGTGCATACGCCAGGTTGATACCAGCAGCTGATACAAGTTTTTCGGAAGCTATTTCTCCCTGCCAAGTGCGGGATTGATGGAAGTCGAGTCTGGCAGATGATGGCTGATCCTTGATTGGTTGGCACCGTGCCAATTCCTGCTATGGCGAAGCTGGAACTGAAGGGTTGGAACTGCTGTCGATTTCCCAGGTAACTATACACAACCCATCCCTGCGGCTTGGATTAGGCAGCTGAAACAATACATTCTCGAGCAAACACAAACCCCGCAGCATTGGGGTCAGATTTGTGGTGGAAACCGTCCACTGGAGAATCTTAAAACCAGAAAACACAATCCAAGTTGCAGAACCTTAATTTCTTAAGCTCAGCAGATCGACTCACTTCTTTAAACACTGCGTCTCCATTGAGGCCCCCATTCATAAGTACAATGCACATTGTATGACGCAAACACTGCCGTTCAATGCACTCCACAGAGTCCCAACGTGTCAACAGAGTTCAAGTTAGGACGTTCACACCAGCACAGTGGTCGCAGTATTGTCACTCAGCATGGCAAAAGTTTTTGTTTTTTTTTTACTTTAGACACACAAAACGGTATCCTGCAAGTGCTAAACACACATATATTGATCAAGAAATCTTTAAAGGGACGGTAAAAGTTTTTGCGTTACAGAAATATCATCATTTCTTCTTGAAGATCAGACATTTGTATACAATGCAACTGGCTGATCACACTGAACATCTTTAAAATCTTTCTACAGGTCATAGTTATAATTATTAAAAATATTTAGTATCGGTAGGTAAGAATTTAGAAATGTAAAAGTTTCAGAAGTACAGATTTTGGTCACTTTTCTCATTAATCATTAAACCACATTAACGGCCTGATTTCCATGACATATTATATTCTAAAATATCTGGAACTCGGTGATAAATGTATTATATATACATTTGTAAATACCTCAACCATGTAAATTATGTACATCCTATATGCATTGGCAGTTTTCTGAGATTGTTTTTTCTGATATTGTATGTGCATGTTGGAAAAGAGACAGGTGGTATTGTTCAAGGTTAATAGCATTACCAGATGCAGTAATGCACAGCTGATGACAAGATAAAATTATTTTTCCTGTTCTCTATCGATTTTTATACCAAGGCAAAAAAAAAATTAACAAAAACAATCGTTTGAAGTGAAGCTCAGCTGATGCTGTTTAGCCAGCTGGGGGTAAGGTCACCATTTAGTAGGAGAATACTTTAAATTTTATTTCATATATGAATTGAATAAATCAGCTAAATATATATCATTTACACTGATGATACCTAGCTAGCGACATATAAAATATGCATAAAGTCATAAATGGTCACAGAAGTCGTGGATACTAGTGACAAAATTGTAATATGTTGCTGAAACTGGAACCCGTGTCAGTAGAATAGCAATCATCATGGTCACGTATTTTCATTTTGATGAAAATAAATATTTTCAACATCTTGTTATACATGTAAAAATTAAAAAAAGATTTGTATAACAAGTCTGCTGAAAACAATGCATTTTGCAGGCTTGGTATGAGATCACTGAAGTAATACCGGTAATGCACAGTGTGAAAGCAACGCAGATTACATAAAGTATATTCGAATGTCCAGAGAACCTGCAGATGGCCTCAACTTGAACACAGTCGAATTGGCCTCATAACCTGAAAAGGTTGATAAAAGTTAACACATACATGTGCCATTTGTGTGCTGCCATGTTCATTTCATAATCATATCAGTAGACGTATAACAATGTAAGGTGGCAAACTAAAACTGTCCAACTGCACACAAATGTCCAATATGCATCATCGCATGGAAAATGTAACCTATCAAAAGTAAACACAGGACAGATGAAATGGAAAGCAGAAATATTGGGACACTTGGACTAAGCTCTGAGCGGTCTCTACCGGAAAGTATCATGCACATGCCATAATTAAACATCCTCGTATCAATCATCAAGTATGTACAAACATGTCAAGCACAGTGCAATCTCTACTGGCAGAGCTATCTTTTGAAAGTGGGAATACTGGTAGAACATGTACAACTGTCACTACATGATACATAAAGTATGGCCAGCTGCACATAATTTTGAATTTTGTGCTCACTACATTCCAGTAAAGTTTGCTAATCGTCACATATGTATTAAAAAGTTCGATATGACATACAAATTATTTAACTACTGGTAGAGATTCCAATGTAGCTTGGTAAATGAGCACACTTGGTAATTTATGCAGCAAAATAGTCATTTGACCATGTTGATGATGTGCAAACAAGAAATTCTATACAGTAATATATTTGATAACAACAACAATTGTACATACACGCACAACTCATATCTGTGAATATTGTCTTTTTTGGAAGACAAATCTTTCATAAAAAGAACATGAGAAACAAGTGTACTAATAAGGTATCAAAATTTTAGTCACTGTAAATATATAGTAAATGTAGAAATTTTCTTAGGCATTCGTGTTAATGTTCGTAAAGTTTGAAGAATGCACATATTTTTGACAATTTAAGTTTACTGCCAAATAGTCATAGGTTACCTTTGTGAAAATGAAAGTGTGATTTTGTGTGTAATTTTGCTTACAGTAATTTGCAAAACAAACTTGTTTTTATAAATAAGTATGAACGTTCTACATTTACAGGAACAGGATAAAGTATCTTTCCTCCATGAAACAGCATGTGCAACACATGAAATCTTTAGCTATATATATCATGTATATACCGTATAATATGTTATCCCTCGTCTCAGTTACCATGTACATGGTGTATTTAACATGTCTAACAAAGCAAAGCACTAAAGCTTTCGCTTGATTGAGATATGGAAAGTTAGAACAGGCTTTTTTCGAGATACAATGCAGGTTTCACTGTATACCTCAGTCTGTAGATAGGAATAAGAATTTTGAACTTACCGGCGAGTGTGGCACTGGCAATGGAGTGCGCGCTGTGGTAACTGTGACCGGATGCTGACGACTGCTGGGACAAACTGTGACTAGACATGGAATGCTGGGATAGCAAACTGCGACTGCTACTTCCGAGATTATCAGTGGACTGACCGAGCAGTGATATGTCAGTTTGCTGGGCGGACGGGGAGGTGGGGCCACTGGTGCCACTGCTGACTACACTGACATTGACGCTGACATTAAGGGAGTGATGGGGACTTCGATGTTGATACGTGTAGTGGTGATACGGGTTATACATGCTCTGGGTCATCCTTTGTACGATCGGCGATGGACACATACAGACTGGGGCTCCTGCGGAGAGGTATGCCGAAGAGTCACGAGGCAGTGACCCACATGCCGAAACTGGTGATCCAGCTTGGCTTCCACCGCTTTTTGTCGAAACTGGCGATCCCACCGAAATTGACCGACTGTACATTGCGCTTGGCCTTTTCTCTGGAGGAGGCAAGGTCATCGTGCTTCGGGCATCGCATTTGCCAGGCTTTTTCGAAAAGAAATTTGGCAGTCTGAATTTTTCCTTGAAAGGGCTCCGTTTCTTGCATTCTGATTGGCTGCGTTTGATCAGCGTGCAGCGTTGGTGTTTGGGGCTGGCGGTGGGGGTGACGGAGCTGTCACCAGAGGATGAGGATAGGGAGCATCGCCGCAGCTCCCCGTCGATTACATCCTCCCCACATGAACAGCTCGAGGATGTCGGGCTCTCCATTGCGGCGGTTTCCGCTGCGGGTACATTCAGGGGAATCCCCAGCTGCTTGGCTTCGTTCATAACCTCGGCCCATGTCATATGGATCGGTTCCGGTTCCTCGGTTATCTCATCTGGATTGTCCTTGACAGGGGGGTCCTCCACGACCTTCTTTGCCAGGATGGGTCCATCTGGATCCTTGGCCTTCTGTTTCTGCTCATTTTTGGCCTCCAGAATGGCCTCAATGTTGCTCACACCACTGGTGCCTTTCCCCGGCATGCTGCTCCCACTGGCACTGCCGCCACTACTGCTGCTGCTGCTCCTCTGTCTTTCAGTAGACTGTGGTTTTGTGCCTGGGAGGGTACCGTAGTTCCTAGATGGCACAGGGGGCAATATTTCTTTGTCCACAGTGCGCAAAATCTCGTCATCTGTGTTGCTTTCCTCTATGTCAAGGATGAGAGAATCGGTTTCATCCTCACTGACTAGGAGACTGCTAGGAGGAGGAGGCAAACATTCGGCTACAGTCAGTCCCTCACTGTCCGAGTCACTAACGGAGCCATCTTTCCTGGGCTGCTGCTGCTGGTGCCTGGGCCCAATGTCTCCCCCACTATCCCTGCTGCTGCCATGCATGCATGCAGTAGCAACCTTGCCTCGTATTAACAATGTTGGTGGGTCCCTGGAAAAACCATCGGTCTTCAATGGGGGCTGACTCATGCCTCCCTCCTGCTGCTGGTTCTGCCCAGACACCTTCTCATTATCATTTCTCTCTTTACTACTGTCCTCTGGTCCATATTTACCCAGTGCAGGTTTGACACTGGAGCCAGATTTAACACCCGCTGACCCTTGTTTGTTGGTTTTGCTTGACTGCCCTTTGCTGCTCTTGCTGAAATCATTCCTTTGATGTTGTCCCCGCTTATCTGTCCCTGGGCTTTTCTCCCGTCCCAGGTGCTCCTCCCGTCTCCCGTCTCTGGCCGGTGGGGTACACGTTACGTAACTCTCCTTGCTACTACTGCCCGACCCAATACTGGGACATGGTTGTAGCAGATCGGGGCGGGCTGCCATTTTTGTCCCAGGACAGGAAGCGTTATCCTGAATGAGAGCAGATTTACCGCTGCTCTTCCCAGCCTTTGTAATCTTTTCATTGTCAAGGGTCTCTTTTCTAACCTCATTTACGATTTCAGATGATGGGTTTTGATTAACATCCAGCTGTTTGCCTTTTGACTTGTCCCTATTCAGCACACCTGCAATGTTTTGAATGTCGGACTTGTTTTGTTGGTTAATTTCCTGGTTTTTCTTGTTGTTATTGGAACATTTGTCATTTGTGACAGCATCCAGGTCCATCGATGGATCAGGGGCGGGAGGTTTTATACCGGTCTGCGGCCTACGGATCATCAGTGGTGGTGGTGGGCCGGCAGGTTTGAAATTGACAGCAGAGGAAGAATTCTTTTTATTCAAGCCAACAGTGTTATTTGAGTCCAGTTCATTGGTTCGGGCTGCAGGAGAGTGCTGAGAGTTTTCAGCATGTACCTCGGCAACAACAATATTCAAGTTTCCGCTTCTGTTGTTGTTGTCCGATGGGTTTAGTCCCACATTCTGGGTGTTGGTGTCAGATTTGGCCTTCGTAGGTAGTGGGGCAAAAGTGCTAAAGCTGGGGGTAGTGGAACTGTATGGCATCCGGAAACTGATCAGGTCTTTACAGTCTACGGCACCATCTATAGAGGATCCCCGGGGGATCTCAGAAATGACATTCATCTTGTCACCATAGCTGTCCGGATTCTGAAACACATCCTCCTCCCCCGTGCTCTCTCTGGAAAGGCGACACTTGTACTTTTCTAGGGATCCAGAATGTTCCGGATCAGCATGGGATGAGGACATTGACCTAGATAGCCCGCCATCCTGGACATCATCCTGTGTGGCATAGCCGGACTCCGCCCCTTCCTCCGATGTGACGGAGGCACCTTTGGATGATGATGAAGATAAACTCTGTAAATGACTTTTGTCTCCTTCTGGTATAGAATTTGTTCCAGACTTCAAAGATGAACCCAACGGTTGAGGGGGTTCAATAATCGAAGGCCGCACAGATTTGGGTTTATCAGCAACACCTACTCGGGAAAAGGCTGAATTTTTGCTCGGTTTAATGTCAATTGGTTTTGATGCAATGTTCTTGTTTCGTCCTTGTGCGTTTCGGCCTCTGGGAGTTGTAGCGTTGCCCTTATCTTTACCAGAATCTAATATACCTTCTTCACTGTTTCCTCGACGCAGGTTCATCTCTTTGCTATCGTGTTTGTTTTTCTTCATATTACGCCCTAGACTACTAGACCTTTTTTCGATCTTGGTACCTTCCTTGACGCAGTTTTTCCCATCCTTTTTGTTGTTGGTTGGGGTGTTGCCTTTCTTGTGGTCAGCTCCAGAGAAACAGTAATTTACAATCTTCTGAGACTGTCCATCCTTGCCAGACTTTTTGTCATATGGCGAATCTTTCCCTTCCTGGTTAGATCTCGATTTGTCTCCTGTTCCCTGATGGTCACTCTCTTGTGATATCGATCTCATTATCTCGGCCGGGAGGGCACGGCCGCTGTTACACGCACAAGGTTCGCCATCTTTGGTCATACAAATCGCCAGCGACTTGTTGATTCCATTGGGAGACTCCAGGAGAACTCCGGAATTCTCTTCCAATGCATCAGAATCATCCTGGTCGCTGCCGTAGTTGATCGCTGGGTCACTCTTGCGATGCTTCGACACCTTCTTGCGGAATTTGCTCCACATGGTTGTTAGGCGTTCCTGTAAAAGCAACAAAAGTATGATATATACCGTTGGAAAACTGCTAGGACAGTTACCGTATGACTAATAGCTAGAGGTACTTAAGTTGTTCTCAATAAATTGAATACTGAACCACATAATGCCGATATTTATAAAGTATGATGTTTATTGGGGAACAAAACAGTAGTCTTGAATAACGGATCATCTCTTTACATCTTTTAACATGTTTAAGTTTAAGTAACTGTATTTACAGAGCAATTTTCTTCTCCACCAAAAATTCTGAATAGCCATTTAGCATCCGCATGATACACCAATGCCTATATCGCACTCCTGTTTAAGAATATCTGTCATCTGGTCATCAAGATTAAATGTATATTTTTTTTTTCAACTTTCACACTCAGAAGGACTGCTGCACATGCTCTGTGGCTGCACGCTTCCCATTTCAGATAGTTTCAGAAACCCCTCTCCCCGATCATGTGATTAGAGGTTGACACCACTGTTTTGACTACGAAGACCACTAGCCAGGCTATATATCTGCCGGTCATTTCACCTGTTAGAAAATGCACCACCTGTAACATGTGTAACACTCCCCAGTGTTCACTTACAGCGGCAAGACATGTACAACCATCTATAATGTAAGGGACACATGTGGCAAGTGGACACTGTCAACTGAAGGCACACTGAGTCACCCTGAGTCTGTCCCCACACCCAGACAATTTCCCGTGGGCCGGGCCGCGGGGGGGGGGGGGGGGGGCCGGGGGGGGGGGGGGGGGGGGGGGGGGGGGGGGGGGGGGGTGGGGGGGGGGGGGGGGGGGGGGGGGGGGGGGGGGGGGGGGGGGGGGGGGGGGGGGGGGGG
>JAAUYG010036338.1_pt1 | contig 13368 bp, 10 predicted proteins | sample 7278091 | NCBI WGS metagenome assembly JAAUYG01 (sample SAMN14350201, study PRJNA611818) | marine sediment metagenome | isolation source: surface marine sediment (0.6m) | place: French Polynesia: Moorea | collected 2018-08
AGAGAGAGAGAGAGAGAGAGAGAGAGAGAGAGAGAGAGAGAGAGAGAGAGAGAGAGAGAGAGAGAGAGAGAGCTGACGATATTTCAAACATTTGTAACGTGTCATTTTAACTTCTGCCCTATGGTATGACGTTTTTGTACAGGGGGAAATGGCAAACAGGCCACTTGTGTATTTTCCAACGTTTACGTCAAATGATGATTGAAGTTTACAACAATTTATCACAATGCTGGACCTGTTTATATGGAAAATGCTTGAACAAGTTAGATCAGTTTTACAATTCTAGATGTATAAAGCCATTGGAATAACCATCTTTTAATACAATTGCGTGTGCCGGGTAAAATTCTTAGCCATACCAACGTGCGAAATAGTGGAATCTTTTAAGTTATGTTGTTAAAGAAGCACTACATGAGAGTCAGTATGTATATATGTTGAAGATTTTAAAGTTTTGATACCGACGGGGAATGGCAAGCAGTGTACCTGCAGTTTCTGCCATACATGCAATATGCAAAGAATGTAAAAGTAGCATTTAAGTAATCTCTCGACTCATTTCATTCATGTTCCAGTTCACATCGGTTACATTATCACATGTCATATCAATGTCGGTCAGCAGTGCGGGTCACTGACTTGTTTGTTTTATTTATCAGACCGACGTTAAATAAATTTAAATTTATTTTTTTTATCTTACATGCACCTATCTTAGAGGGGAAACAGACGACACATCCGACACACTAACTGTTGACACAGAAAGCAACAATCATGAAAATCGCAAAAATGGAAAGTATATCATATAGGTACCCTAATTCCTACAGGTATATTTGGTACCCATTTAGATATATTTTCTTTGTCCTCTTTCGATAGAATATTGGGAGTTACGGACAGAGTAAATTAATTCTAAGAAGGCGTCAACTCCACGGATTACCGGTAGCTCAATTTGTGATACGCAGTCACAGAGAAATGTCAAAAAGAGATATGTTGAAAAATAACGAACGGTTGCCTATTACATACAAACCTTTACCGTTCTTGGTAACGTTTACTAAAAACGTTATGAACCTTTGCGCATTTAGAAATATATGTAGAAGAGTACAACATTTTCCGCAACATTGTCAAATTTCAAATGTAGACCTATTGGAATGTGTAGGCAATGTGGTTTCTCTTTCTGCGTGAAGATATATTAGTTATTTGCACTATTACTGGCTATGTCACGTTCACGCCGTAAATGTTATTCTTTAGATTCACTTGCTACATGCACCTGCTGTGGCTGCTTTGATGTGCGTAGGCTTATCCTTTGTTAGCCAGGAATATTAACCAGTTTTATATTTCACACGTGACAAACTGTTGTATGAATTACATGTATGCTATCCGTCATCAGGCCCCCAACTATCAGGTGATGAGAAACACAATAAAAATTAAGTAATGTGCCCTTTCACATGGAGATCGGCGTCGTGCGCTAATGTCACGCAAACCACACCACACACCAGCCCTCGCCTTATGCATGCCCCGCATGACAAACGCCGATGGCATCCTGTGAATGGGAAATGCGTCCGGCGCTATGCTCGCACTTCAGTGCTTGAAGCTTGGGATACGATAGTTCGCATGCGCGCATGCTCTAGCATGTAGCACGTGAAACAGATACGTTTCCGGTACTGTATTTCCTTTAGTTTTGCCAGCCGGGATAAACATCAAGCGATTCAGCGAAATTCTTGAAAACACACTTTAGTCTAAAATGCGCTACTATGGTGCTGTGTGCTTCTATTTCAGACTTCGCTGGGTTATTTCCTCCGTGATTACCTCCAAATCTATGCAGACAAATGGGCGATGGTGGTTTCCCCAAAAGGCCGTGTCCAGGAATAAAGATAATACAGTTGCTGAGAGGACGAAGTGGACGGATATGTCGCTGCTTCTACACATCCTTCCGGCATATGGTGCGTGCCACCTAACATCCGGTTAGCCTCTGGTAAAGGTATTAGGGTCCCTACCCCTGCATAAAACACACTGCATCTTTCGGTTCTCTCGTCGAGCGAAAAATCGTGAAACACTTAAAGGTATTGTGTAAATGCCTGACCTTGTGATATTTTTGTTTGCTTTAGAAGAATGTGAAAAGAAAAGATTCTATAGAGGTTTATATAATGCCCAAGATATACAAAAATGTAAACACTATCTAAGCAAACTCATCGATTCCACACCTATGAAAGGATATTAGCTAATTCGCCCCCAACCTGCACACGGATGTTACGTATGTTTATTTCAGTTCACGTCGTACAGACCAGTAGAACAAAGTAGAAACGTGTTGAGAAAGACATGAAACAAAACAAGGCATTAACTAGCAGCTACAGGTAGCTTGGTCAATTAATTGGGTTAATTGGACTACTCAACCCAGTTAGCCCTTAACCAGATTACTTGTTGACAACGCATGTTATTATATAAATCTTTTAAAATTAAGAAAACTTTAACATTAATCCTCCCAGCTGTAAGACAATTTGAGACATTGTCGTCGGCACAAAAGGTTCACGGACCTTAACCGTCTGAGTGGTTTTCATTAAGCAATGAGCAATAATTACATGTACCTACATTTTTGTACTTTACAGGTTAGTGAGACGATAAATTTTAAATGCTACAGTAACAACCATGTTAAATTCTAGCTACTTTATTTTTAATTTCAAAATTCTTGCAAATTTTTCTGCTGACTGTACAAAATCTAGCTGGAACTGACTTATACGAGGCATAGAGTTTAGAAAAAATATTTCTTATAGTGAAAAATTGCAAGAGTACCGAATAGTTTCAAAATGAACTGGCAACATTAAAGGTCAAACGTGCCAAAAATGTTTTGACAAATTTTCATCCCGTTTCACTGTACGGCCAACCATTCTCAAGAAAATGGCAATTTTTCATTTTTCCATTCATCTCATTGTAAAAATTTGAACCTTCCATGGGCGGGGAGGAGGACAGGGGTGGCTGGCGTTTTGAAAGTTCTCTCCCGCAGTTATCCCATCAACTTAAAAAAAAAACCAATGTATTTAATACTTTCAGTACAATTGAAAATTATTCTAACAAGAAACCTCTTTGAAAGTACATGTACCTACATGTATAGACTAGATGCCACGCACGTGTCGCTGCACCGGTATCAGAATTGTTGAAGGATTGGGTTTTTTTTTTGAATTTTCGCTCCCATGTTGATGCAAACGAAAACAAGTTGAAATTTAAAAAGTTGAAAACAAAATGGTATGCAGATATGGTGGACAGTTACATTCCCAAAATATTCGGCGCCCATGCCCTTGATTGTTTCTGATGAAACACATTTCACCACGGACGCCAACGCAGATGAAAACTGCTGACTTGTATATTTTTCTCTGCGTGGCTCGATATCTGTTTTCGTAAGCAGTTTTCCTCGGGGCCACTTTATGCCGGAATATTTTCCGTGTTACGCGTTATCCGTTCAGTCGCGACGGCGTAAAACTAATATAGTGAGAGCTTTCAACGAAGTTGTCGAAAGCAGCCGAAATCTCCCGAGGTTGCATCTATATTGCATCCGGGACCCTCTGGTAATGGACATGTTCTGTCTGCATACAGATGTGAGAAGCTATTTGCTCATGTAATGTTACAACGCGTTCGTGCTTAAAAATTTGATTTAGGTCTTTCCTGCTTCTTTCCCTATTAGATATCAACAATATGCGTTAAGTGATACTCAGGCCGAAGTCACTGACCATGTTGTCCAGGTGTGTTGTGTGTCTTTGAAGCAGCAACTTAGCATTCACTCAGACAATGTTATCGAATGTATCTAATTATATTATTTCGTTGGAGTTACCGAGTGAAGTCTCCAGATATTTACGAACGGGTACATCTGAGACGAACATGCGAAGCGAAGGACCCGATGTTCGCCGAATTCCAATAATATCATAAACCCATAGCGCGGAATTCGCCATTAAGTGCACCATTAAGGTATCAAATTGAAGGGAACTACGGCTGTACGGTGCTATAGGTACGATAATTATCGCTTTGTTTAATATTTAGGGTTGGACGCTTGCTTTATTGAAGAGGGTCGTGTACTGTCAGCGCTAATGTACCTACGCTAAACAAACGCCTAGTCTGATGAAATTGTCTCGACAGACCGATTGTTTATCTAGAGGAATCTGTAAGCCAGACATTGGCAAATGTCCCAGACCATTCTACAGCTGTCAAGCGGAGGTGAGCCGAGTATGCTAAACAGATTGCTATGTCGTCTGTCAGCGATAGTTACGGCGATTTGTGGGTGATAAATAACTGTGACCGAGTACCTGGTTCATTCTACTGAAGGCGTTGAAACCCTTGGTTGGTTACAGCGATTGAGTGATGTTGTTACAGTAGCAGTAACCGGAAGTTACGTCGGAAGAACTAGCTTCAGGGGACTTCACGAATTAAGAAAGACTTCGGCCAACCGTTTGGGGAAATACATATATGTATGTGTCAAATTGTGTGACACAGATGATGGCCAAACTCTGCCTCAGGAGTGAAGAGCTCCTGGTTTCGGTTCCCACTACTGTGGAGATACCGAGAAACCACTGTTAGTTGTAACTCATTGCCTGCCGTATCGGAGTCACTAATTTGGTAATTCAGTGGTATTGCCGATCGTTCTTCTCTGTAGAGTAGAATTCGATGAGCCTGAAGCGTATCTTAGCTGGAAAAAGAAAATCCACTAATTTAAAAACTGCCTCGCACTCCTGGACTAACCACACATTAGCCATAAGACATTACAAGGCTTCGCAGACACTACAACAGTCAACGTTATTGTTTTGACCAACATCTCTACTCTTTATAAGGCAACCTATTATTTGTGAGTACAATGTGTGTTTTGTATTACCTAGTATTTATATTGTAAATTGTGCATATTGGTGTTCAATAGTTTGTTCTGTGAAATCCTGCTTATCTGGTAATTCACCCTTCAGGACTGTTCATTTTATAATAAATAGTTCGTTAAACCTTTCTGTACTTACTGGTCTTCAGTTTGGGAACTAGTGTTGATAAAAGAATCCGTGTCCGTTTAATATTTGACCGTAACAACAGACACGTTAGTGATACAGCCGATTTTAATCCATAGGAAAAATATATCTGGCTTTCTTTTAGTTTTTTACTATATAGAATAGTGAAATTGTGTTGGTAGTGTTCGTGCAAACAAGAGTTGACGTTCATAATGATAAGGTCTTAATATAGTTTACCAGAAAAAAATAAATAAATTGGGAATCAGGCATACAGAATTTCAATTGGGAAAATAAAGTTTACCTCTCAGGCTTTAAAGCCTGCCGCCACTATTGTAACGTGCATAACGTTATCAATCTTAATGTGTCGGTCCCAGTAATGCCCTACTGGGGTGCAGCTCGGGTGCCGATCTTTCAATACTCGATCTTTCGATGCAGATCTTTCAATGCTCAATGCTCGATGGCATCTGTAGTAGGCTGCAATTCAGTTAATATCAAAAGTCCAACAATTAACTTCCAAAATAGGAATTATTTTGGAAGATTTTGGCTCCGACACCATTTAATATCGGTGATAAAGCAGAGGGATAAACTTAATGAGCACGATGAAAGAGAAACAGATTGAGGTCATGCTAAAGGCGACTACATCGCAAAGGTAACTGTCACAAGTAAGCCATCAACGCCAGAGGAGGAATACGATGGGGGGGGGGGGGGTTACACCCGTTGGCGCCAATTTATAGTCAAGGTGCCAGTGTATCTCCTTGAAATGATAGCTGGCACGATATAAGGCTGTTACATTTATCTTAGAGATGTGGCGATATTTATTAGTTTATTGCGGTGGGCTAACCGACCAGCGTTCAATGGTGCTACACAGCTAAGCGGTTGTAACAAAAACTAAATGGTAAATAATAAAAAAATAAAATCCGCATTCGGGATAATTTACTGCCGACAGGTGGAAAATCCTCACCGATTTGTTATCACGCTTCCCATGACAACACTGCAACGCCAGCAGATAAATAACCCACGCTGCCCCTTATCTGCTATTAATAATTGACATTTATGTGGAGTATATTCTAGCTGGCCTTCCCGAGTTTGTTTTATCTGGGTGGACGCGGACTACAGTGAACTAACCGCGCGCCAGGCGTAGATCTGTTTATGCGCCATTCTACTGACAACAATACCAACGTAAATCGCAACTAAACCAGGCTAAATAATGTTGAAAATAGTCTTCTGAAGCGCCCATGTGTGGGCAGTATAAAGGTTTATGGCGACATTCCATTCAGTCTGCCGGTACATTTGCCATAACGCGACCTAATGGCGCATGGCAAAGGCAGGTAGCCACTCTTTGGGTAGCGCAGGTAGCTCTTTCACAAGGCTGTAACCTGCCCTTCGTGTTAAGCATGCATCCCCATGTTCCTAAGTTCATGTTAGGCCCTGTTAAAATAACCAAACATCATTTTCAAATACAACTTTTAGTATAAGATCTCTTGCAAGGTAGGGCATTCAAGGCTTTTTCATTCAATCTTTGTGTGTGTGTGTGTGTGTTTTTTTGTGCTTTTTTGGGGGGGAGGGGTGGAGGGGTATAAATTAATTTTATTATTTTTGACGTCCATATGTAATCGCAAAGTCCATATGCATGATATGGTAATCATAATGGAAGCGGGTTTTTTTTTAAATATATATTTCTCATAACAGTTTTTAACTCGTGTCAGATTCTTGTCCAACATATATCGTACAAATTATTATCTTACAATACACATCGGTTTCGAGTATGGAGTCGAAAGTTACTTCTGTATCCATAATAACATCATATAAGCTGCTGCAGCCCAATTGATGCAAACGCACTGATATGAACCGATGCAAACGCAGTGATATGAACGATGAAAGTGAAAATGCCTCAGACAAAAATGGAACTTATGACCCACAGATGAGGCATCGCTCAAAATTTGTCATCAAGAAAGCAACCTTTGCATGCATCAGAACTATTATTGTGCTCCTTGACACGGTGATATTCGAGAACTATTGAACTGTGAACTCGCATGACCTGCCTAGAACAACTCCTTGGTGTAAAATCATATCCAGCCGGAACCAAAAAGGGTAAACATTATGGGCAAACCAGTAGCTCACTAGGGTATGTATGGAGCTAGGAGAGGTGGATGTTGACCAGCTCTGATAGGGGACCGCGCTTAGGGTCACGGAAAGTGCACAATGTCGCATCCCTTCTCCTACATGTATGCAAACCCGTCGCCGTGTGGTTTAGAAACGAGCATGTCTATCACAGCTTATAGGGAGAATGAAATACTGAACTACTCAACGTTTTCCATTGTGCTCTTAGGATTAGAGGGTGTATTAAAGCAAAGTTTTATCCACAGGTATTTATATATGCTTATCCGTTATGCAAGCTACCTAGTCTATAATTACATTTGTTTAATAAAATGTAATAGAGTAGATATTATATTACGAAGTATTGAAATATTCACGAAGTAGCGAAGTATTGAAACATAAAATCAGAAACTTTAAAACTATTAGTAGCTAAGTACAATGTATCGGAACTTACAACTTTAAGAGCGAACTTCAAGTACTGAAACATTTACATACTGAAAGTTTGTGATCATGTTTCAATACTTCGCGAATTCCATTCAATTCTATTCTCCATGGTTTTACGACTGGCTGAGTACTCACAACTGATAGTGGTTGGAACTTTGTTACTGCGTCTTCAGCACATTCATAACGTTACACGTGTTCTCTCAGTCTGTATGATTATATTACACAGTTTTTCTCTTCCCGCGGATGCCGCAAACATGCTATATGGTAAGATATTCTCGTTCCACAGATTTACAGTTCTCAAATTTCTACCATGTAAAAAAAGTAACTTGAAAAAATTGTTTTACCTTCGAGAAGAATAAATTTTTTAAAAGTTATTATCAAAAATGTGACGACATAGTAGTGTTTCAGTCGTGTGAAATCGGTAACATTTGGACAAAAGACCTACATTGAAATTTTAGATTAAATACTCCAAAGTTGAAAGTAAAGTGAGATCCTATAGCATCAGGCAGGCAATGAAATGGTATCGAGGCGGTTTTTCGCTATAACGGATGACTGTATTGCTGACTTCCCTGACACAGCGTCTCGTCGACGTCAAACGAGTTGTGCACAAGCGAAAGTAACAGCTTTGTTTACTACAGGCTCCAAGATTCCCTGCTAGTATGTTCAAGAAAAAGAACTGATTAACGGGAATTTCAAATGTTTTATGCTGAACGTAATTGCCCTTTTAACCTAATGGCTCTACTCTTTCATGGCCTAAGTCGGGATTGATCAGTCGAAATTAGAAACACGGCACTACTAATTTCCAGGGAGTTGGATTTTTGTGGACGTCTTGTATCCCCATCGTGCACATGTCAGCGGCACAGTCAGTGCGCAATGTGATTACAGCGCGCTCGCGCTGGCCTTGGTACAAAATTGGAAAGGAAAACAGGCATCCGGAAGTGAGCACCATGTCACGTGTCACCAACACTCGTCACTTTGCCTGCTTTCCTACTGTGCTTAAACCCTGTGCTTGGACTGCTAATCAGCCAATCCAATCTCGCAATTTCTCAAGCAAACCACGACGCTTAGCATGCTTAGGCTACAACTGTTTGTGGCGTAGCTCTCTTGGTTAAACAGCGGAGTAAATCGCGTTTACACCCGCTCTTACGACCTATGTAAATCATAGGGCAAGAGACAGTGACGTGTTGAGAATCCCGTGCCATTTTAGTACCACCAATGGCGCTTTAATGTGCCACATTCAGACTTTGTTGGGTCTAAAAGTGGTTTGTCTTGGCACCACGGTGCGTGGACTAACTTTCATAACCTACTCAAATAAGTCGCAATCTAAGGCTATTTATGAATTCAAGAGTATTAGTAATAGTGCTTTCTAAGCTGTTTCCTTTACTTTGACACGAACCAAAAGAAGTCTTTTCTAAAACTGTTTTGTAATGTTAACTTGTCTGGGATATTTTGCCACCACAAAACAGGAATAATTGTGGGATGTTTGAATAAAATAATTAAAACAGAATTATGGACTACTCTAGACTATGCCTGGCTATTATTAAAGCTACACATAAAATAATCCAACAATCACCGCGCCGAGTAGAACTTGTTTACCTAGACGAATTGTACACACTATAACTGATTTTTTTAATTTCTCTACATATACATTATTCTATATTTACCATCTGGTGCCTCGCTCAGGTACGCTTTATCTTAGTAAATACCAAAACGGATGGCTAACTATTGGGTTTCCCTTAACGAAGGAGTATTCCATGAAAATAGTGTGGCGGATATTGATCGAGGAGCATTACCTTTTATGTATTTCCCTTTTGTTCACTCTATCGTGCAACGTATGTTCAAATATTTGCCACACTGCCCTACTTGTCGATAAAAAACTAAGCTGCAAAGGACGCCTGATGTCCAGCGGCTGTACCTGAGCTGATGAGTGAAGCTCTTTGTCGTGAAACAGCTGTCGATTTAGACTCGCTGCTTACAGGCTGTAGCCGAAGCCCTATGTCAGCTCAGTCCCTGCGGGAGAGATTTCCTGTAGCAGACACTCTGACCATGGCTCACCCACAGCTCCGCCTGGACAGCAGCGCTCGGTGGAGAGCGAATGGAGTCTGGTAATCGTCTCGAAGACATCCAATTGGACGGCGGATAAGAGCATGAAGAGCTCGGTCAGGACAAAAAACAGCACTGTGTTCTCTCTTGAACCACGTCAGTAGAAAGGAGAGATTGAAGAGATAGAGTGAGACACTTCAGTGGCTGGATTATTCTAGTACTAGGAACTCTGACGATGGGGAGAGAGACTTGCAGCTACATGTATGGTCGCTGTGTAATAAGAGGTTAACGTGTGATTAGAATTGAAGATGTTCCAGAAACACGGAATTAACCCTCCATGAGTTTGGGATTATGCCAGTATCTTAAGGTTTGTGCAGTATAAGACTTGAACATGAGTACTTACCATTTGTTAATCTCTTCCCTTCCACTTTAGGATGCATAGAATCTAACGTCTGCAGTGCTTCAGTTATTACGCCACTACATTACATAACGGCTCATTTTACTTATGATCGTTTGTATTTCCATTTCCACTGTATTCTGGATAAAATGTGAGAATATTAATGCTCCAAGAACTGTATATGGTACAGACTCACAAAAGATTTCTGTGGCGAAACAGCGAGACAGTTTCACGGAAATTTCAAAGCAACGGAGCAAAGTAGTGCTGTAAAGGGGATACAGCGCTGTAAAGGGGATTTCGCAGTTTATGTTTTCGTGAACATAGTCTGCGCACATAAATATGTCCGCACGACTTCGACTTTCTGTAGAGCCCCTCGGCGGCAAATCGACATTCAAAGTGATTTTAAATGGATGCCTGCTGTAGCTACGCAGCCATCATGTAAAGTCAGATGTGACCGAAGAAGTGTAGTCAGCAAACATTGTTAGTTTCTTGGGGCGAATCAGAGAGCCGTGTGTGAATGTCTTTTATGCGGCTGCATTTTCTAAATGATATACTAGTATGCTTGTAAATATTAGACCCCTCCGTAGAAATACAAAAATGAAAATAACGGTACGGTGGTCCACAAGTACAATACTCCTCGTATATGCACACTGCTGCTCTGCCGAGCTGTTTTTCTTCTCTACTGAGCATTTTTCTGCTCGGCCAAGCATTTTTGCTTCTCTACCGTGAATTTTTCTGCTTTGCTGTGTACTGCACGACACAGAAGAAAAATACTTGGCATGGCAGAAAAATGATCAGCATAGAAGATAAATGCTTGGCAGACCAGAAAAAAAATGATCAGCATAGAATATAAATGTATAAAGTGTATTGTCAAACGGGCAACGATGGTATATATATCGATGATTTTCACCTTATTTTTTTCTGGACTGGATAGATTTATATGAGTTTTAAGATGGGCGGTGTTGTAACTGTTGATTCCACGTAACAGAAATGGTTATTACATGTAAGTAAATAGCAAATGTTGCGCAGTGGCAGCAAACACATTGTATTGGCCTTTAATCCTCGCTGTGCCCGTCTCGCCCTTTTTGGTAGGGTTTTCCTTGGGCAAGCAATGGGGCATGTACATGTCTTGAGGTGAGCATGCATTTAGATTACACAGGGTGCGTGAAATATCTCGGAAAAGAAAAAAAGCTAAACGTTTAACAATAACGTATAGTTAATATATCCTGGTAACTACCGAAGAAGGGAACACTGCACTTGAATGTAGGTAAACAGTGGTAAAATTCGCATGATCATTCCTTCCGTGTCGTCATTTCCGGCTTCTCCCTCAAGAAGGAATGTACATATTTAGGCTATATCAAAAATCGACTCATGTATGCACATGTCTATGCATCCGCGCATTGATTATTAGTTTTCATCTGTTCATGTACTGCATTATCAAAATTCATTAACTTGTCTGGATCGTGCCATGTGCTCTTTATAAGGGAACATCTAAGGTTAGAGAGTGATAGTTCCCTACGGATTGCTCTTAATAAATGTTTGTGCCCGTTTGGCAGACGCTGGTGGATCTGTATACACAACACTGAAATTCCATACAGAACACTTCTAACATTGCACTTCACTCTAAGGATATCAATTGCTCTTCCGTTCGCCGTATTTTTGGTATCAGAAGTTGCAAGCCCTTGAAGCTAAAGCCCCTTCTCAGTTCTAGCCATTTGCGTGTGGGGAAAATGCTATTAAATTCACTACCACTACTAATCTTATCTTATTGCCTTTTTTCAAGTAGGGTTGAAACGACATGTATATCACGGGTCAGTTGGTTATAATTCAATCCTTCGACAAGGATATTATGCCAACTATCAAACACGAACATGTTGGAAGTATCAGTCATTTTTTAAATAATTGCATGAATATAAACATTAACGCGTATCAGTTGTAGCAATTCACCTCGATATTTATCCTCGAATCATGCCCGGTTACGGCAAAACCAACAGCAATTTATGGCGATGAGAACAGCAATATTCCAAGACGGAAGGGAATGGAAAACTTTTTATGCCAAGTGATCTATTGGCGCAGATTCTGTGCAACAGGAAAACCATCTGGCATGTGCAACTTTTTCATGGAATAGCGGCAGCCTGTGGTTATTGTCATGTATATGACGTGTCGTGGAGGAACCTTCCGTAGCAATATGCTCATTATGTGCTAGATGAGATTCAAGATAAATGCCAAAACTGAAAATCCGCAATCCGCATTCTAGATTAAACGAATCGCCTTTCTAAACACAATGGTTAATGGCAAACTGGTAAACTAAAGTGCGATATTTTTACGGGCTATAAAAAGTAGTAAAAATGAATCTTGATGATCCCCATATGAGTATTATCTGGCGGGTAAAAAAAATCAAATTTTCAATGTATCCAAATGGGTATCGGAAAATAATGTACAAATATTACGTGCTCCTGGCGACTCCCTTGTCTCAAATATTCTTATTCTTTGTAGTAAAATATGAGAGTGCTGACATTGCCAAGAAATCAAGGTGCCAGTAACGGTAGTTGATTGGCCTAATTGGCATCGTTTACGTTTTCTCTTCGTTCTTTTTTCTTGTCTGGTAAAATCTACGTTGGACAAGGCATCATGTTGCCAGTCGTCTATTCCCATTTAAGATCGGGTACTTATGGATGTATGTTTTCAAGAAACATTGCCCCATAAGAGTTCTGTATTGTCATTAAGGATAGGTTTGAAATCAACACATTACGTCAGTCATAACATTTGTTAAGTAGATATGGTAAGGCCATAACGGAAGGCCTGAGCCCATTATCAACAGAAAAAAGGAACAGGAATATAATAGCTTAGGATGAATATTTCATGTGGCACTCGCTATTCGAGTATAAGGTCCTTTGTCCCTTTGGCTGTCTGCACTTAGCTACTGCTGTATTTCTGTACAGTGGCTGCTTCATACTAACTGGGTAATGTAAATCTGGTACGCAATGTGAGGGCACTATACATGCACCATACAAGCCGGGGCTCATGCATTGTACTATTTACTATTTTTCTTGACAGGCAATACTCCGCGATATTCTGGCTAATATAATGGGCTGCACTTCGAAAGAAACATGCTTTGTAATTAGTCCTGCACAATGCCTGAGTTAGTGTTATCTATTAGCAACACCATTATGTACCTGCATGATTCCCTCCATATTTTACCATTAGCGCTGCGGGTGCAGTTAACTCATTAACTGGACGGTTTAACAGCACGCCCCCCCCCCACCCCCCCCCAAATTTTTCCAAAAATAAAAAAAAAATAAAAAAAATAATAAAAAAAAAAATAAAAAAAAAAATAAAAAACAAAATAATAAAAAAAATAAAAAAAAACATAAAAAAAAACAGAAACAACAACAGAAACAACAACAGAAACAACAACAGAAACAACAACAGAAA
>JAAUYG010067450.1_pt1 | contig 13367 bp, 8 predicted proteins | sample 7278091 | NCBI WGS metagenome assembly JAAUYG01 (sample SAMN14350201, study PRJNA611818) | marine sediment metagenome | isolation source: surface marine sediment (0.6m) | place: French Polynesia: Moorea | collected 2018-08
ACTCGCTTTCCAGATAATTGAGATTTTTGATTTCTCCGGAGGCTACAATGGTGAATTTGAAATTTTCAAAAAAAGTCGTTAAAAATCGGAACCTCAAAATTTCAAAAATGCCCAATATACTTTTGTGAGGACCATTGGGGGAAACATTCAGGAAAAAATTCAAAACATTTGGCTGTGATTTGTACGAGGAGTACCGTTTTGAACTTTTCACTTCCATATGGTCCTAGGTTAATGAAAACGAAAAAACAATCGTTAAAATTTCAAAAAATCCCAAATGTAGTTTTGTGAGGACCATTGGGAAGGAAATTCAGGAAAATTTTGAAATCTTTCGGCTGTGATTTGTAGGAGGAGTAGCGTTTTGAAATTTTTGCTCCCATAGGGTCCCATGTTAACGAAAACGAAAAATATTCGTAAAAAATCCAAAATTTTTTTCTTCAAAAATTCAAAAAAACCTCTGGGAATATGGCCCAGGGGAAGCAACAACCAAAATGTGAAAGAAATCCATGCAGTAGGTTCAGAGATAATCGATGTCACAGACGGACGACGGACGGACGACGGACGAATTTCGGTTTTATGAGCCCTGCTGGCATAGTCAAGCAGAGCTAAAAATCTAATGCAGTACTTATGTGAGGTTTATTGAATAGAAATTTCAGGAGAAGTTGAGGGAGTGTAGTGAAATCGTGAAAAATTGGACATGCATTTTTTTTTCAAAATTTCAAACAATGTATGGCCGTGGCAACAAACAAACCGAAATTGAAAAAAATCCGTGCAACTGGTTCAGAGGCAATTGCGGCATGGGTGACGGACGGACGGACGGACAAATGTTGATTTTATGAGTTCTGCTGACATAGTCAAGCAGTGCTAAAAAGTCAGACATCTACGGAAATAATCAAAAACCAAGAACGAGCAGTTGTAAGTATATGACTTTAATACACTGTATATTCATGGGTCGAAATCATGAGTGACGTACAGTAACATTAGGGATTCATGTGCCCCCGATTAACACTTTACATACAGATAGCGTGTATTTTAAGTGAGACATGTTGTTGATTTTTGTTCTCGTTTAATAAAATCGTTTATTTTTTAATAAAGACATGGAAAAAAGTACTAGCAAACGTTTACATGTCTCTCCCGTCTTCACTTTTATTTCACTTCTCTGGCAAAGGATGGACGCAAGTTCGGGCCGATAATGAGTGTTTCTTTTTAACAGTTCTAAGAGAAAATGCTGTTGGTTAGGATTGTGTCAAAATAGCCGCTTCTAAGTCATTCCCCTGGGAGTGACGGAGGGCTGCGACGTCACCATGACGTCACTGCTGTTCGGTCGAATGCCATCCCCGTTCGCCGGTGAGCTCTACGAGATCCTTGAGAAGGGCCATGACGCACACCTTCCGGTGATCCCCGACGTTCTGACGACACTGCAGTTCCAATGAAGCACTAAACGACCCACAATAACCACAGCCAGCCGCCAATAGCTCAGTGTCAGCATCCATGGACCTCTTGAACGGCGGAAATGGAATGCCTCGTCTGAAGAAAAAAAATAAAAGCAAAAAGTAAGAGTCCAGTTTTAGTGTTCATTAGCTGCTGCATTGCTCGTCTGCCGGGAAACTTCGTCTGAAAAAAAAAAACAAAAAAAAAAAAAACAGAAATTCTCAGTCGGGAGTAAAATGCGTGACAGTACCCCCTTGCCATTAGTGACAGATGCAGATGCAGCATCAGGACTCTTTAGGAGCTTAATCGAGGTCGATTACCTTGACTGCTGCCACCTTTACTGCAGCGATAATCGGCCCGCGAAACTCGAAAGGCTCTGGACAGCTACAACCCTATCTCGCCCCTCCATCCTAGCCCCCCCCCCCCCCTCCTTCCACCCCCCACCCCCCTCTCTCCCTTGCCATTTGTAATGTCCATTCAAAAGGAAACACAGGTCTCTCTTAGCTTCTCTTGTCGCAACTCTTTCGCCAAGCCTGATGCGTATACCGCCGTTTCATTTTGAGCCGTCGATTCCTCATTCCAACCTTTGGGGACAGAGTCGCTGCTCGGTCACCAGATGCTCTCCGCAGCCAGCAAGTGGCAGCTTATTACAGCAATCTGATGAGCCGTATCTCTCCTGTTGCTTCCCCAAGGGACCATGGCGAAAAAGGCTGACTGCAAGGAGCTGTTGGTCTCTGTCTCTTCTCTTCTGTTCTCTTCTCGCGTGTGTGGTGCGCTGTCTTTTCCCGCAAAAGGTCTCCTGCGCAAAATGGAGTTCGCCACTTAATTCAATTGCTCACCCTGGGCCCACGTCGGATTTGCTTCCAATTGGCCGCACAGTGGCCACGAGTGCGTGAGAGCGGAAGGTGCAATTCGCAGCCAGGGGAGTTTCCATGGGGAGAAGAGGCGCTCTTTCTGGTAGTTACGGTGCTCCATCACATGATAATGGCCTCCTTCTCACCCTTTATGTTATTATCAGGAACCTTTCCTCGCCAAAGGTTTCCAACTCCTTCTAAAAAATAGGGACCCGGTATGGTGTTCAGCGCCAGGTAACAGCGCTTAGTAATTTGCTTTTCGGCGTTTACATGAAAATAAAGTTATCGCGGGTTAGTTATTTTATTATATTTTTTTTACTTTTATTAAACTCTTTGCCAAACGCATGCCATTCACAGTGTGCAAATAAACCTATTACGTGCGTGAGCGAATTAGAAAAATTTGAATGGAACCCGGTTAAATAATGCCTGTTAAACAAATATCAGATATGAGGCACTCAAATGTGCTGTTTGGCAAAATTAGTCCACACATGAGCTTGCATCTTCTCTGCTATCTCTTCCCCTCTACAAATGACTTCGGTAACCGGCCTTGAATCGTTTGCCGATTCATGGCCGCTCTGTTGTGCAGAAACACAATCGAACCAGGCAGCACAAGGACGCATTTTAATGCCCCTCCGCTAAGCAAAGAAAGACTCAACCGGACGAAATGACCAACGACACAGACGCCGAGGAGCGACAGCACACAGATCGTCAGACACATCGTTATCTTCGCCTCAGTTCCACTTGCTGCGTTAAATTCCTCGGTGTAACTTCGGCCGGATTCTCAAAACGAGCATACTGACGCTGTGTGACTGTGTACTGACGCTTCTTTTGTAACGCTGCTAAAATCGGCTGTCGAGAGGTATTTTTTCTGTTACTTTTATATTAGCTAGTACCTACTACAAGTATATGGGGAAAGCTGTTGAAAAACATTTAGTTATTAGAAAGGATTGAGGACTTTCCTTGGCTAGTGTCTAGAGAAAAGATGTTGATAAGCTCTTCAATTAGCCATGAGAATGGGGAGGATTTTCCTTGGTTAGTGTCTAGCGAAAGCTGTTGATAAATGTTAATTACAAGAAAAAAGGTGAGACCTTTCTGTCGTGGGGCGAGAGGGAACGGTTTCATATTAAAGCAGCACCCTACTACACCTAACACATTTGAACACATTCAAGCTCAAACATATAGAAAGAGATATTATTTTAACTTTTGCAAAGCAAGGTTTTGTTTTCAATTTTCGATATAAGTAATGTGTTACACGTTTCAGTATTTTATTTAATCTCACCACTAACAAAAATGTCTTTAATATCGAAGACCCTGCTTCAAACCTGTTTTGCCAACGGACTCGACTGATTCCATTGCTTCTAATTTTAGAACGTCGCAGTTAAAATTCTCCTCTATACCCTTTGTCTTTCGTAACTTTTGTTTGAGTCTGGGAAATTAATCTGCCGCCACTCGACAGTTATTTTACTCATATTTACTTCAAATTTACACAGACAGGTACAGTATTGAGATATGTACACGTGGTACGTGCACGGCCGTAGTCTGTTCTTCCCGGCAACATTCCGCATGATTCCAGCTGTACTCTCTCAGTGGTCCAAAGCAATGGCCCGAGGCGATGCATTACTGGGAAAAGACGTGGACAGTCTCGACAGACTGTCGCAAGGTCAGTCCAGCAAAAGTGTAAAGGCAGACTGCCGCAGGCGACACCATATATGCCATCACTACCCGTAGCGTGACAAAGAGACAGGCAATACCACACGGAATAACCTGTGCGCAATAAGCCTTATAGTCGGAAAGAGACTCACACTAAAAGAGGCTTTATAGTATGGAGGCCATTATTTTTTTTCCTAAGATAACGTTTTTTTTTTTTAGCATATATAATTCTAGAGCTGCCAGGATCTTAGGACACGGTATGCAGCATTATAGGGCACGCTCACCGTTGGTGACACGTAAAGAGAAAAAATGTCGACATAATTCTAACATCAGTGGAGATAATTCTGACATCAGTGGCTCCTTGACTTGATTTTAGTGATAATTGTTCCAAGTCGACTGTTGTGTAACATTGAATTGAAACAGTGGAATCGAAAGCAAAGCGATTAATACTAAACACACCGGCGTTAGCCGAATTATCATAATCGCGTCGAGAGTTTTTGGTATAAGTTTTACGTCTTTTCACTTAAACAGAAAACTTTACCGTAATTGTCACTTAATTGTAAAATTATATACAAACACATTTGCAGTTTAACTCTGATTCATATTCGAATTAAAACAGTTTAGCTCTGATTCATATTCGAATTAAAACAGCAGCCAGAAGTCCAAATACGGACCTGAAAGGGGTGGATGATGGAGGGGGGAGAGAACACCGAAAATACGGACAAACACTGATCAAAGAGTAAAAGGGATGCCACAATTCCCGGAAATATCCAACTAGGAAATCGCCTATAAAGCAGGATAAGACGTAGCTATAATTACGCGACAATTTCCTCGAAGGAGCTAAGCAGATTCCTGGTTGATTCGGTTGTTTAAATTATAACTTACTGTGGACGTTTTTGCGATGTATCGTATTTTGTGTTTTATGTGTGTTTTTTTACAGATGTTAATTCCATTTTGCAGGAGGTTTCTGCATACATTGTCAGCATATTAGTTTTTCATAAAAAGAACTGTGCCGCTGGCCGAGTCCAGGTAATTACATTGTTCTCTGGTGCGGCAAATGATACCAGGATTATCTGCTGGCTTTATTACCGACATTGACTGGCAAAGACTTAGCCAGCTGATATTGCCAAGATCTTACAGGTCAGAAATAACACCTTGTCATAATAATTGAACAATCAGCTCTGTGACATATACCTTCGTAAACTGGATAAGCCATTTACCACTGAAGCGCTGTCTCAAAATACAACCCCCATATGGTTGGTGGAAGATTGGTCTCCATAACCCTACTGGTCCACCACTCGTAGACAAATCACCGGTTTTAAAAAGACTACTAGGAGCCATGAACACAAGTTCCACGCCATATACAACCGGGTTATCTAACGTATAATAAGATTTTTTCCGACTCATAAATGGAAATGGCTGGTGGAGATACGCCACAGAATCCCATAGGAACCACACAGGATGGAAAACTTTTCACAGCTGTAGGAACATGGCCCAATGCGGTGCTTTGGTCGAACAGCAGTCGGTATATGACTGCTTCTAAATGAATTCCGTTCTGTCTGGGGGCGATTTCGTGCTTCAAACCGTCACCCTGACCATTGCTTTTGTCCGGCTTGGCTAAGACCCACACGTGCGACTGGGTTCTCTCTATATCTGGTGCTAGACTAATGTCCAGGCGGGGCTCTCTATACAGAAAGAAAGTGTCCAGCCTCAAGGCAATGGAGTGTCAACCGCGAGATCAAGACTGGCAGTCTCCAGATGAGCGGTGTCCTTCTTCAGGCCTCTAAGTAATTATCGGTTTCCTTTTGTATTCACCTCGGGACCCGTAGGGTTGAATCCCGAGAACAAACAGGTCGCAGGTGTCGGAGGGACTTGGGGACATGATGATCTACGGATGAAGAGTCGGATCCTTGTCAGGACGGGTTGGAGAAAAAAAGGAAGCTCAGGTGCTGATGGCGGCGAGATAAATGTCCCCTTATCTACCCGTGGCATTGGTTTTGCGCCACCCGTTCTCCGATACACTCGCTGGTCCCCAACGCAGGTGGCGATTTCTTTGTTTATGTCTCGTGTGTGTGACACTTAGAGAGATATCCCCCTGTGTAAAACTAGGTTTTTCTAAAGAATTGCAAAGTTAGCACATTTTATGGACATCCTGCAATCACATATTTGCCGAATATTGTATGGAAATAACAATAAAATACCATGTAGTAGTGGTGGTAGCAGTAGTAGTAGTAGTAGTAGTAGTAGTAGTAGTAGTAGTAGTAGTAGTAGTAGTAGTAATAGTAGTAATAGTGGTGGTGTTGGTGATGGTAGTTGTGGTGTTTTTTTGTGAAGCACCACACTAGTTTGGAACAATTTGCACAGCGGGTTAGGGAGGTGTTATTTTTATATAAGTACCTCAAGCCGATGGGTATTTACTTGTCTCTACTAGGGGCACCATTATATAACATGTTAATAAAACGTGTTACACCCTTTTTAAAAGTTTGCTCTTATTTACTTTAGACGTATCCTACCTTGTGCTCGAGGATCTTTATCACAGCTTCTGTCTGTGGTGTCTTTATCACACGGCGGGCAAGCTTGATCATCTTATCCGAAGGTGTATCAAAAAGTTTCCGCACAATGCCGACAACTCGCGGATCCCGAGGGCCGGCACCGGTTGCTATGGCGTCGTGGATAGAGTTCCTTAAATGAGAGTCGTAGTCGGTAACCAGAGCGTTCACTCGCCTTGGAATGGCTTCCGCTACCTGTTGATTGAGAGACCTTTCCAACCTAACATGCGTAGAGCAAGTGTGAAGATGGTATAGAAATAAGACAAAAGAGACCATTGACCAACACAGCATACAAAGAGCGACTTGCTTCCACCGAGACATAACTGCAAAAAATGACCACAGGCGGAGACCAGGCATGTTATCAAGAAGCGTGCATCACAGCACCGACACAGTCGAAATCCCGCATGTGGTTGATGTGTACCATGATATTGATGAAAGAGTGATAACGTACAGTTCAGATCCCAAAAGAACTGCTAGGCAAGTTCGAGAGAAAATGGCACATGTCCAGATGGGCTTTCACATACGCTGGTTTAGCTCTATAGGGCGGGACGTGTTTGTTCTAGGCTTCTTTATTTCACGTTATCAGTATTGTATGGCTTGTAAGTCGTCATATAGATAAGTGCCGTTGAAGACAGAAAATTAGATAAACATGATAAAGGAGATCATCCACCTTTGTGTATCACATGGACAATTTTATAGTGTCCTGTAACTCCAGGGTTCAAAGCCCTGTGTGTGAATGTTAGGATTCGACAACGAATCATCCACGCAGATACATTTGTATTATGGAAAGGGTATACATACCGAGGAAATCCTTCTGTACGTAAGAAACATTCTCGTTTTGCTATGCCCGGGAGCCGTTCTTGTCAGTATCTTCAGTATGCATGCTACAGCGGTCCCCGGAGAGTGCAATAGAATGTGAGGGTTATGGCAAATATCGAAAACAATATTACTGGTCCTCAGTGGGTTTGTGGTGGTCTGTGAAAGATAAGAGATAGGATAAGATAAAAAATAAAATTATTTAACGTCGGTCTGTACAGTGCAGCACTAAACAGTAGTGTCTATCACTATTGCCAGACAAATGATACGATGTCTGAGTATGAGCAAATGAGGCGGTGCACGAAATTATAGAGGATGAGATGCGCACATGGATTTATGGAGAGAACATAAAATACAGTTACATTCTTTCTACGATACAAACATGGCAGTAACTGCAGTTACACTGTTCACCGTTCCATGTCTTGGTTAACATGTTAAAATCATTTAGAGATGCATCATCTTTAATAAAATTATCTGAAACATTCCATTCCTTTGCTCTCTTGTAACTAAACGAATCCCGTCCATAAAACGCGGTTGCTGCAAAGACTTCACAGTCCTTGAAAGGTACAAATTATCCACCTTATTAAAAAGGTATACGTTATAAGCCAATACAATATTGTGATATATCTAGTAGACTTGTAACATGATCTGTTTAAGACATTGTTAATACGACTCAATCCAAGTTAACGGAACCAAATGGGGGTGAAAATATCTCCCCACAGTAATCGCAGATTAGTATACCTTTATCGTTGTTTTTGGATTGGGTGGACCACCAGGAACTTTGATGTAAAATATCAGGTTATGCGCGCTTTTCATTTAGCAGATATGATGCCATGTGTTTAAGGTTATAAAACAGCCAAAAAATACACCACAAAAACCAACCATGTCACTTCCGTTAGATTCACTAAATATATTCTTGACACATTTTGCATAACTAAATCCATTTTATTTTTCCAAAATAGGAATGCTTTGACAGAAACTGTGTTATTTTTCACTAAAACTGGGTCAACATATAACACCTTCTATCCAAGACAACATTACATTATATGGCCATATTGTGTAAAATCGCTAATTTATGTGAATTAGAAAGGCTCTGTTGCTAAAATTTGCCAAGAAACTACTGTTCATCCTAAAAAATATCTGATAGCTCTAATGAGCTCAGCTTCCTAGTACCTTCCGATAAACAAAGTCAAACATTTATAATTTTTTTTCACCAGTAACTAGTGATTACACATTTCGTAACAGATCCACAATTCTAACGGAGGTGACATATAAAAATGTCACCTTCGTTAAATGTCATGATGAACACTTTGTATTCATCATTCCAGATGTACATCTGCCTAGCATACTCATATCCTCAAAAGCAATGCGCTTAGCTGATCCACCCAGACCGTCACAGGGCACTTTTCCATAACCTACTTTAAGACAGTGCATGAGGCCAGAGTGCCTAGCAGCTCCTGATGATGGCAACAACACACATGGTGGTTTTGTTCCTATATTGGCTAGAAGGACTGTCAGAGACATAGTGTACCATCATTATGCCTGGCACGAAGTCTGCAATTTGTGGAATGATTTTCTTCAGTATGGCATACACAATGCTGGGATTGTGTTGCAGACAATCTGACACATGTAATAGACATTTTTGGTTGTCAGCTGACTTTGACTCTTATATGTAACCACTACTGGATGCAGGCTAACATATGTAGGATTCCAATAGCCAACGCCCTGTAGAGCATCCCGCTCTCTACAGCGATAATTGTCTGCAAAAGCCATCTGTACAATAGCATCGCCTTCGGGCAAGTTGCGCTTTAACTCTCGAATTGAGTTGTACAGTTCTTGAATCCGAGCCGTGTGGCCACGGAAAAAAATCCACAAACATTCCACGAAGATTTTAAGATATTCATCTTTGGAATATGTTGCTGTAAAATATTTTCTGCGTTATGGGTTAATAAGAAGCTTTAAGGTCTGATAAGAAGCGACATGTTCCTGTGATAAGTACACAGGCAGTGGTTGCGCCCTGTGAAATGGACGGGGAGTATAATTATGTTTTGGCCGCAGCCTACAGAAGATAGACCTTCCAATCTTAACCCTTTTGGTTCTCAGCTTGAAATTTCTTGTGCAGGTTGTACAGATAGTCACAGAAAACACGCTTCTGAACTTTCTGACCATCAACCAGTTTGAAGTCTGTTTTCCCAGGCATAAGTTGGTTGTTTCTGTCCTCGTTCAAGAACTAAAGGGCATTATATATTTATGTCCCCAGATCTTTAATAAACAAAATATCTTTCTCAACAATATTAGATTTGAATATTTAATAATTTGTCGAACATCTGTTCTATGCAGGTGTGGTCGTTTGGAACATTTCAAGCTTACAGTGTGTACAAAAATGAGGTGTACACACTTCTGTTCTCACGCAATATGTCGCTCTATAATGCCACATATCATAAAAAGAAGATTAACAGACACAACAAATATGTCTGCACGTAGAATATGTCCCAGTGGTAGCTAAACAGATGGATAGAGACACTCACTGCAGTTTCCATTCAATTAGAAAATTAATGTCAATTAACATTAATTTTCACAGTTTAACTCATCAAATGATAATTACCGTCCAGAACCATTATTTTAACACACATATAGATGATTTACCTATCTTCAAACATCAACTCTGATAGTTACATCAGAGAAACAACAAAAATAATACTAATTTTTCCCCAACGTTTCATATAAACCATGCCGACCGCTCCCGCGTAGCTTAGTGGTTAGAGCGTCCGCTCGGGGTGCGGGAGGCCGGGGTTCGATCCCCGATCGCGTCACACCAAAGTGGTAAAAAGTGGGAGGTTTGCGCTTCTCAGCTTGGCGCTTGGCATTAAGGAGTTAGGCATGCGACTGGGCGGCTCCGAGTCAGTATAAATGGTCTGAGTGATTCATTTCTGCTCACCTGTGGCGGAATTGAATCGGTGGCTTGGCACATAAAAACTGTCCGGCGTAGATTGTTCGGCCCAAACAAGACAGGTCCACATTAAAACATACACCTGCATACACCACCGAATCCAACTTGCAGTCGGCGATATGACCATGAGTGGTAGAAAGCCGACTATAAGCCTGATTCACCCACCCACCACCACTATGCTGCCCTGCTGTGTTCAAGAATTTCTGTTCACGAGAGCACTGTACTTGTATGGACAGGTAACATGATGTAGATGCAAAGGGTTTCTCGGTCATTTTGTTGGAAGCACAAAATGCCCGGGAAATTTCTTAACAAACTATCTAAAAGTAGATAGGTTTTCACTGCGAAGGAGGATTATTTTGGGGACAGAAGATCTCAAGTAGAGTACTTCTACATTGTACATCATTTACTTGAGTATCTACCATGCTCTACTCATTCACAGCACTCGTTCCAAGCTTAAATACATGTAGCAAGTTCAAGTAGAGTATTCCGTAGCGGTTTGCCCAGAATTCTGACTTTTATGGGTCACTTCAAGCTACTCTTTTTCTTTCGGGAGTGGGAGATATTAGCCCAGAATGATGTATGTTATTACCTCGAACCCTTTTTCCTGCTTACTTCCTGGTTCTGCGTCACTCTTTGTGTGACTGCGGGGTGGGAGGTGGGGGTGGGAGGATAGTTGGGTTAAGAAAATCGAATTTCGCGAGGCAGTGATTCGCGTAATTCTTGCTGGAGACATTCTGCCAAATCCTGTCTCATAAAGGCGTGAAGCAATTTGTTTAATACGCAAATGTGACATTTATAGTGCGGTGCCGCCACACACTAGTGAGCGGCGTGATCCGAATAAAGGATCCATTGCTGTTTATGGGACATTTGCCACCCACTATCACTCACAACCGAGCTTAGCGGGTTTGCTATAAAGAAGATTGAGGAAAAATAGAAAAAAGTGAGGGATAGTATGAGTGAGTGCATGAGAGAGAGAGAGAGAGAGAGAGAGAGAGAGAGAGAGAGAGAGAGAGAGAGAGGGAGAGGGAGGTATGGAAATAAAGAAGGGCAGAAAGAAAATAAAGACTGAAAATAAAAACGAAAGAGTGTAAGAAAGAAAGAAGAAGAAAGAAAAAGAACACACTTAAGTCAATTGGATCTTTGTTTTCAGTAAAGCCGCGAGTGAAATGGAATTGGATTCAGTGCTAGAAGGCATCAACATGATGGCATACAGACTGTGAGTAAGCCTTGTGCTCGGAAACAGGATATTATGACGCCACGGTTTAGTATACGTGGATTATTAATTGTTAAGCCGTTTCTACGCCTATTCACGTTAAGCAGTAGTCTAAGCAAATCCATGTATTCGTGGGTGTTACACACAAGTTAAATGAAATTCTGGCAACGTACATTATATCACGTACTGTATACACCATGAGAGCCTAACCGCCAATAACGTATGTATGAAAATACACGTACAACTCACGTATCCTGAAATTTACATGTACAGAATGCAAAGCCATGTGCCAGGTTCATATGAGTCCTGCGGTATTATTGCCAACAGAAAAAGTTCAAATACATGCTTTTTAAATAAATTTCACAAAAGTGGACTTTTATACCTAGTATAATAATAAATTTTATTCGTACTGTAGGTACATAGGAAAAAGAACAGTGACTGTACAGTTTCACCTACAAGGAAAGCAAATTGCTCACATTTACAATGCAGCTGTTATTCGCAGCATAAGTATAGTGTAAATATTTCCGTATTAAATTCCTATTCGGAATTTTCCCTATTCATGTTGAGCAGTCTGCGGTCCAGACCAGTCAAGTTGTTTGTGATGGGCGCCATCGTCATTGTGGTCTTCGTCACCATAAGTACATCTGTACGGAGCGGCGAAACTCGGCAGAATGAAGTAACTACGTACTGTACACTTAACCCGTCAGATAGGAGAAATCCAGCCTTGAAAGCGCTTCTTCTGCTTGATAAATAGTGAACAGAAACAGGGCTAGATTGTGCTACATGTATATGAAAAAAGAAAAAAGGTCTTCTGAATTGGGAGAGAGGCAGAACTTGGAAGTACACCATTTACATAATACTTTCCTCGTTGGGTCTGTGAGCAGTCTTAATTTAAGTTTAATATACGCCTACCTGCATGTATATGATTTAGGTATATGCCACACTTTTAAGCAAAAGAAAAAAGCTTGTGGCTGGATCTCTCTCCAGGGTCTCTAGCACACTAGAAAATCATTTTCTAATATTAGAAAATACAACATTTTCCAATATTAGAAAATCATTTTCTAATATTAGAAATTCAATTTCTAATATTAGAAAATGATTTCTAATATTAGAAAATAGGCATTAAATTCCATTTTGGCACCCCATAAGACTCAGTAGATTTTGTAGAATATAGTAGGCTGCACTGTTGAGGCAATAAGTCGTGTCTTGAATGCACATTTGAAAGTGCATTGTTAAAACCGCTTTCCAATTAAGGCTAAGCTCAAGATAATACCAAGAAGCCCAGCCTTGTCTCATGTGAAGCTTTGTCTGATCACATTAATTTTCAGATTTATGTAGCAGACAACTTTGAGGAAAAGGACCAAGGTCTCGGCTGGTTGATCGTGTCCCCCAAACGTCGACCGCGGGAGAAGCTTGTGGAGTTTGAGGTATAATAACTCATTCATTAATTAATTTTGCTCAGAACTGGCAGGGGCCAATGAACTTATCTGCTCTGTGCTTGCAAGTATGGCTGATAGGTAGTAATACTGATACTAAAGTTAATCCTGATTTTCGACGCGCCAGTTAAAAGTAATGGCAGTGCATTTTTTCCCAGTAGCACATGCAGGCCTATGCGACGCAGGGGTCACTAATACTAATAACAGAGGTAAGTTAATGCTGATTCCCGCCGTGAATTAATAAACGACGATCTTTCACCACGTGACCATTCTCAGCTGAATGAGTCGGATGTTAAGGCGCAGTCACATAGTACCCGACCCCGTTGCAAGTTGCTGCGACTTGCCGAAATTCACAATATCCTGCGAGTTGCTGCGAGCTGGAAGACTCACAATTATTATAACGATGGACTTGCGCGTTATTTACCGGTAATCAACGACCTTCTGGCAATCACGTACCAATGTTGTTGCGAC
>JAAUYG010166838.1_pt1 | contig 13365 bp, 11 predicted proteins | sample 7278091 | NCBI WGS metagenome assembly JAAUYG01 (sample SAMN14350201, study PRJNA611818) | marine sediment metagenome | isolation source: surface marine sediment (0.6m) | place: French Polynesia: Moorea | collected 2018-08
AAGTATTTTGCTGTGAAGTATACAGTATATGCGCAATTATTATGATATCCATAATAATTGTCATGTGTTTACACAATGCCATATCCCTTTTACATATACTTGTACATGTATTGTAGAATAAAGCAGATGTTGAAAATCAATGTTTTGTTACTTTCACCTAGGGGGGGGGGGGGTGTCTGAGTATAGGTGAAACTACTTTCACCTATTGGCAAACATTGACATTATGATACGACCCCTTACGCACTTTGATGCACGTAGAGGCATGTTACGAATGGACATTTGTTAATCAGTATGATCCGTTCAAGTTCACTTTTATACTAACTAGTGTACACACATAGTGTCGTGTGGGAAATAAGTGAAACAAAACACAGAATTGAACGTTGTACGTCTCAGCATAACCGCGAATAGAAGACTTCCCGAAAGTGCTATCGGCAGAAAACATAAATCAATAGCGGCTGCTGCTAACGGCTGCGTGTTCGGAGTAGGGAATTACGAAGAGCAATATACGTTATCCGGACGTTGTCGTAAGTAGGCATCAAACAACATTAGGCATGTCGAAGCCATTCAGCATAAGATGTATGTCAGACCCGTGCTTATGTTCGTTGAAGTTAACGATCTAGAGGCAACAAATACTAGAGACAACAAATACTTTGACTAATTAGCCTGACCCTTCTATTGGCCAGCCACTCGACAGTTTCCATGTAATATAAACATATAAATAGCCAGGTTCTCGCTAAGTGGGAGATGCATTCTGGTTTATAGTGTTGATTCTGATCTTCCAAGAAGAGGAAAGCCACTTAGCCGACCACGGATGGCCCCTCTATGTCAGTGGGAGTTTCTACAGGGAAAGTTGCCACTGTAGCACGCAAACTCTTGGTCCTGTTTGTTTCCCATGCAATGCGCCTTCCCAAGCATACTTGTACCAAGTCATTGATTCCATCCCACTTTAATAGGCGTCTTTGATCCTGCTGCCGACGGTGGCAAATATTTGACGGTGCGGATGTCAAAACCCCAGAGATAAACGATTTTCGTCTGTCAAAAAAGATTTATAAATGATTCAAGTTTAAGTGGTGTGCGAGAAAGTAAGTGTGTTTGCAACATGTACAACCCTTATATTCACAAAGCATAATATTGTCATGTAAAAATGATATATAGTATCATACATGTACACTTAGCAGCCTAAACCTGCAAACACCTGCATGCACAATTGTTTATAATCGATAAAGATTGATTGACAAAGTACTTGTAACTAAGTGACGATCCAGAACCAACTGAATCCTTTTTGGTAATTGATAATTCGTAAAAATATATTTGATTAATTTCAAGTTATTACATGCATGCATCCCACTGCTCGTGCATGCCAATCCTACACATTAATAAACCAAATGTGCCAGTTCAAAACCATACAAGATACCGTACACCCCGTTGCGGAAACTACAATGCATGTCGCTTTCTCAAACACTGCATGCATCTTTTTTTCCATCGCACAACCTTGTTTTCCCTGGCTGAGCATTTTTACCAGAGAGCAGTGCTCTTGCTGCCCTATGCAGTGCTATGATGGGCATTCAGTTTATGCTCGTCTTTGAAAGCATGACCACACCATATTTGCATTACAACAAACACGGCGATCGATTAAAAGAGGGCAATGCAGCCGCAGACACCACACATGGGAAAGAAGACTTTAGACTACTCGCATAAGGTTTATGGTAAATAAGTTGATATGGCCACTGGTATTGCAGGCTGAATCAATGTGGCCCCTGGGACCTTTTATGTGCCTGATGGAGTGCTATTGCTTCTTAGATTGTCTCTAGGATGATGAGTTCACAGATGCAATGTGGCTTGTTTGTTGATGTGTCACATATGGAATGTGATTCTTTTGTGTGTCTTGCAAAGACGAAATAGACGTATCTATTGATGTTTAGACTTCTTCAAGATAATATAATCTGCTTTCCAAACGTCTCAAAATTGAAATTGCAAGTTTGCTTGTCACAGGCATTGGGTTAAAGGGAACCTATATTCAGAGAAAGCTGTATGTGTAATGTGATTTTTGTAACTGACCCAACGAAAGAAATGTACATGTACTTTCTCCAGACATATTTACAATGTCGATCTAACAAGCCAGTCTGAAGCAAAAAAAAAACAAAAAAAACAACTACCCAGCATACCTGCTCCGTATGCCCTCAGAAAATTAATATATAATGCAGCTAATGGACGTAGCCTGGAAATTGCTGCCTGTCTATACCCGAGCCTTTCTCCTGTACCAGGAATACTGCCAACGTCTGAACTGTTGGCTGGACAGCAGAAGCAAGGACCTACATTGTCAGGTAGAGACTCAGAACCCACCGTCTGATGCCCCCTTGTCACCGTGCCCTTGTTATCGATGAATGGATCAATTGTTGGCAACGCTAAAGGAGGATAAGAAATCGAACTTCTTTCGTCTATCCGGCAACACCCATTTCCTATTAGAATTATTCCTTCCTCTACAAGAAAATCCAATGTGTTTAGCACGTAATTTGCTTCCGAGATTTTATCTCAATAGCGGGATTTATTTCCAGAGATCTTCCCTCCTTTATATATGATACTTTTTCAGCCCAGCCAAATGCGAATCCATTAATTTAAAGATGTATTGTCGACGAGGATTTTTCAGAACGTGTTACTGGTCACTGCTGGTGGGCAGTAAAAGGTCAAAGTTCGAGGGAAGAAAACCGTGACGGTCTTAACTAGACAGCGTCGGGGCCCAGGTGGTATGCGTGGACATTCGTCTCCGAAGCACAGAGACTCGCTACCTTCTATACTATTAGCATTAAAGATCTCGTCATTCGACGAAATAAAGTTCTGGCGTGCCGCAATGCCTCGCCGGGAAATGCGGAGTCACGGAGTGCAACTCGAAGAACCGCGGATGATAAATTTTCGTTATTTCCCATGGGGTGATGAGCCACCACTGCAGGGAGATGGGGGACGTAAATTACCATCACTCTCTCGCATCGACACCGCCAAAGCAAACGGGATTGAGTGCATAAAACCGATCATAATTCCACCAACTGTGAAAAAGCTTACTTCCTGCCGTCAGAGATTGCCATAGGATCGCCACGACTTAGGTTAATTTTACCCCTTTTCAGCTAATACGCCATTACTGAAAACCTTTAGAACCCAGGCAATCTGGGTGTTGTTGTTGGAAGGGGGCAGCCCTACCATCCCTGTGTCCCTTTGATTACATTTGTCCCGGACTGCCAGAAAAGCGAAGTCAGTTATCGGCATATGCACATATAATACTTTATTAATTATAGTAATAAAGTTCGCACTGACAGAATAGAAGGGGCGAAGGTCGTTTTACGGCGGCCTGTAAATGACCTGTGAAATAATAAGCTGAAGTATACATATACTAATTAACCATATGGGAGCAAAAACACAAATCAAAAACAGCACTTCTACAACTTTTAGGCTTTTGCAACCAATTTGACACCTTTCACAGGCTCCCAAGGGTGCGCTCTTAAAAGTTGGTTTCTGATTTCAAAAAATTTTCATTATAAGCAATAATATTATTGTTCTGTCGATTTTTGTTTCCGTTGACATGGAGCCCTGTGGGAGCGAACTTTTAAAGTGCTACTCCTGCTGCAGTTATTACGTTTTGTGAAACAAAATAATTATATTCTAGATATTTCTAACAATTGGTTATAAAGGTAGTTGCAGATGTTTGCAATTTTGATTTTGGCAATTAAATTTATTAAAGTTTTTTTTCTTGTAGTATAAATAACAAAATCAAATATAATTACAATCTGGAAAATGCTCCCAGTTAAGCGAAAAGGAGATAAATCTGTTATTCGGGTACACAAGTAAACCACAGCTGGGGTACATTTGACCTTTAACTGTTCAAGGTCATTTGGATTTATTTGGTAAGGTTGCAAAATTATGTAATGGGGAATTTTCAAAACGCTTCTCCTATAGAAATGAAGCTTCTGCAAGTAAAACATTTTGTACGCTGGAGATGGTGATTCCCATATCCGTTGGTTGAACAGTTTGTAAATTTTGAGTGTCCGATGTTTAAGAGATGGGGCGGTTCACCGATGTACCATGTAGGGAAAAGATAACTTCAGTCATATGGAAAATGAGCTATCGTAGAGCGAAAGGGTCTGAAATTTGGGACTCGATGGTATCAGTACGGCACCTTGGACTTTGCAGTGTTCAAGGTCATTTTGGGTTCATTTGGTGCACTTGCAATTTTTTCCGAAAATACAGTTTTCTAAACGCTACTTTACAGTTATGATTTTTTTTCAACAAACGTTTTAGCTGTCCAGTGCGATAGTACACACATAGGTCAATACTTGGAATTTTGAAATTTTAAATTAAAAAAAAATGAAATTTAAAATTGTAACAAATAGGAGAATGAATGGAGAATGAGAAAAAACGATTGAAATTTAATATTGTAACAAATGGGAAAATGAAAACTTGTAAGTATCTTGAAATTTCAAATAGTAAACAAACAAAAGTTTGGGCCTTCAAGATAAGTTATACGTGTACATGGTGAACCTGTGATTCCCAGTTCGTCTAGGCCATTATGGGATCATTCGGTGCACTTAAGATTTCTAACATAATTTGATCTTCAAAACGGTAATTCTTCTTGGCATAGCGTGAAACGGAGTTTGCATAAGGACACCAAATAGAAGATATATTGGAGAATTCGTTTCGAAAATGAATTTATAATACTTTCTTGACTTTCGGCAACTTGAGAGCAATCTACATCCTCTTCCCATTTCTCACTTACGAAGAATTAAGACGACTAATATCACTTTGGTACTCAGAATCATGGTAAGGTAAAATATTATTGGCAACCACCTAGCTTGAATTGCACAATGACAGCAACATACAGGATATACAGACATCTAAAACACTCGTAAATCAGTGTCTCTCTTCCTAACTTTACTGACACTCTTCAAACATGCCTAGCGGAATCCAAATACAAAGCTACATGTATATAAAACAGGCAATATCAGGGGTAGCTTAAGATTATCCACAGTTCCCTATGCCCCCAGACAAAGACGTATTGAAATTAGCGCGGTGCACTATTAAATCTCGGGGAGTTAGGGAGTCTACAGCTATTGCATGTAGAGTTACTGTCACCATCGGTCGTTGTTCTCCTATTACTCTGTATCAGTATTGTCGCCTCCTGTAACCCCTGCGGCATTTATACTGTCGCCTTTCTCTGCCTGGCATGGCACCAATCACCGCCGTCTGCAGACAGGAGAGCCGGCCGCCTGTGCAAGCCTCTGACAGGCAGAAGTTTGTCTCCATCAACAGCATATTATGCCCCCTGTTTGTCCCCCGCCAGAGATGGCACTCCAGGCCTGACGCAGGGTCAATAAATTCAGGAATCATTGCTTCAAGACAACAGGAAAATCGCCGCAGGCCTTATATCACGACCCTCCCTCGCTTCCAGCCAACGGTGGGTAATGTTATGTCATTTTTTGTGACGGACGCGACCTTTTGGAGAAGAGCAGCGATTCTGTCTGGCAATGGACGAATCTGATAGGAGGAGGGGACACACTGGTGCAACTCGTTGGCGGTAATTGCCAGCAAAGGCAAACGGGTCGTAACTGCCATCTCCGCCGTAACTCTTCCCGCGCTGAAAATACAGGGTTTTAGGGCGAAATCTTGAAAAGTGAGAACCAGCCGAGCAGAAGAATACCGGCGACACCCCAAACACCCATCATTCCATCATGTTCCCCACAGCGTCTCGCTCGGTATGGAAACCTCAGAGCCTTGATGGGGAGATAGGTTTCCAGTTTGATTTCAACCTGTCAGTCGCTGATTGCTAGCGTAGACTTGCCGTCCTCTAGACTCTTGCTGACAACCTTTTACTTTCAGCTCAGGACCGGGCAGAGATTGACCGTAATGCCTAGCCGAGGGGAAAATAATACGTCAGGAGTTCGCCGGACATTTCGTTTTTGGATGGAGAAACGAAGATGTAACCTTTTGTTGGTAAATCTGCCTTTTCAAATATCAGAGTATGACCGCTGTAAAAAGAAAATGACGCGCATCTTTGTGACTGGTCTATGCGCTACAGTACCAATGTCAACGCGAACTCATGCTCTTAGCACTATATGGAGATTATATTCCGGAATACTGATTATTAAACATTTATTATGTTTTTTATCATTATTATTAATGTGACGTCCAAAATATACGTCTGGCAGGGACTGACTTAAGTAATTCTGTTTTTGAACCATAATGTCCTGTATTTTATCAATAACTTATAATTTTACTCAATTATCTCAGTATGATCGTGGTTGACTATCAATTGCATTATTTAAATAAAATATAGGACCTAATCATTTTCTTGACGTATGTGACTTCTATCGGACGAAAGTGTTGAAGAAGACTACACATACATGTGTCTCCATGTTTTTATTCTGCATTAACGAAGTCCAAATTCTAAACCTATTGTTAACTATGAATTAAGTAAACTAGATTACAAGTAATAGTTTTAAGATATGTGAGACCCCAGTTCATCCTTTCTAAACATGGCGTCCTGCCATTCCATCATTTCCCTCCAGAACATGTGCACTCCGCATTCGGTCGCATTTGCAGGAATTTTCGAAACGTTCCTGCCAGGTGTCGAGGTCGAGGTAGACTTAACGGAAAACACTATGCATGCACGGTTCCGAACGCAAAGGCTGTTTGAAGTCAGGACTATCACTGGTTTCCTTAGTTTTCCTTGCATTTCAATTCGTATTGCTGTCGTCCGATGTTGTTGGAGCGTGAAGTTGCGAAGAAAAGACTGCAAACGATCGAACCCAAGAAAAATCGAATGATGGCAGTTGATTGGAAATATGCGCCACTAACGCGTTTTCACAATAAAAAGATGTCTAAAGACTTCAGAGCAGCAACAATAATAACACTGTTTTTAATAAATAACTCTGCCCTTATTTCTACCTTTATCAATGAAATAAACACATCCGCTGATTTCAAGCTTCCCAAAGTTATATCTTTAATTTTATTTTGATTATATTCTTGCAAACACACACCTTAAAACTTTTGTCATTTGTGGTACTCCCACGGTTTCGTTTTCCATAATAAAGTCCCTTGGCAGATCCCATCGACGGTGTTATGGCACCAGAACAAACGTCGGGGACATCAGACATCCCATAATCTCATATGATGCAATACCTACCTTTTGGCCTCGGACAATAATCAAAGCAATCTCACCTGACGGTGTCTAGACGACGAAATTAGACGTTATCTAATATCAATGCCTTCCTGGCTTTCTTCGGTAATGCTCTCTGTCGCGGGATTTGTACGGTGACCCGAGCAAGGCCCCCTTTAGAACTGCACAAACACCAGATATTTTTTAGGTATTTACGTCTGTAAGATTCAGCAACGTTTGGTTGTATCTTCCATGTAAGATTTAGCAACGTTCGGATGTATCCTCCATCATTTCGGACTGTCTTTTAGAACTTCTATACGTTTGTTGCATTTTTAACTCTGCGTTGTACATGTAGTCTACTGCCCAGCAGGGCTACTGTCATACCACTCTTTCGGGCAAAGGTACCTACCCACTAGCTCTCCAGACAATTTTTCGTCAAAATTTAAATTTAATATTTAATAATTTAATATAATAATTTAAAATTAAATTTAGTAATTAATTTAATATTTTTTTCCATTTTCGTTGCAATGGGAATATGTGGGAGGAAAAATGTCATCTCCTCTGAAAGTACACACTAACACACTACAACAGATTCCCTCAGACAAAATTTATGCTGTTGGGGTGGCATCTACCAAACTTGTTCAAAGAGTTGTGAAATTTCTAATTCTGATGGAGGCATTTTTCTTGTATTCTGAACGTTCTATCCTTCTATTCTGAAAGTGTTAGCATGGCATTGAATGGGCAAGTATAAATTGTACAATATCGTCAAAACGGCTGGTCGTACAGTGAAACGGGGCAAAATTTTGGGCTTCGGGGACAAGCACTTGGTGTATATAGGGTACTTTTGACAGTAAAAATTTCAAGTTCATTCAGAAGTTATTCGGTGCATTTCCGATTTTACACATGCTTGTATCTCGAAAACGGCTGCTCGCGCATCAAAGCGGAGCAAAATTTGGGCCTCGGGGTAAATAGCTACTGTATACAGGGAACTTTTGACATTTAAATGTTTCAGGTCCTTCCGTGGCCATTTGGTGCATTTGTGATACTTGAAAACTTGTATCTAGAACGGATGGCACTTGTCTAGAGTGAAAGGGACTAAACGTTGGACCTCCCAGGTACTTAGCATATACAGGGTACTTTTAGCAGTTAAGTGGTTAATGTTATTCTGAGATCATTGAGTACATTTCGGAAGTTCGAATACCTTATAAATCTTATTTTTTTGTAAAGGGAAACTTACTAAAATTTGGGCCGGGCGTGGTAAGTAATTAGCGTTTATTTAATATAGCAGAAGAATATATTGTTAATTCACAACGATTTGATTCATAATTGCATTGTGTTTTGCCTAGTTTCATCGATCATATTGTGGCGTTCCCAACACCGACCTACCATAGCGCACAACCTGCTTTACAGAGGTAAACATTAATATGCTGTATGCGTGTTGTAAACCTCTATAAAAATAAATGTTATACATGTATAAAAAAGTAATTAGCGTATAAAGGGTACTTTTGCAGATAAGTGCTGAAGGTCATTATCAGGTCATTCGGTGCATGTCCCACTTTCGACAAGAAAGTGTCTGAAAAACGGTTTATGGAACAAAGGGGAGTAACATTGTAGATGCGGGACTCTAGTAAGACATATATAGGGTGCCTTTGGCCTTGTAGCATCCACGTTGGGTGAAGCACTTGTTTCAACATGATCTGTAACGTAAAAAAACGGAGGAGTGGGAATCATAAGTGAAAGGACTGAAAGAGTCCTGAGCACTCATACAGCATATATATTAGGGTGCATTTTAATCCGTTTGACGGGAAATTTTCCGAAGGCATCGGGAAGAAGAGGAAAGGTCCAAAAACGAGGTAGGCTCATGATTGGCTGAAGCGTCATGAAGAAGTAAAGTGATTGGCTAAAGGACACCACATGACCACGGGGAGTTTTGCGTCCGAATGAAACAGACTATCCATGCTGCAATTTTATAACGCAATATACTGCCTATTGTGTCAATATTGACTATCAACTGGGTTTTCAATGAACACGTAACAGGATTTGGCTCCCGAAAGTTATTACCCAATCTCTACAAAGTATAAAATAATGACTGTTTGAATGTGTATTTTAGAAAATATAGCTGTACGGTTGGTGCCGCTACTGCTGTTGCTGTAGCTACTAGTCACAATTATACGTATGTTCCGTGGCATATTATAAAGAATACGCCCGTGCTCAATTATATTAGGATGCCTATGAATATAGTAAATGTTGGCGGCGAACCCACGATGATGCAGTACTTTAAAGACACACATCTAATATCATGTAATGCCATGTTTACTGTCATGTTTGTTATGCCTGTGATTGCTGTATACAAGGAGAATGACCCTGTGTTCGACTCGTATGAGCCGGGATGGGTTTAGAGAACGCGAGACCTGGAGATTAAGGAAAAACTATTGCAAATTCAATGTAAGTTACACAAAACTTGAGCCAATGTGTCACTCGTTGAGGTTGCACAATTTCTATGAATCAAGTGTCGCGACTGCAATACAAATTCCTGGCTTGGAAAATCATATGTCGATGATGAAGTGAGGTAAATATAATGCGATACCACAGAAAAGGTGAGACCCTGTATAAGCCAGGAAAGTCTAACGTTTAACTGCTCTGGCACGACGTCACACTTCTCATCGATTTCATTGTCACCTCTCATCATCAGACATCCCCTATCATCCATCCATCACTTGACGGTCAATAATGCTGTGTGTGCTTTTTGGTAATGTTCTTGTTAACCCATACTACCGACGTTAAATAAAATTTTATCTTATCTTTATATTTATACAGAATCACGTTTTCACCAGTGTAATAAGGGAAAGTCAAGAGTATTGGACCCGATATTTCAGGCCGCCTTCAGGTATCCGGAGTTGCCATGTCGTTATGTGGCCTTATCATCTCTTATCTTTACGTTGGAACTGCATACATGTATCACTTCGACAGTAGAAATTATCGAAATTGCGCAACCTCTGCGATCACAGGACTTTCGTGCAACATGCACTACACTGTGATCGATTACTGCTGAGCCAACACGACGTTAAACCTCTTATCCCAGACCCCGACATCTGCTCTACCCGGTACAGCCACAGGTGTTCCCCACACACAGTGTTTAGACAGGTGTTTGGGACATGCCAACAGGGACAGGCGAGGGGACTACATGTAGCCCCCAGTGTGTGTGCCTGCTGTCTGTATCCAGGCTTTCTTCGCAGTAGCAGTCCCAGTGTAAACCTCACCTGTTGGATCTGCTTGCCGGAAGATCAGAAAAAAAAGAAGAGAAATAAAGAAAGAAAAAATCGTCTGGCATTGTTTGAAATATAGGGCGTTCTTATGCTAACAGGCACTGCGTGCACTGATTCAATACAACAGAAACTTATTACATTAATATACAGGTCTATGTGCACTCAAACGTTGTGAACGGAATGGTAAGCTATATTAAGTTTAGTTCAGTAATTCTTGGGTTCAAAGTCTTAACTTCACCTAGATAGATAACATGAAGGGATCTGTAACTGTAATCTGTAATACTTATATGTAACTCTAAAATTTGTAATTATATGTCAATGAAAATCTATAATATGTAATTGTAATCTATAATCTGTAACTGCAATCTGTAATCGGTAACAGGTACTGTAATCCATAGTCTGTAAACTGTAACTGTAATCTATAATCTGTAACCTGTATGGGATCTGGAACACTGGATCCTTGTTGGATTCTGGGACATACCCAATCGTTTAGACAGTTCGGTATGTGTACATTGCTCTTGTAGCGTAAAGAAAATAAAAAATGCCTCATTGTGACGCTTTCTTTTATCATTAACATATTACTTTATTAAAGAAAATAAAAAATGCTTCATTGTGACGCTTTCTTTTATCATTAACATATTACTTTTATTATTAAAGAAAATAAAAAATGCCTCATTGTGACGCTTTCTTTTATCATCATTAAAGACACCGACAGTATCAGTCTCACACAAAATAGCATTTTCACGTAAATAAATGTGGCCTACCGGTTTAATTAAGTAATGTAGTAACGTGGCCACTTAACCTATTTTAATCTGTCATTTATGCATATTTATATATTGCGTACTTAATCTAATGCCTGCGGTCAGTGAGTACATTTGTACGTCGCTAGCCCACACTTAAAAGAAATCAGTTGTATAATCCCGATTATTATAATAATAATCGCAACATTGAACGCTAGATACAATTCAGATCTTGTTGCTGGTGGTAATTATAATCTTTCTCCTGTGACTTAGAGCTCGGGGTATCGAACGCACATCGGGCATATTTTAATAGGAAATATACATGTACATGTATGATATTACTCAAACTGGAAGCCAAGCAGGAACATCCGTCTATGATTTTGCGATTACAATATACACTGACACTACTTTTCTTTTGGTAAATCAAACACTGTATGTTGTATAAGGGCTTTCAATTGATATTTTGATATCGCACGCCAAAACGTAGCATAATGATATGGCTAATTAGCTGGGGATGTGGTGACTGCTGCAGAGAACCCCACTGTGTGTAATATGGGAATATCTATCAAAACGAGTAAAAGCATCTACATTACATAATACTACACCCTAAATCTTTTCTCGGTTCTTCACATAAAGCCAGGAATATAACATGTTCCCGATTCGAGCATGGTATTGGGACTGTTCAGGCTCCTAGCTAGTGCTCTCAGTCTGTCATATATCTCAAACCAATTCCAGATAGGCCTAAGCCTAATACAGCTGTATTATGTAACCCTATTCAGCTGTCTCTGGGAGTTATTGCCAGTCATTCATCATCGGATATTTTCACATTCATAAACCTTAAAATCTTAGGCTAGACACTCCCACCAGCCTCACTTCTATCTCAACTACATACGGCCCATCACGTACTTGCTTACCTTTGAATCGTCCATTGGGAACAGTCCCGGTATTGACTGTAACATATGTCATACCCTGGAGGGGGTTAGTTCTCGGCTCATGGGGCTCGTCAGGGAATCCATCTGTATTCCACTTGCAGCTGCTCCAAATAAAACAATAGGCTGGTTTGGAGACTTTGGTTTGACCTTGAGCATAAGATACTGGCTAACAGGACAGGAGCGCTAAAACGATTACTAGTACTTTCTGGCATTCTGTTAGTATAAATCTGAAAGTAAATTACGAGAAAAGTCCAACACGTAATAAAAATAAAAATATTTTATTTCATCAACAGTGGATTTCTAGTAGAAAAAAAAAGAGATTGAAAAGGTTTGTATGAGGTAAAGTGTTAAGTGCAAAATTATTATACAACAGGTTCGTGCACACGTGTCAAATTCACTGACAAAACACATGTGTGTCAGTTTATACAAATAATGACACAGTAAAACAAAGGCGTCAGATAACTACACTGTAACTACGTAAATTAACTACTGTCACAAGCAGTAGTAACAGGAAATGATAGCACAATGGAAACAGTTTCCTACCTCATTCTGTGGTATTACCATCGGTACTACTCTAAAATAAAGCTAAAGCCCATAACTGCTGAGTACTGATCGGTGGTCAGAATGAAGTTAAAACCTGAAAAACGACACATTCGGGAAAATGTTACGAACTCCTGAGCATAATTTTCCACCTCGAATGGTGCCAAGCTTTTCTTTGTTGCGAGAACACACAAAATAATTGTATCCAATTACCGCTAAAAAGAAATACATTCAATCGCTGCACTACAAATGAAAAGATTTTCATCTGGCAGAATGAAGTTTAAAACAAATGAGAAACTACCTTGCTAGCGCTCGATACATGAAAATAGAGACTGTTATAAACATCACGGCGGCACTGAAATTAATTTGTAAAAGTTCGTTGGCATTGGTATACCAATGTATACACAGACTTACAAATAATTAACAAAAACTTCACGGAACGCAGCGCTAAACTATTAAGCCGACATTTTGTAATTTAATAACAAATAATTAAATACGACCGGAGACCATAACATTTTACGCTGGAACACGTACTTGCTTCCGGAATAATTTTACACCATCTGCAATCTCTAAATGCCCCCGCTGTCAAAGCCGTATGGACTGTACAACCAGAAAGAAAGAATAACACACAGTGAAACTTGTATATAAAGACCACCCTAGGGACCAACAAAATGTGGTCCTTATACACAGGTGGTCTTTATATGCAGGTTCAATAGCATGGAAGATATATACCTGGGGAACTGTTA
>JAAUYG010048680.1_pt1 | contig 13364 bp, 7 predicted proteins | sample 7278091 | NCBI WGS metagenome assembly JAAUYG01 (sample SAMN14350201, study PRJNA611818) | marine sediment metagenome | isolation source: surface marine sediment (0.6m) | place: French Polynesia: Moorea | collected 2018-08
CATGCTGTGACATGGTGTAACTTACTCTTACAGGAGTAAGTATACCATGATGTGACATGGTGTAACCTACTCTTACAGGAATCAGTATACCATAGTGTGACATGGTGTAACTTACTCTTACAGGAGTCAGTATACCATAGTGTGACATGGTGTAACTTACTCTTACAGGAATCAGTATACCATGGTGTGACATGATGTAACTTACTCTTACAGGAGTCAGTATACCTTTATATAGCAATAGGCTATACCCATAATCACAAACTATACTAGTAACGATAATCCAGTATCTGGAATATAGGAAACAAATACTGGAGCCAGCGTCACAGAAAAGTCACCCATTCCCTACCTTATTCTCCACCAAGACTGGTAAAAAAACAAGTTTTTATTGTGTAAACACGGGGAATTTTAAAAATATCCCAATCTAATGCATACACGCATTCTTGGCCACAAGGGGAAATATTGACGTCCTATTGGAGTTAATCAAGTGTACCCTAGTTGTCGATAGAAGTTACTTGACATTAGGTTAGAGTATATATATATGTGTGGGTATTGATGCCTTTTTCAGGCGTGCTCTTAATACTAGAAACAGCATGGTGTGACATTGTGTAACCTGGTTAAACAGGAATATTGTATGACGTCAGACAGCTTACCTACATGTAGGACCATGTGTGTCTATAGAACTCTGTTATGTTCTCATGTACATAACACGTATTGCTTTGTACTCTGTACGCAGATCCATGTCCCTGTTTACCTTATCCAATAAGAACTTCGGACACACTTTTGTTAGCCAATCATAAACCCGAGAAATTAATAAGGGTACTCACTTAGAAAATTATCATAAAATCAGGCCTGCGTTACGTCTGCAAACACTCCACCACAATAAATTCAATATTCGACAATCATGTTACCATTATTTTTCCCCTATTAGTGAAAATAGTTGCAGTCTAACGGACATTAATAAGGATGTTCTTAATGCATATACTAGATGGTTCGATAGTTCCATGTATGCAAGAAACTTTCATAATCATTCTAACCGAGTTTCGAAGTTGCCCATTTTGTATCCGACCATCAATAGGGTGAACATCGATGCCAGGGGCAGTCTTTTAGCATACGTGTGCAGACACACGGAGTATAAAAGCATGAATTACAAAAACACAGGGGGTAGGCCTACGCATAAAAGGTGTTACAGACGCATTCTGCTGAAGGTATCAAATTCCTGCAACAGTAACTGTTACGGGTTACCGCTTGGTGTAAAACAGCTGAGTTTACAACCATGGCAACGCAGGTGCGCGCAGGCTGTCAGGCACGTGCATGATCCCCAAAAGTCACACCGGCCACGGCATATAGCGGTTGAATCAAGTCAAAACAATACAACATTTATGGCCAAACATTTACACCGCTAGCTGTAATGGTAGCGCTTGAATAATGCCAAAACGAATTTGCACAGTATATGCAGTATCCGCGAGTATAGAGAAAGCACCAATTATCTATATCATAGAGGGCGCAAGTAATGTCCAATGCCATCAACACGATCACAATAAAGCAAACAAAAAAAACAGCTAGCAAATTAACAATCCAGGCAGATATGCAGCGTAACACATAAACCCATCAACAGAATCAAGTGAAACAATTACACTCAACAAGTGTTGGTGCATAGCGTTGAACGCATCTGATGCGAAACGCGTGTTTTTTGTGTAAATACTAGAGGAAAGTCTGTCTGAGACACATCGGTATATATCTACACAGCGCCCAGGATTTGTTACTATCATTTTTTTTATTTTCCATACCATTGCCACCACAACATAATTAGTCTAGACCAATGCATCCACCTGAAAAAAAACTGTGGCCATGTTGCTTGGTTCCTTCTCCGGCTGAAAGTGTCCTACACAGGGGCGTTATGACACATATGTTTTGTCAAACCCCAAACTTGTCCCTTACCACACACGAAGCCTCAACAGTAACCCTTTTTTTCCACTGGAAATATTTATGTATATATCTCAATTTTTGGCCATTGCTAGTTTCAGGGTCTCTTTAAAAAGGAGCTACACAAATCAGAAAAAAAATTAAGCGCCAAACATTGTCGCCAATTAAATGGAATGTCGCTTGTATGGAATTTGTTCAAAACTGTCTGCCAAATGTGTTTTTGCAAGCTTTTTGTCTCCTAAGACAGTTTTGAACACAGTTTACAGCCTGGCTCTGGTGAATTACCACAGACTGCCATTTTTTTCCATTATAATCTTTGTGTTGTATCTTATTTTATTGTATACAGCCCAGAAAAAATTAAGCTACTACCACTAGTAAGTCATCTAAGCAGGATGAGATTATTTGCGTGTAGCGCCAGATTAGCTACCGATCATCGTCGGCAATCCTTACAGTCGGTGACGCCGGCCTTTGTCTGGGGCGGCTCTGCTTTTGTACCGTCCATGATTAAAGAAGGGCTCTACTAATTAGGGGCGTGTTCAGTTAATGGTCTAACGGTAGACACTCTGGTAACCAAAAAAGCGACAAAAGATCGATGAGATAAGGGATTGGCTGCTTGCTTGGTGACACGTGGACATGCTTCGCCACACGTGCCGATCACTTCGTGATGGCGAAGAGCTTAAAATGTCACTAATGTGTGGTACAACAGCGCCCAGACAAGTCAAAGAACCAGGAGACCCGAGGGCCGGGGCTCTCAGACATACTGAAGTCTACGTTGTGACTGACGTCAGTAATCTGAGCAATGTGATTGGCTAAGAATCTGACTTAAGTCAAACCTTAAACCAAAGTATGTTTGATTACTCCAGCCCTGGTTCCTGCGCTGTGCTTCTGTTGTTCTACCTTGTTTTTAGCTTTCTTACTTCTGTGACAGCCAAGATTCTGTTCCCAGCCGGGTCGCCCCTTACCTCATCTCAGTGTAACATAGACGTATTTTTTCAAGCTTTAAGTTGTCCAAACTCCCAATGTCTATAACCACTGACCATTTCTCCGGCACATATAAATCTAAAATCGCCGCCTCGGACAAAAACTATAGGCGCCGCTGTCTAGACCATTAGTAATCCAGTCGAATGTACATAAAACAATATGGCCTGCAGTCACGAGTCGACACCATCATCAAATCACCGGATGCGTGTATGGGGTGATTTAATGTAAATACATGTAGTGTAAAATATATAAATTAAGCCGGTGTCCAAATACAAGTCCGTCCTGCTGAGCTAAGACTTGTCACTAATGACGTAATAACGTGATGTCACAACTGGGTGTATAAATGTGTGTGATACAGTTCTGATGACGACGGAATGTTAAGAGACGCGATATTGGGACTGGTGCGCGACGCCTGAGAGTTCGCGTTCGCGATTTCGCGCGCCATTTCGCGTAGCTCTGTGCGTAGACTAGATATGATTTCCCGCTTCATCAGTTCCATTTCCGGGGAGGCTAGCATCGACGCTGACTGTGCGGAGTGAGACCCCAAGTGAGGATTCTGGGATGCTTCCGGTTCCGTCAAAGATGGCGGAGGCGCGATGGCCGGCACGGCCCCTAGAGACACCTGGCGGATGGAGTGGAGAAGCTCCTGACGCATGTTCTCAATCTGACAGGACATTCTGGCCGACTCCCGTTTCCGGTCTTCGCGCATCTCGTATCTGCATTATAACAGAAGAAGAAAAAAATAGAAAAGTCTAAACATGGACACCCACTATAACACACTTTTGTCAAAATAGATTGAAAATCGAAAAGAGTTGGTGGTAGAGCTAAAAGGACTGAAATTTGAGAATCGGCGGGGGGGGGGGGTAGTAACACTGACATGATGTCACAAAATTGACCTCTAACGTGAAAAGGGTTGATCGTAGAGCGAAACTGGTTGACATTTACGGCTCGGGACCTCGGTGAGCAACACATATGAGGACCTTTGGCCTTTTACAAGCTCCCAATTGCTATATCTACTACTGTTGTCAGACAAGCATCAAGATCCACAGACGTCTTGTCATTATTATGCCATGGTATTGCAAATGTAGCAGAGCATCGTCACCTTTATATCGGTTCCTCCTTCATTAACACTCATTGTCATAAACCTTTACTGTTGGTAAATCTCACGAGTACACGGGTACTAAACGGACGTTAAATAACATTTGCCTTTACCTATCATCAGATGCTGCAGAGTGTTGGAAAAGGAACTTCGAACCCTGCGATTAGGCATCAGCCAAACCTAAGTAGCATAACATGCTGGACCCAGGCGTGTATGAGCTGTATATGTAGGTATATATCTACGTTTTTAACCCTCCAGACAAAAGCAAATATCGCCTCGAGTTTTAGAAAACTCGACGATTCTTTCTTCCTTTGTCGCAGAAGCTTCTAACCGGAAGCTAATTTAGCGGAAGCCCAGTGAGGCACGAGATGCCGGTGTCCCGTGAGGTAAGCCCATTATACCTGAGACTGGATATGTCCTGTTTGATTTCCAACAGGTCGTCTTCGTTCACGCCATCTTGTCGCATCTGCTTCTTCCAGTTGTGGATATAGCGACTGACCAGACGGCGCATAACGTCCTAGGGGGCGGCAAGGGAGGGGGAAGCCGAGCAATGGACACAGTGTTAATATAACCAGAAACAGTACAGTGGGAAAGTCTTAGGACTGTAGATTAATAGAAAATACAGCACTGGACCTTTTATTACCTTAGCTGTGTCAGACTTGGTATTTTAATAAATTAGTAGTATAATGGTAAATCGGAATGCGACACACAATGCAGGATCTGACATCACATGATGTGCGTGGCATCCGTCCCCTGCACAGATACGTGAAAATACTTGTAGCAGCTGCTGTGATTGGCGCTTAGAAAGCTATGTGATTTCATATTGAATTTGTATCAGTTCAAAGTTTTTTATTTGCTTATCTACGCCGTAATAGATTCCTTCGAATTTTCCACCCCTTTACCCGACAAATTAATATTAACTACATGTACATGTACCTAGCCCAAATAAAAACCCTTCTGTCCAGGTCACGGCCAGTTTGGACTGGCACAGCTTTTTAAACTGTGTGTTACATTACAAAGTATATTTAAAGCAGTCCTGGACAGGCACATCTTGTATTCGTCCTTCCGTTTGGTTAAATACATGTAACGTTATGCTAAGTGGTAATGTTCGACGTCAGATTGTTGTAACAGACACGTGACCCTATGACGTCACTAGATATCTAACGACTGGTTATCACTGCTGACTGGGGCAGGATTTCGTGAAAAACAGGCCATGTTTAGACTTTGCGCTGCTACTTTCGATTATTCGCACTATCCCAGCAAGGGTTACCTATACCTGATATTTGGTTTTCTGGCCTCCCTCCTCTGTGACGGGGGACCGCTGGGCCTCGCCATTGTAGCGGGCATGCTGTAACACAGATACAGATAGGAGTGAATGACGGGGAGGGTGGGGCACCCCCTGGTACCAGGCTGTACTCCATGTACATAATGTATCAGAAACACAGCGGGATACTGGATGGGATTATAATGAGACAGATGTTTCAGTAAAGTCTTCATTGCAGCATGGTGGATAATACTGACTGCCAGGGTTGTCACGTTAAAACACACTGTACCCTCTTCTTGTGACGTCATCCAGACCTCAGTGAACACTCTTAATTTAAAACGCAACCAATCAGCAGCGTTTGATGTCCCACAGTGACCAGTCAATGAGAACCTTTAACACACACCACCAATGAGTATAAGTGAATTATAAATGCATTATATGAACTATAAATATAAGCACATAGGCGAACTACAAATGCTCTAAAACTTCAGTGCTGCCCAAACGATCTCATATTGTGATATACATACATGTACACTGTACCTATACAGAGCAATTTCAGCTATGCCATTATCTCAACAGAATTGTCATACATTTGTAACAGGTACAGAAAAGAGACACTTCCCCCCAGCGGGGGATATAATGGTCTATAGATCACGAGGGCAGAGGCTGTACTGTTTTACCCTACAGAAATCTCATGCCATAAGTTACAATGGTTGAATTGGGCAGCAAAACAACGTGCATGCTGGGTGACGATATCTAGGTACTAATTAATACCCTGCTAGCACTACAGGATAAAGCTTAACACAATCAGACTATTACACACATGCAGCCATAAAAACAGAGAGATCCAACATAACAGCGTAACAAAAAATAACGATTGCCAAACATCTCCGCATCGCTACTTAGAACTAAAGATAGATGTGCAGATCATCTATTAAAACAAACTACAAACGGAAAGTATGAACACAGTGAGCCGTAAATAAGAGCATATATATTTGTAGTAATGTTTGAAGTAATTTATCTTCTCATTTTTCCGCTATGCGATCAATCTACCCAAGTACATCCCTTAATATGATAATGTAATGCACTGATATAGGTGTCCATAAAACGCTCATGAATATTTTATCCCATCACTTAACCAACTGCCTGTTTGAAATTATTACCCGTTGCCGCGCCCTCGAGAGACTTGGTAACGCTAGCAGTCTCCTAGGTAACTTCTGGCTCGGTGGGGGGGGGGGGGTATTAATTATTTAGCGGACCATCAGCTGTGTTAAGGGCCAGATTGCTGATTCAACGGAACAAGGGAAGAACTTTTAACATAGGAGGTGGCCACTGTATGGATTCACTGCCCCATCATATGACACAAAACGTGGTGCAACACAAGACAGTCGGCTACACTGCCGGGTGCAAACAAGACATCTTAATCAAAAATATAGATTGCGACCGAGCTGTAATAACAACATCACCATCGCACAGGACACCTTGAGTAGCCAGCGATGTTACCTTGGAGTCCTCTATACTGGTGGCCTGCTGGTTGGCTATCACTGTGTCAAACTCAATGCCGTTCTGGCCGCCCGCTGGCTCTGTCTTACCCACTATTGATATACCGGGCCTCCTCTGGAAATAGGCGTCACACCACGGATCACTATTGTACCCCTCCCCCCCCCCCCCCTCAACCTCTAGTACCTGTCACAGACTCATGTCCCTATACGCGACTTTCGGTACTCGGGAATCCGTGCGCACGGCTCATACAAAAATATGTCATAGATCACACATTGACGGCGTCTTCAGATGTTACCCCAGCCATCTTATTGGTGTCACACGGCTACCATGCAACTTGAAGGCGTAGTACACTGGGGGGTAGACGTAGATGTGGATGCCTGGGGCAAGGGGTGACATTTCAAAGTTCGGGGTATAATTTACGTTCACGTAACAGAATCCCTTCAGAATAGGAGTTCAGGGGAAGAAGTAATAATGGAAACCAGAAATCAAAGCTGTTGCCATTAGCACACAGATCAAACATTGCTGCCGTCTCGGATTCCGCCATCTGAAGACAAGGCCTGAGATACAGGAAACCCCTCTGATATACGTGTATATGGATTGGCCTACACATGCCACACAGCCACAGCTACAGTCGCAGCCTTGTGTTGTATACATGTCTAACACATTCCTAAGTAAATTTTAGGTAGTTACTGTAGTTGTATTTATCGTTGGAGTTACACGAACGTGTTGCTCAGTGTGAGTGAAGTTAATTCCCCAAAGAAATTAGTAAATGAATCCAACCAAGTCCTAATTAAAAAGCAATACACCAGTTAAATCAGTTGATAAATGAGGAAATTAGTGACAAAAATCATATTACCTGTACGTGTATAGTAGTATAAAGTGACAATAAAAAATAAGGAGCAGAGCTCAGCCACCGGCACGATACTGACTCTGAACGAAGAAGACTCCCTCACGCCCTTATCATGCTTATGAAATTCAAGATGGCTGCCTAATCTGTACTTGGGTGAGAAGGAACCCCTTTTAAGGGTGCCTGGTTTTGAAGTCGCCAGGCACCTATTACACCTGTAACCCGCGCTAAGTTATTGGAAAGATAAAGTATATATACGGCCAGGCACCACCACCAAGAGCTGCTAGTTACAACAATTCCATACGGCACATAAGGCATCTAAAAAGCAATGCTATTTACCTATCAGGCAGCTGGTTATTCCAGATAACAAAAGAAATCTGAAGTAGATGCCTGATTTGAAGACCAGTTTGAAGAAACTGTGGCTGCAAAATGCAAATTCCCTCTGGCACAATTTACAAAAAGTGGCTGCGATGGGTCTTCGTACATATTACCCCTATCCCTGGCTGCTTGCTACAAACATACTAGCTCCAAGAGGCATCGTCATTTCGTTTAATTTTGGTTGAAGAATTCCTGAAGTCATATTCTCCTAAAACAACGAGCGATTGCGTGAAACGAACTACCTACAAGCTAAAAGAACTCGAAAGAAAATTGTTAACTTGATAGAATTTTACAATTAAATGAAACAGACTAAGAGGTGATAGGGAAGACTAAAGGGCGTTGGAAATAAACCAAATGCAAGATGCAGGTCACCCAAACCAATCTGAGCAAACTATAGTCACTTACTTTACGCGTGTTATTTTCCACAGGTAAAAGCTGAAGTTAAAGACACGTTTGTTTGTTTTAATTTAAACAGATTACCACGCATGCGCAGTGACACGTATAGGTCATCGGACGTTGGACTGACACGATTTGCTGAAAATGTCAATGTTTTAAAGACCACATTGACTGTACATGTTCCATTGCTGGTGCTTTGATTCTGATTTTGTGTTGTGAACAGTTTACAGCCACTTGATTGCTTACGTGTTAGTTGTACATTAGCAGTATGAATATGTCTTTCTACACCCGTAGATAGATAATCCGTTTCGACCCATAGTAATATACTGTCGGAGTTTAGACCTAGGCTGTATCTGTGCTTATATCAATATGTTTATTATCCGTTTTTGTGGATTATTGATGCCTTGGTGAAAAGCACACACACAGAAACACAGAATATATACATTTTAAGCCGACTCTATCTACATAATGTAAATTACTTGTATTGACTGTATCCCCGTCCTATTTGTCTGTCCTGACCGAAGTTTACAGTGAGCAGCTGTGAGTCCGATAATGACCTAAATGATCATTGGGTGCACTCCAGTGCCATTGCTTTCTACACGGCACAGGAAGAAGGAGCAATGAACTCACCAAAGGGTACTAAAGTTCTTATAAGATAACGTCAACCAAATCCACAAAGCCAGCGTTAAATACCCCGCCCACTGCCATTAACCTCGCTACTTTCCAGCCAGCCCCAGCAGTTAATTGTACTGGTCCAGTCTGTACGACTCTGCAATCACAGCCGGGGCTAAGCGGTAAGCCACGGGGCCTTAGGGGGTCACAAATCCCATTCATTTTCCTTGGAAACGCGGGGAGAAAAGACGATATTAGAGGCGTGGGGTATGAAACCTTTGAAACTGCACAAATCCCGAACACACAAATAATGTGCCCGGGTCAAACTTACAATAAATCAGCCAGCATAACAGTTAACCCTGCTGCCACTGCCCCCCTGGTCAATACCAGTATAGCATACCCACCCCCGCCTCTCCTCAAGGGGAGGATGTAAGGGTAAGGCCTGATTTTTATGCGTTCACATAAAAGGGGATTGTCCTTTCCGGGTCCGCGTCCACTGTTCGGTTGGAAAAAAAGCCACCGGCCTTGCTGCCAATAACCTCTGTAAGAATGGAATGCCATGGATTGACGTAAAGCGTTGAGTGTGATCACCGAGACTACAGGTTTAATAGTCCTCTTAGGTAAGGTAAGGCAAGGCCATTTTATGAAGCTATAAAAGTTTATATTTTCAGAAGATCCAAATATAGCGATGGGGGCCCTTTTTCTCAAACGTGGATGTTTTATAATTATTTATCGCAGTGATTTAATCAGAGAACAAATCAAAGACCTCAGTCGTTGGATTTTCAGTAATCTCTCTCTCTCTCTCTCTCTCTCTCTCTCTCTCTCTCTCTCTCTCTCTCTCTCTCTCATGTATTGTTTGGAAATAAAGACAAAACAGATTCAATTGGTTTGGAGAGATGGAGCTACCAAAAGCCACGTACACGTACACGTGTCTAGTGAGAATTGAGAGAACCAATCGGTAGCTGTTTCGACCAACGGTAGCTGTGTCACCATAGCCATCACGGCTCTAATTACCGCTGTACAGAACGGGTCAAGGCGGGCAAGTCTTTCAGAAATCCTGTACTTTAATAATCGTTGTCACCATGGAATGACCCTAAAGGTCAAAGCAGAGGCTACCCTGTGCATATATATGAACTAATGTCAGTAAGTTAAAAATGCTATAGTGTACTGATCGTTGCCACCATGGAATGACCGTTAAGGTCCATGCAGAGGCCAATCTATATGCGCATGTATACATAGCATATGAAATTATCACCAGGCGAGGGTAGTTTATCATTAAGGTCATATTATAAAATGTCAAGGTCAAACATGCTACGACATCATATTCCCAATAAATATATCTCTATTTGTCCAGTTCAGTTTGAACTTTGTTGAAACCTGGAAGAAATGAGGATTTAACCGGATGGTCCACAGAGTGTAGCGTAACAAATTATGTACATATAACCGTAACAGATCAGAAATACCACAGTGATATAAATTCATTAAAGCCCAAACGGCCATGCTACATGTATACAAACTTCGATAAATTCGATCAAGAAATGAAAATGTATACGTATATAAACGTGAATAAATTCATCTCTCAAATAAATGTACTAGGAGTAACTAACCAGCGAGGTCGCATCATGCGCTAAAGCATTACACGAAAACTTTATGCCAGATTCACAAACATAAACTCAGGTATAGAAAGCTTTAAACCATGGAGGAAACTCTATCAAACTCAGATATAGAGAGATATAGACTCTAACTGGCACGGCTGGCTGTAAAGTCCATTCCCTCTCACAATGTACAAACGATAAGATTTTACTAAAAGTAACAAACACAGTACTGAAAATAATAATAATACATATCGCCTGCGACCTACTTTGACTCCCCCATCTTGCCCACCGGACCGCCGCCTTGCCCGAGGTTGCTTTCGACAGCCAAAAATTTGTACCAGCAAATTTTTCAGCCGACGTAGAAAATAGTAGATAGACTTCGGGCTGATGATGAGGTTGAAGGGGGAGGGAAGGGTACATCCCTCGTCAAAGTAGCCAAGCCAGAGGTTGGAGCGAGCAAACTTCCACTCCCGATCAGCGTGTTCCTGAAAAAGAGGATAAGAATAATATAGGCTTGTCAAAATTAGGTATTTTAACAAAAAAAAAAAAAAAGGGAAATTACACAGAATGTTTCATAAAAAGCTCAATTGTCGGTATTCTGTTCTTGACATGAATGTAAGTGAATGTAGTTAATAATTGCTTGGAATTAAGTTACTGGAAAGTATTTACTAAAACTTTCAAAACTATGTTCAAAATTAGATCTCGAAATTTACGAGCATTAATTTACTGTGAAGACTACTCGTTACCAAGATAAACATACATGTACATACATGACAACGGGAACTAGGGGACTATAGGCTACACGTGCCTGACGCCTAGAACAAAATGGCCTAGAATAAAAAAACGACAAAAACAGCCAAGAACACACAGCTACTGATTACAACACGTATACGCGTGAAGATAGGTAACCCAAAACTACAAAAGAAATACGGAGAACAGCAACGGTTGCAAGGATATGCTGCGTTTGTACACACGCTAAACCACGACAAATACAGTCTGGCGTTCTAAAATCGTCCTATTCAGAATTGGTATTGAATGTTTGAAAAACACATACCACGTGACATTGTTCCAGTAGCACCACGTTGGTGCAAAATAAACTTAAGAAGCAGAGGTATTTGTGCGAATTGAACATAAATAGGATCAGCTACACCCAACAACAACTAGCCTCTTTGTACAAACTAAAAGGTCTAATAAAGGCTCAATCAAATAAATCTTCTACCTCACAGATACACACAATGGTCTTCACTAGCCGCGAGAAAACAAAATGCTTACCACGATCATGTGAAAAGATTTAGCCATCATTGCTATTAGCATGTTGAGCAGCAATATCCTTGCAACCCAGTTATAGAGGCCAAACAAGAGCTTGCCGAAGGCCTCGACATAGCGCAAATGGATATGCAGCGTTTCTAGAGCCACGATGCCAAACAGAGTCCACACCATGGTGAGAAAGGCTGCATCCAGTCTGTAAGGACACAAAAGTCTAACATCAATGACAAGGGGGACTACAGAAGCATTAACAGGCAAGGAGAGGTAAGCGATAATAGGAATTTCTGGTATATGACGTCACAGAGTGCCACACCGACCTACTGACGTATACCTAAGACAGAAAAGAGTCGCGTTGTATAAGACATGCACAGAGGAGTTTGAATTGTAGTACAGGGACGGGGTCATAGAGTTGGAATTAGAGTTGTAGAAAGGAAGGATTTTTCTTCAGCACCAACCAAGACGTACATCATTACACAGAACGAGCCAATGCATCACGGAAGGAACACGTGTATAGTATCCGTTGGGCAGAGATTAACAGCTATTAACGCATGCGTATAACTTGTCGGAAATGGTCCGACAACTCGCGTTGTAAGCTCTTAGTGGGACTTTAGCAAACAAACAAACAAAACATATTATATAATGGGGTGTGACGTAATATTGTGAAGAGCCATAAGCTGTTGGTGTGTGTGTGGCAGGAATACCGGTATTCCAGGGTAGAGTGTCTCCCTGTCCGCCCTCTACATGTTTAACAAGATAAACGTTCAACGGTATTGCTCAGGGAAAAAGTTCACTTAGTCACGTTCAGATACATATAGCTACATGGAATCAATGCCGACCTAAGTCAGGGGACACACTAACCAAGGGGAAAAATATACCTTATACACCGGGTTTATCACATGAGCCATGGGGGTAATCCGAACAGTGGGTTTTCGTTTCCATATTGTAAACAGCCTGGGGCAATAGCTGTACCTGTAGTACCAGCAACGCTATATTTATGCTGTTATACAGTTGTAGTAGCAGTCTATGATGGTTCTATATGTGTGCAGTGAAATCCTCGTTTTCGACCCACTGGTTGAATCAAGATATTTAGTTTGGCCGAGAAAGTAGAAATGAAAAATCAAACAAGCCAAGTAGCGCATCTCTGTGTTGATGCGAGTTAACACAGGCGATCTCTTTACGCCCGTGACACCTGCAGCCTGTCTCCTCCCCCGAGCTATAGGCACAGTGACATCAGGTGGTGCCCGAGTCCCACCAGGAGGATAGGTGACAGTGTAGGGTTTTGTCGTATCCATGGAAACGGATAACAGGTATGAGCGACCAGTTCCAGTGCAATTCTTTTACCGGACACAGGTGGTGGACACTGGACCCCGAGACTGGAAGTTCCGGGGGGGGGGGGGAGGGGGGGGGGGGCGGGCGGACTGTACAGGCACAATTACACAGCAAAATGAATCAACGCCAGCAAAACCAATCAACAAAACCCTGACTCGGAAGGCAGTATTC
>JAAUYG010254908.1_pt1 | contig 13360 bp, 18 predicted proteins | sample 7278091 | NCBI WGS metagenome assembly JAAUYG01 (sample SAMN14350201, study PRJNA611818) | marine sediment metagenome | isolation source: surface marine sediment (0.6m) | place: French Polynesia: Moorea | collected 2018-08
TTCATTCAGTCTTTTACTTCTTGGCTTTCCTTGTGCGTAGTCTGCTTTCAATGATGGTATTGTCCTGGATGAGTTTTGCATCATACTTGGTGCTCTTCTTTGAGGGTGTGCACAGTGTTGTCTTGTTGGTATCTGCTGGAGTGTCCTCAGGTGGAACTGCAGGTTCGATAAAGAGAAGCTTCGGGTGTCAGAACAAGTGCAGCGTTGTGTGAGGGTGAGTCCCCCTGGATGAACGGATACTCGGACATTGTATTGATTGCCTGTTGCCCAATCCACACTGGATGCGAAGACCCAAGCATAAGCAAATGGAACCTGCAGTCGTGAATGTGAGTGTTCACACTACATGCAAGCAACATCAAAGGATTTGCGAGCAAATTTGCGTGCTCGCGTCCAGTGTGGAGTGGGCCTCACTCTCACGTAGCGGGGATTCGGAATCTGTGATGAATAGATGGACGCACGCATGCAAGGATACCACCACAGTCGTTGCAACACAACGCTTTGTGTGTGTTAAAAGAACGAAACTTTACCGAGCAGGGTGTTTCTCAATGCAGACGAATACTGCACAAGCTCCGAGTCCTCTGGAGGTCCGTACTCTAGAAGACAAAAAACAGAACCAATGTGTTGCTTGTATGTCAGTGTGCTAACAAGTACGCTTGGTTAGCGTAAAGGCCGAGCGCCCCAACCATCCATCACGTTCTCGTGCCAGGCAGGGGGTGGTGGTGGTGGTGGTGGTGGGGGTCCCAGTTGTGGGGGGGGGGTAGTGGTGGAGGGTAGTGGTTGGGAGGGGGGACTCCACGACATGACTCCCATCAGTCGCGCTCAGCCTAAAAACCTCTGGTTCTTCACATTCCAATTTCCCCACGGCGGTCTGTGAACAGAAGGTTAGTGAAGTTAGTAAATTCTCAAAAGACCAAATTTGCGAAAGGAGAGACAGACACAACAATCGCATGAGTCAGGTTCCACAGCTGGCTGTCTGAAAGCAAAGCCACGACTACGCAGTGGGTGGGATATTTTGATTGTGGTTACAATGACGACGACGATGACGAGACCGGCAGGATCCAGAACACAGTCAAGGCCCCATCCACATTGGACGCGACGCAAGAGGTAAAGCAAACCAGGATGTGAAAAATCCTGTTGCAGCAACAGCATTGTCCACACTGCACTGCAAAGCATCATGCAACATGCATTAGAATGGAGCCTGGCTCCATTTATTGGCATCACGCTTTGCGCCTTGCTTCTGGTGTGGATGGGGTCCAAGCCAAGAATACGCCAATTCAGTGTTCTTCTCAAACCATCACACTCACAGCAGCCGGCAGGGGTGTTGCCAATTCAATCTGGTCAAACCATTGCAGAAATAGCAGAATGGTCAAAGAGTTTTCTCTCTTGGCAGGTTTGGGAGGGGGATCGGGGTTCTTTCACAACAAAGACGACACATGAACAAGTATACGCTGGAATCAGCGTAAAGGCCGAGTGCCCCCATCACGTGATCACGTGATACCATCACGTGGCAGCATAAACCCATCGCGCGATCAGGCTCTGGGCCCCCTGGCTGGCTGGGGGTCCCCCCAGGAGGGGTTGAAAGTCCTGCACGACAACGCCAAAGACAAGTACATGACTCCGTAAGGCCGTCCCCCGCTTTGCCGCGCTCGGCGTAAAAACTTACTGTCGAGAAGGGACTGGTAGCGCGGGTGACTGTGCGTGAACTCGGGAGACGGTCGGCTCTTCTCGGGATCCTGGTTCCCGCCGCTTTCCTTCCACGCCGTGCCGAACGCCTTGAGGTAATCCACCTCCGCCCCTTTCCTCATCTCCGCGTGGATCTAACAAGGAAAACGCCAAGCTTTTTCGATCTGTTCAGTGTACGCACTGCACAAAGTGCGTTGCACTTGCCTCTTCCAGGGAGTTCTAATCAAGCTGGGGCCCCGTTCACACGGGACGCAAGGACGACTAAAGAATTTGCAAGTGAATTTTTCAAAGCGCACTTATTTGTTTCTGCGTCCTGTGTGAACTGAGCCTTGAGGGAACACTGGCTGTGTAGCCTTTGGGTTGCTGAAAACATATCCTTCCCTTCAGGTGCTTGGCTTGTAAAACACTTTAGAAGGATGTTTTTGCTGTACCAACATGCAGCTTTTTTGAAACTGGGCTCTGGCTCGTTGTTTGGAACTTGGCTCTGACCTGAGATCTGTTGTAATATTTGAGTTTGGCGAGTTTGGCGATAACGAGATACATGAAGTCGTCCTCCGACTTGTACGCGGCTGTGATCGGGTTGAAGCGGAACTTGATGTCCTGGAGCTGAGCGAGTTTGAGCAGTTCGTTGATGCTGCTCCACTGCAACAAAACACCGCAAAATTATTCGAGAACATAACGCTTTCTGCACAAGGTACAACCTCAAAAAATTGCCCTTTTCTGCCTCCGAAATTAGCTTCAATTTCTTTGACTTGAATTTTTCTCTCCAAGGGTGGGTCTTTTTCACGGATATATATTCAAAGGAAGGACGGTTCTTGAGATGTCATCTCATGCTTTACATGACTGTGACTTTTCCTACCTCTGAAATTTTGTTGCGGAAAAGAGACAAGCTCCTGAGGCACTTGAAGTAATGTGTTGTCTCTCCAAATCCCACGTCGGGAAAATGGATTTGTTCAATTCCACAGCTGTTCAGTATCAACGTCTCCAAACTGCAACAAGAAAACACGGATGTCAAACGAGATTATTTTGCGCGTGAAAATTGTGATCTCACCACAGCTGTGTGGTCTGGTGCGAATCTGAAATTTTGATGACGTGGACAGTGGCCTCTTTGCTCAGGAGGAAAAGAAAATCTGGTGTCCGGTCCCAATTTCAAGGATGCACAAAAAAGTTGGTCCAAGAAGAGCCCAACAAGGCCTCTCCAGCCATGCCAATGGGAAGTACAAATTGTTTCTCCAAAGAAAGGCCAATCAAATTTGCCGGCTGTAAGCTTTGTAGGTGAGGATATCCACGCAATAAGTGTACGTACCTGGGCATATTTCCCAGTTTAAGAACTTGCTCCCAGCTGTTGATTGGGTTGGATTCTAGATTGAGTAGTTTGACGTTAGGCAGAGGGGACGAGGCATCGGTCATCGTGCTGACACAGTTGAAACACGCGTGAAGAGTTTCGAGCTTCGGCCACATAGCAGCACATTGTAGGATCTGAAATTTCAAAACAGAACTGGTCATGAATCACTTTGAAACAAATTGATTATTTGGCTGATCATGCAAGGGGACCCGCGGTATTTTTTGCGGACCTGAACACCATCAACAGGTCCCATTGTATTCGAAGATGGTCTTTGGGTCGTGCAATTTGAAACAGCTCAGGCTTGACCACTTGTTTCCTCAAGGTTGAGTGAAGTTCTGGTGGGAAGGTAATCCTGTGTAGTTATCTCACGAAAAATACGCCCAATCACGGCAGACTTCGTTCAGTGCGCAAGAAACACAAACCTGGTTCCAATCGTACGAACACCGGTTGAGGAAGAGAGTTTTTAGCTGCGCGAATGCTGCCTGCAACTGTTCAGGATTGTCGGGAATTTGAAGTCTGTTGTCACTGTTGAGAAGAAATGTTTGCACAAATGTGATTCAGTTTTGTTTTGGCAGAATCAGAAAGACTACAGTACTGTTGCAAAGTTTACAAGGAAAAGAGCAGTCTGAATTTTTTCGATTTTCACTGTTCTAGAGAAATTGGCTCAAATCCTACGAACGTTTTCATTGCCAGAATCTCTGATCGTTTTGTCAATGTGAGATACCGGTCTTGAACACTTCTCTGTTTGAATTTAGAACACATGCAAAGGAAAAAATTTGTTTTGTCTGCGAGTACCTGACATTCAGCGTTTTCAAGTTCTTCAGCTGTGATGTGATCTCGGAAACTGTTTGCCACGACCCGATGAGGCATTTCGAGATGTCCAGGTCAGTGACATTTGGAATGGTGTTCTGTATGACTCCTGGGGGTTCACCGTGACACACCAACTCTCCTCTCAAGACCACTTCTCGTAACTGGTCGAATTTGCTGGAAAAGTGACGATTTAGTCGTGCATGTCTTGAACAAAACGGCGCAAGAAAGCAAAAATGTGCAAAAAAATCGTCGTTGTAAAATCAGTTCAAATTCAACCAATCTGTGATTTGTCTATGCATGCCCGTGTGGCAGGTGCGGATAAGTTCCAGGCAAAAAAAATTTTGCAAGCGTCCAACGCAAAGACGGGGCGGGAGTTTTTCTTTGGTTCTTGTCTCGGGATTGCTACAGACAATGGAGTTGGCATGCCAAGGCAATCCAACGGACCTTTGTTTGATGTTGACGGACTTTGCTCCCACCATTTCCACAGTAGTTTGTTTGCCCTTGCCGACGACGAAGAGTTCCTCTTCAATAACCCCAGCACGTTCGTCCTCAATGCGCCCGTATCTTTCCTGCAGCGCGTGTAGCAGGGAAACCCCCGTGTTCACCTTCTTGGGTCTGACGAATGAGCCTGAGGTTGGCTCTCTGTTTCGAAAAAAGAGTTCGTTTCGTCAAGTCGTTTTACTTTTGGCTCTGCGCTTGTGTGGCATTTTTTTTGGCCAGAAATCAGTTCGGTTCATTTGATCGCACAATGTTTTGCCTTTCACAGAAACACCCGAGTTTGTGTTGTTCAATTTCAGAACTTTGCGCATGATTTTGCTTTAGAAAGAAACTGTTCATGTGTGAAAAATATGACCTGCAAGCCACACGCAAAAGACGAGTACGCTTACCGCATACCTCACCCCTATGCAACCTTAGTATACCAAGGTGAAGGTTCTGAGTACCCAAGATAAACAACATATCAGCTAAGCAGCTTTGCAGAGCTATGCTGCCACTGCCACTGCCTTGTAAAAGACCTTGCTACCACTAGCCTACTAGAGTATGTTGCCACACACTCACACTAGACTGACTACCTAGCGCCCTTAAGAACTCGACACAAAACAAGAGTGCTTATCAGCGTCGAGGTCGTGCCATCCATGCAGCGTGGGTGGGTGGGTGTCTGGGATCCATTTACGACGATAATGATGAAAATGACAACGATATAATAAAGACGGCATGCAGGCCACTCCACTTTCAGCCGTGCGACCGAAAATTTTTGAAGAAAGAGAACTTGTCAATAAGTACTTGGTTTCAAAGTATCTGACACCATCTTTGGAACCGTCGTGTTTTCCACGAGACGCATCGTCCCACTCGACACCCAACCAGGTCCCTGAAAAAGCACAGAGAGGATGATGACAATCTGTGGACATTGAAAACAATGTGGCATCCAAAATGCAGCGGTCGAACATTCAGCAACCGATGGAACATTTGTGACATAACAAGCAATGGGGTGCAAGTCAACACAAGTTCTTGACATGTTTGTTGTCCAGCAGGACATTCACTTACCTTTTGTACCAGTGACATCTCCCACAAACTTGACGGTGGCGAAATGGCCTTCACTTTCCACCCTCGCACCAACTGACACTATGTCTTCATCACCCATGTCTGATCATTCCAGCTTGCAAAAGCAAAATGGATCAGCTGTTGGGGGATGACAAAATTTATTTTTGGAACAATGACTCAATGACTCACCAACAGTGACCTGGAATTTGTGCTGTCTTGACACTGTCGGTCGAATTAAAAACATGCATCTTTGTATTTTATAGATCTCCACTCTGTCTCACGAACAATCGTGTCAATTTTCACAGGCAACACACTCAAATTCTTCTGTCCTGTCAGGTGAGAACTGTTTTTCTCTCAAATATCGCCCAACTTTTCAAAACAAAACTTCCAGAAAGTGAATCAAAACAGATAAATTTAGAACAACAACCCATCAAATCAACAGAGAACTGACTGAGGTTATTCCAGAAAAGCTGCTGTAGGTCTCAACGGTGCATAACTCATACAAATCTCTATAAAACAACTTGCTTCTTGCTTTCCCTCTTGTTCCCAAATTCTGGTATTATCGCTCAACTGACAGCAGACGAAAGCGAGGCGACACAAACACACTGAAAGCTCATCGAAAATCCATTTTTGCAATATCCACTTGGCATAACCAAACAAACAGCATGAATGTATTTTATAAAGTGAAAATAGTACATAGGGAGTGTTTATAGTAGGATAAAGATGGATTTCAGGCGTCGAATAAGTCGTCAGAGGAGTTCTAGGGTGGAGGACATTGCTGTCCCAACTTTCACTCACAGGACACACAGGAGACAGAGATCAGATTGGAGTTCCATTCCCAGATGGCCAGCCTGGGCCCAGATTACCCTGGTCCTGGGCCTGACAGGGCTGCTGTGGTTTGCGAAGTGGCTGTTCATAACTCGGGACAACAATCTGCAAGATGTGAACCTCTGGTTGAAAAACAATGGTCTGCAGGAGCACCAGCAGCTCTTCAGGAAATCAGGTGGGTGCCAAAGTTGTACACACACACACGCACACAGACAGACACACACACACACAGACACACACACACACACAATTTTTGGGGGTAGGGACAGGCTTTCAGAGGTCCAGGGATTCAAAACAATGCACTTTTGATCAAAGAAGCGCTGAATTGAGAAACACCCAACACCCGCCCTTGGGCCGAATCTCCCTTTTGCTCAAATCCTGTCTAGGAATGAGAAGCCAAACGAGGAACGATTGTGTTGGTTCTCGTTGTCCTGACATTCCTAAATCTTCTCACAGGAAGCAAATGTTCGGGAATGAGGAAGATTTCCCAGTGTAGTAGTTTCCTTGTTGGGTCACTTGACCTCTGCATGACTGGTTTCACCAAATACTTTCACACTGATTCAAGTTGGAAAGAACACTCGAGAAATTTTTGTTTTCCACAGTGGCCACACAGACGAATAGATTTTCTTGTGAACCAAAACAGGATTTGTTCTGTGCAACATGCCTCCTTGAGAAGATAGATTGGCCCCAACAAGCCAGAATGCCAGATGTGAGCAACGGCACTTCTCGCTGATGACAGTCTGAACAATGAATGACATTGATCTGCAGACAGTATAACTCGAAGCAGGAGTCGAATTACATTTGATCATTTGCTACTCGATGGCTAATGCATTGGTTGTCATTGAGAAGAACCTTTTTTGCCAGTTGGGTGTCATTGACAGCAGTTCCAAGACACGGCTTGGGCTTCAGTGCAGATGTATCGCTGTGGTTGGATAGTTTCTTGTTCTGACAAGAAAAAGTCAAAAATTATTCTGGCCAATGCAAATGCAACAAGTAAGCAAGTCCAAGGATTTGAGTTGCAGCCACGTGTTAAGCTTTGCTTAGGTGTTAAGCAAGGCTTAGCCAATTTTGAGCCAAAAACTTGCTTAGGAGCCTTGCTTAGTGCTAAGCAAGGCTTCTGCTTGGTGCTAAGCAAATTTTGAGCCAATTTTGCCAAAAACTTGCTTAGCACTAAGCAATTTTTCTCAAAATTGCTTAAAAATAATTTTTCCATCGAGCGTGGTTGCAGTCATGTGCGCTGTTCCAAAACGGTGTGGGAGTGAATGCTCTTTTGGGTGGAACTAAACCAACAACACAGGTTTTGTGTTTTGTAGGCCTAGAAGGAGAATTATAATCTTGTCAAGTAGCCCTCCCAGAGCAGTTACAGAGATGTCCAGAGCTAATTCATCTCAGGGTGGTAACTTTTCGCATTGGTTATGTCTCGGAAACAACCCCAGGCTGTGGCTGATTCAAGTGGAGATGTCAGTGCAGCTTTAGATGCAGTTAAGTTGCCTCCTTGAATTTGTCTGAAGTTCAAAGTGGTGAGCAACCAGCAGTGAGGACACAAGCCTTGCATCGAAAGTTGCTGCTGTCCCTTGCAACGTGATTCAAAGACTTGCTTGGGCGCCAGTGTCACTTGAAGAAGAGATCTGCAAATTGCCCAGATAACCATGCAGGGAAGCTGGCGTGTGGTTGCTGAGTACAGCTTGGGAGTTGAACTGCGTGGAAAGACGTGACTTTTCAATGCAAAAAGTGATTGCACAGGATTAGTGGCTTGTAAGCTGTAAGATAAATCGTGATTTTGAAATTTACTGTTCCAATTAGAGAAGGGCAGATCCAGAGGAGACTCACAAAAAAATGAACCTTCAAGGGCCAGGTCTAAAGTGGGGCAAGGTGGCTGAGCTCGCCCCAAATGAAAGTTCTGCGCAAAAGTTGGGGTGTCATCCCCAAGGGCCAAGACACCAATTTCCTGGATTCTGGTTCTCCTGATCAAAACCCGGATGAGCCTTTCTGGACAAAGTTACGGGTTGGAACCCCGAAAGCAAGGATGATGACCAAGCTTCTAAAGTCAAGGGTGGGGCCTGATCAGCTGCCGCTTTTCGGGTTTTGATTTTGTTCTACGAATCTGTACCAGTGGCTGAGAAAACAGATTTGTGTTCCATGAGCAGTTACAACTGGAGTGAACATTGTGTGTGAGAAAGTTGGAAAACCATGCCCTTAAACCACTACTGTTTACTGGAAGCAAATTTGTCCGATGCTGGAAGTGATCACGCAAGATTTTGAAGATGGAAATGTGATAAATGATTAATGTTCCGGAAGACCTTGAAGGTGTTTGCACAGCTACAGCTGCCCTTTTATTGCGATGTGTCCTCTGGAAAACGAAGCTGAGCACTCGATGTCCGATGCAGAAAATTGCCAACTTGAGTCAATTCAGTTTTGGCTCATCAGTGAAGCCACAATGAGAACAGATGATCCCCAAAAAAGCAAACAAGAGATTTGGCCCCAAAGGCCAATTTATTTCGCTGCCGCCATCGTCATGCACTTTGCGAGGGGGGGGGAAGGGGTTGTAGGACTTTGGTCCTTGCTTGGTTGATGGCCAGTTGGGGGGGGGGGGGTAAACCAAAGGTCTTGTCAAGCCTGAACTACGGTCTGCTGCAATACTACTTCGGGCCTTTTTTTCAAAGGTAGCGAAGTAAATAGATGTCTTTTTTTCAGTCAGCATTTTCTGTTGATGTTGTTGTTTTGAAACCAGGAAAAAAGTGGACACCATGTTTATTTGTTCAATTACTCACAAACATTTGAGGTATCATCGTGGGAGCAAAAACATGTCTCATTTTTCCCCTGAAAAAAAAAAAAAACAAGCTGCAATTGGTTTGCTTGTCATTTTGGTTTGTTTTCACATGTAAATGGAGAAGTGATTGATTAGTTCTCGGTCAATGTACTGATTATTGAATGCATGGAAGGTGGCAATGCATAATCCTGGACAGCTTGACAGCTCCAATATGCAGCAGACGAACCTAACAAAAAGCATTTGAGATAAATGCAATGCGTCAGATTCTGTTTGTTTCCATTTCTACCTTTTTTTTTGCCTCTGGTTTTCGTTTTCATCCCCATCCCTAAATTACCAGCCGCGGATCCAGATTTATTTGAGGTTGCGGAGGAAGGGGGTCACTCAAGACTCCCTTCGTTTTATTCAAGACCGATGGAGAGATTCATTCCTGAATGAATTTGCCAGAGAATTGTTTTTGTGTACATGTAAGCAAATTGGCTTGCGTTGTGATGAGAAGTCACCCAAAAACAAAAATTGGTATTTCTGAACCAATTAGCTTTCCCAGAGAATTTGCCCCGTAAATTGGCAAGCAATTGGTTTTTTTGCTGAATGGGGCTTGCTCCAACACCACATCATTTTGGTGGAACCAAAAACCCATGCGAAGTGAAAGTTTCACAGTCACCATTTTGTCCATCCTTCATCCATCTGATCAAAAACAAAAGAAAACAAAACAAAATTAATCTGCCACTACATTTCAGCCCCTCTCCTCCCCTCTGTGTTTCCTGGTCAAAAAAACTCCAAAAAGCAATGACACCCCCCCTCCAACAGCACTGTTGCAGCCATTTGTGGGATTTAAATGCTGGAAGTATTCTTTTCTCTTGCAGTCAAAATCCGTCACTTGAAAAGCAGCAAAACTTAAAACAGTGTGGAAGAATTGTAATTCCAAGTCATCTCACTGTGTGTGGCGCAAATATTTGTGTTTCTCCTCCCACTGAATGGCACACACGATACTTTGTCAGGAGTTTTTTTCTGGTTTCAAAAACGTATTGGGTACTGCGTCTGTGTTTTGTTCTTTTTGTTTTGACTCTTGAATTCGCCATTTGACATTTCTTCTGAAGAACAGCAATTGTGTTGGTTTTCAAAAGTTGCGTTGCCGTACCCTGATTCTGACAACGGCGATGTTCTTTCTGTCTGCAGCAGATTTCCTTCCCAGCACAAAAGCCAAGCTGATTGAGTCAACCGAATTGTTGCAGGCGCTGATCCAGGATTTTGGTCTCGCTAGACACGAAAATCTAACACAGCTCTGGGGGAGGGCTAGATCACCTATTTTTGCTCGAAGTTTTGCTGAAGCCTTTGTCTGATGTTTTGAAGAAAATGTTTTTGAGAAAATACAATATTCTCTCTGTTTCTCTATCACATTGCGCTTTTGATTTTTACGCCAAGTACTGGTTATTGGCCTCCGTTGTGTCTGCCTAATTCTGACACTTCTTATTGGTTCTATTAGACTCTGTGAATCAACCAATTATTGGTGAATTCATCCCAAAGAACAACAGAGTGTTAGATTCTTGTTTGAGTCATGCTACTTCAGGAATCTTTTCCAGAATGGAACAGGTTATGATGTCTTTGGCAAGAACTTCGTATCTTCAGCTGTTGAAACATAAATTCATCGTTTGTCCCAGGTGATTGTAATTTTGAGCTTTGGGCGCCGGAACAAAACGTGCCACTCTGTGAACCCCATTGTCACCCCCTTCCTCCTGGACAAAACAGACATAAGTTGGGCAGTCCATTTGAAGTTGATTGAAATCTCCTCTCTTTTCTATTTTCAGGGGTTGTGAGTTTGGAAGAGGCTGCAGATCTGGAGGTGGGGAGCAGTCCTGCATTCTCGCATCTGGATTCCTCCCGCCTGCAGGTCCTGCAGCGAAGTATCAACGTCCTGAAGGAGGAACTCATACTCAAGTACTTCCTGGAGGAGGAGAACCTACTTAAGTATCATGAAAGGTAGTACTTATTCACTTGACAAGTCATACTTCCTTTTCTGGAGGAGCAATATTGAGGGAAAGCGAGCAGTAGTTCTTGTTCCCCAAACACATTCTCAGTTTGAGGAGCAAAAGCTGGAAAACAAGTATCAAAACTTCCTTGGCTCGAAGAAATGAATATCCGTCCCAAAGAAATACCTGGGATGCCTTAATCTGGTGTGAATTTGTGGTTCGATACCAACCAAGGTTGTACCTTTTTGCAAGCACTGCACACTGTATGGAGAAAACTGCAAATTCGACATGGCAGAGAAGGCTGAAAACACTGATTCTCCCTGAAGTACAACTGGGGTTTAGGCCCGAGGCATAGCCGAGTTGTGCAGCCTAGGTATTCCCTTGGGATGGGTGTTCATCTCTTTGAGTCAAGGAAGTTTTGATACGTTTGCACCTTTGCGCCCCTCCCCCAACGTCCTGGTGCACGCCCCAATGTTGTCGTCCTTTGTGTTTGTAGGCTGCTGATGCACAACGTTGGTTCGCTCCAAGGTTTGGCTAACATAGATGAGAACACCCTGCAGAAAGTCACCGCTATTGACAGGTTCGTGTTCGCCAAACTAGCATTTTGACAAGCCGAGCGCGACGAAGTCGGGGCAGCCTTATGGAGTTTTCTTTGTGTCGTCGTGGTGATGGTGGGGGACCTCACCTGCCCCCAGGACCCTGGCTGACCCCTGGAGGAGGGGGTCAGCCTGGAGGGGGGTCAGTGCAGAGGAGGGAGACTCAACCCAGAGGGGAGTCAGCCCAGCGGAGAGGGGGGTCCCTGGGAGGTCAGCCCAGAGGGGGGTCTGGCATTACAATTGCCATGTGACAGTATCACGTGACGGTGATCACTGACGCTGACAAGCGTATCCGTTTTGTTTTAGATCTACGCAAGACTACGGTCGCCTGAAGAACCGGATGGCGGGTCTCCAGGTCGAGATGCCGCGCTATGATAAACTGAAGGAAATCCGCTGGAAGAAGGTGCTGCGCTCTGTCGGCAAAACCGGCTGGGGATTCGGTGAGTAGACGGCTCTTTGTGCAGTGGTGAACTCAGGACACCGACTGTCCGGGTGCCTCTTGACCCAAAGATTTTTAGGCCGAGCGCAACGAAGTCGGGACGGCCTTATGGAGTCACATACGGGTCATCCTTGTCGTCATACAGGACCCCCCCTCCACATCCACCACCACCTCCCCCTCTAGGCTGACCCCCTCCAGGCTGACCCCCCTCTGGGCTGACCCCCTTCTAGGCTGACCACTCCACTGTCAGGTGATGGTATCACGTGATCACATGATGGTTGTCACATGACAGTAGGGGGCGGTCGGCCTTTACGCTGACGAAGCGTACTTTTGTTTAGGCCTCGAAGCTGAAAGCAGAGTGGCCCGTCTGAGCCAACCTGCCGCCTTCTCTCGTTGTCATCACACTGGAGTATGGATAGCCGCGCGGTCTTGATGCTTATGTTGCCACGCGGTCTTGACGCTGATTAGTGCCCTTGTTCTTTCATAGTCACAAGTGTTTTCAACACAATCTGTCTGAAAAAGGGTGCTTTGGTTCTCAGAATCCCGTTCGACTTTGCTGTGAAGTTGTGTGGATTCCCGTTGGCCAAATCAGATTCTACACCCGCATGAGACGAAGGGTGGTTCCGTTGCGCGGCCCAGTTGCCGCGTCTCTTCTGTCTCCTGTCACCTTCAGTGCCAAAAGTTTTTCTCAATCCCGCCAGTAAACCAGTTATTGGCTGATTTTGTTTTATTGAAGAAAGAAAAGCGGTCATGGGGGCTCAACCCCAAAAAGCAAAAAGTGGCTGTGGCCAAGTCACCCTGACTGCATTGTATCGTGGAGCTGTACTTCCCTCTCCCCCCCTTGATCTCCGCATTGAGAACGAGACTACAAAGTCTGGTTGCGTTTTCTTCCGCGGTGGGTTCCCTCAGTGCACAGGATATTTTTGTTGAACCTGAGTCATGCATTGAACGGAAGAAACGAGCAAGGTGCATTCACTGATGACAGACAAAAGTCAGCCTGTTCCTCTCATTGTGGAAATCTTATCAATTGAATGGGGGCTTTTTGTGTTTGATTTGTTCCGTTTTATTGTGTGAATCTCATCTGTGTTTATTTCATGAAATGCCACAATGTTGATTTAATAACAATTTACATAGGCAAGACTTGCGTGGGGGATGTTTGCTGGGAAGTGAAGGCCTTTGGCACAGAATGGAAATTTTGTTTGCGATGGATACGAGGATTATACACGGCAATTGTGACGAATGACAAATGGACTATTTCTTTATGTGGTTGCGTTTGGCTCAGAGGACTCGATTTGCAAGCCTGTTTGTTATCTACAGTGGCAGACCGTATGCTTTTGGTCAAAATGTGCCGAGCTGTTTGGAAACTTTTGTGACGGAAATGAA
>JAAUYG010012495.1_pt1 | contig 13356 bp, 9 predicted proteins | sample 7278091 | NCBI WGS metagenome assembly JAAUYG01 (sample SAMN14350201, study PRJNA611818) | marine sediment metagenome | isolation source: surface marine sediment (0.6m) | place: French Polynesia: Moorea | collected 2018-08
CAGTGGTCATATATATCACACGGCATATAACATGATCTAGGTATGTATACCACAGAAGCATCTGCTTAGGTGAAGTCTAATACAGTCGCTACGCTAATGGTAATTCTACACCAACACATATGTATGGCAAAAACTGCAGTTAAACTGCTTGCCATTCCACGTCCGTGTCATAACCTTAAAATCTCCAACACTTAGGTCAGCATTTTTTTATTTTCGTTTTACGTCCCCTCCGACCCTACCAAAATTGACCCGCATAAAATTAAAATGCCTGTTATCTGTTTTATTTCCGGTTGGGAGATTTTATTTTTCCAAAAAGTACGAAATGACGAACTTTTTCTATAAAACATGTAAAAAATGGAAAATGTCAATTTTATTTTTAAATTTATTCCCTCCTCCTACATCAAGAATTTGTTAGAGATTATCGTAAAACTAAAAAAAAAATGCTGGCCTTAGTGCTTCTTTAAAAACACGATTTAAAAGATTTTACTCCTTCTCACCTTGGTATGTAAAAGAATTACACCCATACGTGATTGCACAAAAAGATGGCTCCAATGGCTTTACACATCTGTTATTATTAAACTGATCTACCTTATTAAAATGACTTTGCATATAAACAAGTCCAATATTGTGACATAAACTTTGTAAACTTCGTAAACGTTGGACATAAATGAGCGACCTGTTTGCCATTTCCCTCAAGGTGGTATAACTGGCAGTGAAATCGTTATACACATGTCATAGCGGCCTATATTGAATCTTTTCGACTTCCTAAAATCTTGCACTATACAGAAATGCCATACCATCGGACAGAAGTTGAAGTGACGCACTAAAAATGTTTGAAACATCGTCAGTTTACTTTCTATACTAAGGGGTTCTTAGATAAACGAGCTAGGGCGTTTATCTGACTGCTTGGTTGTGCAGATGGCGGCTGCATGAGAGATGAACATCAATTGTCTATCAACCTAGATATCAAGCAGCTTACACGAATCTAATGGGATCAACACCGTATCACTAGTAATAGCTACAGGTACACTGCTGTTATGTTTTTCAAAAATTATAAACTGAAACGTATTAGGATTGGCTTGCATACATGACTTGTATAGTTTGACTTGTACCAGTTTAACAATTCTCCTATCGACCTCTGCAGTTTCATTGTTAGGTGCGGAATGTCATCCGACAGACATCCTATCGTGTTGTCATCGTAGTTATATATGTAACATGTGTTACGCATCATATACATCAAGTCATTTTAATACATTGAGCACAAACGGACCTGAAATTGATCCCTGTGGGGTTCCTTTGAGCAGACGTAACCGCATTCATCTCTTTCTACTACCATTTTGACTCTCTGTTTTCTATCTGTGAAGTAATTTGGCTGAGCATGACTGGGTGATATGGTGACTGGGCAGTATTTGACTGGGCGACATAATGACTGGGCAGTGTTTGACTGAGTGACATAATGACTGGGCAGTGTTTGACTGAGTGGCATAATGACTGGGCAGTGTTTGACTGAGTGACATAATGACCGGGCAGTGTTTGACTGAGTGACATAATGACCGGGCAGTGTTTGACTGAGTGATATAATGACTGGGCAGTGTTTGACTGAGTGATATAATGGCTGGGCAGAGTTTGACTGAGTGATATAATGACCGGGCAGTGTTTGAGTGACATGATGACGGGGCAGTATTTGACTGGGTGACATAATGACAGGACAGTATTTGACTGGGTGACATGATGACAACAGGACAGTATTTGACTGGGTGACATAATGACAGGACAGTATTTGACTGGGTGACATGGTGACTGGGCAGTATTTGACTGGGTGACGTGATGACAGGCAGTATTTGACTGGGTGACATGGTGACTGGGCAGTATTTGACTGGGTGACATGATGACAGGCAGTATTTGACTGGGTGACATGATGACAACAGGACAGTATTTGACTGGGTGACATGATGACAACAGGACAGTATTTGACTGGGTGACATGATGACAGGACAGTGTTTGACTGGGTGACATGATGATTGGGCAGTATTTGACTCAGTGACATATTGACTGAAAAATATTTGACTGGACGAGAGGATGACAGTTGACTACATGACTTGTTGACATGACCACTGGGCAGTACTTAATTGGGTGACATGATGACTGTGGGAGATAAGATTCAAAGGTATAGAATTTTATATTTCGAGGCGTATGTAGTTTCTCAATTCTATTAACAAGCTTCTCTAGGAGTAGACATTTTTATACATGATTTGGGGAAGAGAATTTTGTGTGTATTTTCAGAGGATGTGTCTTTGAAAATTTCACTCGCATATGGTATCGAAAAGGGAAAAGGCAAAAATCCTTAAAGTGAAATTTCACAATTCTTTCACCACCTTTAGTAGAGGACCTCCATTGGAGTATACATTGATTTTTGAGTGCAAATCTGTTGTGGGCCCTCAGATAAGTATATATTTTTGTGTAGTTTCATTTTACCCCCATATGGTCCCATATCAACGAAAATGAATTAAAAAATCGTATAAAAAATAAACATTTCTAACTTTCGAAAAATAAAGCAAAATAAAAAGGAAGGAAAATGAAAAAGAAAAAAAATGGTCTGGATACATGGTGGATACCTACCGTAGTGTTAATTGCCACAAAATTTGGCTTTAATCTAATTGACGGTTTCCACCACAACGGGTTTATAGTCGATGGCAGTTAGTAGCTCTGCTGTGCAGTAGCACAAAGGAGAGCTAAAAATCATTGAAAACAAAACAAAAACACCTACAAAAATATTGCCAAGAAATGGTCACAGCACGTTCATAAGCCTTGTAATTGAATATTTCAATGCCCACGGGTTGAGCATGTACAACCAGCGTATTCAATGGGTTTCCATTCAGGCATTATGATGAAACATTTCGTCGATACAGGTAAAAGCGTCCACTGGATTAGAAATGTAATCAAGGTGGTAGACTATCCACTTAATTTAACTTCCTCCCCGCACTGACATAATACCCATGGGTCAGTGCTCGGTTGGCAATTATGACCAGAAAGGTTTTACGTCTGCAAGCAAACCTTAATAGGATCACAACATTTAAAATTTTAATTTTGCCCCAGAATAACAGACGGAGTTATGTGAAAATGTATGACGATTACATATATAGCGACTACAGGTTAGCAATAAATCGATTTTTAAAACAAAAAATGTTACTGCGTGTGTATACAAGTAAAAGGTCACTTAAACTCCACATGTGTTACTGGAGGCTCCTGGCCGAACTGTGGGTTATATTAGTACATGTATATGATGCTTTTTATCCATCCACGTCAAAGGCCAGCGGCGATATGTAGCTTCTGGGAAAATCTAGAATATATACACTACTCACATTGGGAGCCGTAGTCTTTTCCATGCTTAAGATCACGGGTGGACTTTTTTCAAGAATCGGGCAGGCTCCTGGCTCAGGAAGTCTAGAACCAGACCAACTGTCGGAAATGTTGTGTAACTGTAAGGGTCTTCAGACCATATGCTTCAGGGGAACGTCTTCGGCAGCTTGTATCAAAGAAAGATGTCCTCGAATTCGCAACATTTAACCCTTTTCAGAATGGTTTTAACGTGTCTCATACTTGCAGTTTTACTGGTGTTACTGGCTCACTGCAGCTTCCACCGACGCATTTTAGTAGGTGATCATCTGCTTGTTTCGCATAAGGCGCAACATCATGACTTGCTGGTACCAAGTAGCGTCGCCACCCTGCGATTGGGAAATGCATATGACATGGAAGTAGAACAATGGATCCGTGGAAACTATAACAGCAGCGCCTGCTCCGTCCCTAGAAGAAACAGCTCAAGGTGTACCTGGCAAGCAGCAGTCCCTCCGTGCACCTTGGATATGCTTAGGAAATATGTAACCAAGTATGATGCCCTTGCAGGCACTGGATATTGGGCCACAGGTGGAAACCAAGACCTGTTTTGCCCTTCCTTCTGCAGCTTGTGGACAGGCGCAAGTCAGGATCAGCGTTTGTTGCTAGCTAACAGATGGGGGGTATCCGAAAGTCCCATTAAAATCGCAGTTTTGGGAGATTCCACTGGTAGATATCTGGCGGATGGGTTGATATTGACATTAGAGAAATGGGGATTTCAATGCTCAACTCTGCGCGAAGAAGAAGAAGAAGAAGAAGAAGAAGAAGAAGAAGAAGAAGAAGAAGAAGATGTACATAGTACAAAGAAGAAAAGAAATGTGCGATATTTCAATGTACCATTGATGCCTGCAAAGTTGCTGGGTACTTACCCTTCTTTATACAGGGGGAGTTTAGACAAATGCTTTTACAAAAGATGTACGTTTTCCCTGCATAACCAAACCACAGAACGTGAAAAGATGCATCAACAAGCTACGTCATTTGACGTGGAATATATATCTCAAACAGATATGCTGGAGACAACTCTCCACCTAAAGTCTCAGCCGTCCAATCGCTCAGAGCAGTTCTCTATGTTTACAGAATACATACTTCGGTACTATATGACGGAACATGGATACCCCGACATGCTAGTGTTTTATGCCCAGTTTCATCACCAGAAGTTCCACTCATCTTTTTCCAAGGCTATGGCAGAGATCCAATATGTGCACTCCTTGATGGAAGCCTTCATGCCAGCCACAACCAAGATCCTATGGCTCCCTGCCCATTTGGAGTGTGAGAAGCTCACCCCATTAAAGTCAATGTGGCATCCTCGTGCCAACGGTCTGGATGCCAACCAGTTGATATGCGGCCTCAATCACATCCTCTATGACGTCGTTAGCCCAGCTTTGAAAACACCTAAGGGTAATACCTATGCCTTTTTTGATTTTGCCAAGATAGCGTGTTCTCAGACGTGCATCTCCCATCGGGACGCTGTTCACATGACCTCGGAATTCTACGCTCTAATTGGTAGCTACATATTGCAGTTGGCCTGCACGTGAAGTGATGTGAACCTACCCCTGACTGAAAATGAGTAAATACCCCACGAGCTTTATTGAATTGTTCTGTTCATGAATTTCATTTTCATAGTTCAAAACTTAATTCACGGTGATTGTGAAGTCCATACACTGCATGTATTCATGAACTGCTGAACTATAACCAATTTTTCATGAACCTTCTAGGAGCCTTACATGACCCGCAGAAGTTCATTAAAAGTAGGTCATAGATACTGCACAGGCAAAACGGTTTTGAACCAAAACTTTTATATACATCTATTAGTAAATGTATATGGTGCTAGCCATGTCTCAGTTGACGATTATGCACCTATGGATTACCCATAGGAGAGGAGGGGGGTGTTCAGTCTTTGAGGGAGACCAAAGCAGAACTCAATTACCTTGAACAAAATAAGGCTTTGTTGGTATACTTTTTTTTTCGATGTTGCATATGCAAGGGAATAAATGTGTTGTGATCACTTATCAACAGTTTTATGATGGATATGAAACGTTACAGTTTAAGTCAGGTATACTTTACTGTATTGTATGAAGGCAGTTTGGCAATAAACTACAAATATTATAACTACTACTACTCAGGGAGCTTACTACATTTAGTAATCTTATGGCCGGGTAGTAATATAGGGTATGGGTTACCATCAGTCGCCAACAACATTACCAGTAACCAGTATTTCAAGTGTTTTTTTTTTCACTTTTTCTTTTTCAATAATCAGCTGGCAAATTACAGATCATCCCCTCATTATATGACAGAATAAGCAATCCTTCTTGCCAGGGAGCCGAAAACATGATGTTGTTACTTCCTAGTGACTCAGAACTGTCAATTTGTGGCCAGGTGTTAATAGGCCCCCTGTGGTTAAAGGCGTCTGCCTCAGCCCCAAGAATTTTGCCAGGCATGGGGGCAATTTTCTGAGGTACCCAGATGTCTCCCTTGTCCATTCATTCCATGCCCATTAAGTCGTTATCCCTACTTTCTTGCCGTTATATCTGTTTCTACAGTACCCCTCAAATCAGGTGTTAAATTACTAACATTTAGTAATGGTGAGCAGTGTTGCCCCCTGGTAGCCTGTGCTGGCAGTATATGCACATTACTATATAGGTGTAATCTTATAATCTTCAAGTGTGAATTTCTTACTGGGATCTGGTATTCTTACTTAATATAGTAAGCTCCCTGAAGTAAGCAGTCAGTTCTACAAGTGAGTGATTCGTAAATAATGGCACAGGGTTAGGTGAAGGATTTCTGCAATGTACAATGTAGCATATAAGGCCATCCAAGAAACAGGTGTGCACCTGATAAACTTGCCACACTTGCACAGTTATTCTGTAATATGTGATGCAATTCTGTGGTGGCTGATTTAGGACATCCAACATTCTTTTTTAAATTTATTATCTTCAGATAACTAGATCGCATCCCTTGATCTTAAGACTGGATGTCAAGATCTTGAGATAAGGGACATAAAAGTTTTGAGATAGAATCTCAGGATCTCAAGCTTGTCATCTTGAGATAATGGGATCATCATCTCAAGATTTCAAGTAAACTTGTCAAAAATCCCTATCTGAAGATATTGACATCTTAACTTGAGATTTGAGGATGCTATCTCAAGATCCCATCATCCTATCTCAAGACCTCAACATAGTATCTGAAGACCTCAAGATCTGATCTCCTTATCTTGAGATAGAAATATTAAAAAAATAATGTCAGCTGTCCTAAACCAGCCACCATACAATTCACACAGCAGGCTGAGGTTTATTAATGGTTCCTGTTTACTAGCATATGGGAAATAATTACCATCATAACCATAACACCAATTATTGCTAATAATATGGCTTGGTTTAAATGAGGTGCCAAACTGAATTTGGGCTGCATATTTGAAAGTTCATTGCCACGGACAAAGTTTCAGTGACAACAAATGCTGAGGGTAATATTGTAAATCTTCCTGTCTGTTTTCCTCAGATGAGAAGATTCCACTGAATCACATCTGTGTGGCTGGTGTGGACCAGTGTGGGGATGGCCGGGCAGAGTGTCGCAACAATCTCTGTCTCTGTATCACTGTGTACTATGAAAATGATGGACGCTGTGGTAAGCTAACAAAATGTGTCTCTACAACGCCAAAGCATCAATAGCTGTCATCTAAGAAATTAGTACCAGAATGAAATAGTAGTTTATAAATAAAAAATGTATCTTTCCATCCATCCTGTTCTTGCATCTTTGCAAATGCCGTATTCATTGAAAACCTCTCTAAGTTCCTTAACACTTTCTTTGGAGTACATTGTATTTATGTAACCCCACATGTGACTGTTTTGTAGCTATGTGATCTAAACTGTGTTAAACCGGAGGCATTAAACAGACTCTTTTAATTCCGTCTACCTTAATTATAACAGATGTTTTCATCACATACATATCTAAATTAAGACATGCTTTAATCCCATTTATATCATAACAGATGCCTGTTTTACATTTCCATCTTCTGACCTGCAGAGCCTCGTGGTTACTATGACACACCTTGCCTCCCTGGAGGAAGTTGTCTGCAAGATAGCCTGGCATGTCATCCTGCTAGAGGCATTTGTATCTGCCATCAAGACTTCTACCTGAAACACGACCAGTGTGGTAAGATTTCCAGGCATCATGACATATGCTGGGAAGTAAAACAAAAATCTTGAAACTGCATGATTTACGGTGTCCCCTCTCTTAAGGGGTTCATCCTTCAGGAAAGATGGTCATGAAACCTTAGTTTTTTTTCGACGAAAAAAATTGGCTTGGGGGCGATTAAGACTCGGACCTTTTCTGTTAAAGAAAAGTATCTAATCCCATGTAACATACAAAGCCAGCACCTCTACTGCTTTCACCACCAAGGCTGCTGGAATCATTGGCCGTTTGGTCCATATTTCAGCTTTCTGCTTGCTAACCTTCTAGACAATAAAAGGCAAGGCTTGTGCCTCCTACTGGGGAGTAATACTCATACATACCATATAATGGCGAATTCTATGGTGACGTCTAATAGCCCTTTCACAATTGGCTCCCGACCGCTTTAAAACAGTTTGCGATCATAAATTTAGCATTTCGTACGTCCTGTCGCATCAGTTGCACGATGCATCACATTTGTTTTATGTGAGAAAATGGTCACATCAGGTCGCCTCTGACTTTTGGACATGTTCAAAATTCAGAGGCAACACTTGGCAATTCAAATTGTTGCGTTGGGTCTCACGAACATTCGCACAACATTGCACAATGCAACAGTGCTGCACGAATTTCGAAGGTAGCAAGATGATTCGCATCTTTGTATTCAAGGCATTCGCATCTTTGCATTCAAGGCCATTTTGGGGTCATTCAATGCACTTGCAATTTTTCCGAAAATATGATTTTCAAAATGCTGCTTCTGCACTTAGGATTCTTTTACAGCCAAACTTTTTGTAGGTTTTCCTTATACCAGTCCACACAAAAGTTAAAATTGAAAAGATATTGAAAGTTGAAAACGGTACAGCGTTCTCACAAGGATCATGCACTTGGTATCAAGAAACATACATGTATGTGCAAATTTACAAGTGCTACAGCTGGCATCAGGCAGAGCGCCAAAATCCTTGGACCTCTTGTTGAGAAATTGATGAAAACATCATATTATTCAGAACATTGTTTTGAAAAGTTTTTGGTATTGTAGAAGTTTATTTCTTTATACAAATCAAAATGAATACGGGTCCCTGCAAGATCAGAAATGAATAATATTTTATAATTTATTTTAGAATTTTGTGGTTTTACGCTAAGTTGAATGCAAGTGCAACTGTTTGCTGCACAGTAAACCACTGCATGTGTCACATACCAACATTAATGTAGGACATCTTCTAAGGCTTTCTGATTGTGTGGTTTTCAGTCCCCAAACTGCCTCTGCGGGAGAGTTGCCAAGTGGACGATGTGTGTTTTGATTCTAATGCTGACTGTCAGGGAGGGATTTGCCAGTGTGCTGATAACTATTACCCACTGACTGGAACCTGCAGTAAGTCTGTGATCACAATAGAATGGCAGGAAATATTTCATCCCACTTTGTTGGCACAAATTTTTAGCTAATTTATACTTGTTGCTGTGCCATGATTGACTATCGGTAAACAGTAAGTCACTTATACTGCAGTACTGGTTCAAAGCTTTCACATTTCGATGAGCTGTTAAATAACTGTCTTTTTTCTGAGAGGAAAAAGGTTCCATTATAATATTTTTTCGCTGCAAATGTTCCAATGAATAGAAACTGGTACAGTATGGGAAAAGCGTAACTTTCTATTGCTGTTGGCTAGAGCGTATGACCTTTCTTCATAAAATTTTGTGACATTGTGCCAAAAGCATCTTGCATGTACATGTACCATTTGCACCTGGCATGCAAAATGAAGCTATTAGAGCACATGATGATGGAATAGCCTTTGACAGTGCAGGCGGCACAGATCTCATCTGGTTTGGTATCTGGCCACTCCTAGATGAGAACATCTGATGCTACATTTTACCTAAGATGATTTGCAAATACCCTGTTTGGTCCTAATCTTGTAATTCGAAATACATGAGCATATGTACATACATCTCACAGAAACACCATTATGTTATTGCATGATTGGAATACCCAAAGAAAATACATAAATTGTATATTTTCATATGAATAATTGAAAACATTCATCGATCAGTTAATGATGTTGGCACAAGGATATTGGTAGAAAGTATTATTTTTAAATAACTGTTTATTTAGGTGACAGTAAAATAATTTCCCAAGTGGTGTAAATTACGGTACGTTGTACATTGTATTCGAATTGTCCAGGACCAAGGGGAACCCTAGGGGCACCGTGTTTACCTGGAGGTGGTTGCCATGACGACCACACTGTTTGCGAGCAGGATGCCTGTGTTTGCCAGGAAGGATACTTCCTGAAAGACGGTGCCATATGTCGTAAGTTGTACAGATTTTCATTCAAGGTCATGTATCAAACTATTAACTCTTAAGCTATGCATTCTGTGTCTTTTAAAAACACATTTTTAAGAAAACTGTATAACATTATTAATTAATAAATGGTCTGTTTGGTATAGCATTATGTATTGTTTTGTCCATGCATACATTGTACTGTATGAGTGTCACAGAAAAATACACAATATGGGTTAGGGTATATTTAGGAGAAATCACTGCAACCTCCTTCTCCTGTAAGCTGTATACTGGTATCTTGACAGAGGGAGCAGACTTGTTATGTTTGATTTATTGAACCTCTCACAGATGCCACATATTGAACCTCTTATCAGAGACCGCATACAGAACCTTACATGAGACCATCTACTGGAACACTCAACATAGTATTCTACCTCTCACAACAGACAACACATTTAATGGCATCCTTTTCTCCCATCCGTAGGTCCGCGTATACGTCTGTACTATGCCTGCGAGGCTGCAGATATCTGTTTGGATGGCAATGCTGAGTGTACAAGCAGACAGTGTCTTTGCAAATCTACTTTCTTTGACAATAATGGCATCTGCAGTAAGTTATTATAAATACTGTGTCAGTGAGTAGAGGTAACCACTTCACATGTAAGACCACTACTGTTATTGACTTAAATTTCCGGTTGAAATACACCATGTACAAATATATTGTACATGTATATACATATACCATGAATACCATCAGAGAAAAAATTTGCCAGTAGCCAATTTAGAGTGTAAACTGTACAAAACTCTTAATATGTGTGCATACAATTGATACAAATATGAAGTTGAATTCATGTGCAGCCAGCTGAACCCATGTTTAGTGGTATCAAATTAAACTCCGTCAAATTACAGACACTTATATAGATGGCAACTCAAATTGGGTGGTCTGATCTCTGAGCTTCCAAATAGTATATCTTGTTTCATTAAGGTGGAGTTTATGCAACAGACATATTAATTTTTACTTTGGTCACAAATCCTGGGATAAAGCTGCTTGAGTTACAATTTTGTGTACCCTGTAACATGTATTTTGCAGTAATTAAATTGCAGTGAATTTTGGATAAGTGCTGAAGTATGAAGGTAGACAGTACATATTGTAGCTGCTAACCATCATTTCATGTATTCTGTACTATAAGACATTACGTATGTTAGATCTGATTTACATCCCTTCGGTTTGATCCACTCTTCCAGTTTCCAGGTACATAGATAGAAAGTTTATTCACACCTTGTGTACACTATTTAAACATTTACACGGTTTCATGTACATTGTACATGTACTTGCATTTTCAGGATTTGTAATAAATGAAATAATGTGGCCTTTTGGAGAACTGGGTGACACAATATAATTTATACCTTTTATGATGTAACTATCAATTGTCCTCTGTCAGTATTTATTTATTTCAATACACCAGTGTGAAACACTTTGACAAAAGACTAAACATCTACAAGAAACATGCAACATCCAATGGAAACAAAAAAATTATGCATGTGTACCTGTATCATTTCAGCCCCAAAGGGAACTCTAGGAAACCCCTGTTTACCAGACAGAACGTGTACGGCCGACTTCTCAGTTTGTGGAGATACTAACATCTGTGTCTGCAACACCGCTTACTTCCACAAAGACTCATTATGCTGTTAGTATACATATATATTGTGACAACACAATTGTTGGTAAAAGTGTTTAGATATCTCCCAAGGTATTAAAGAATCAGTTAAAAAAAATTTTTTGTTACAGAGTACATGTATGCTGTTTATGGTGCAATATTTTATCAAAGTTTAATGCTTGAAGCACCAGGTAAGCTAGCCTGCAAGGTAGACCAGATCCTTCAGTACATCCAACTTAATTTCATCGCTTCATGATAACCATAACTACCACAAATTCTTAGAATATACATGTAGTATGTCTTGATGCAATATTACATTTTGTGGCTTGAGTAACATTAAATTTTATGCCAAATTTACATGTATATATACATGTATGCTTAAAGCCATCTCTTATTCAGTACAATATACAGCTATATGTTACATGTATCGATCCTCCTTAGACCCCAAGGTACCACTGGGATTTCCGTGTGAGCTAGGACGTGATGTGTGTGATGACGGCAATGCTGAGTGTGCAGGCAGTGGGAGCCAGGCGACCTGTCAGTGTCGCCCAGCTTACAGCCAGGACGGGGATATCTGCAGTATGTTCGCTCTTCACCGGGTCATTTTCTAAAATGGGCATGTGTACACCAGCCTGTACTGTGTTATCCCTAGTAGTAGCTCAGTCCTCAGCTGTATAATAGTCCTTATATCCATGGAAACATTTAAGTTCCTGGTTTTCTATTTAAGTTCCTGTTTAAAAATTCTGCATATGAGCTGTTCTCAATAATTTTATTACTTTAAGGATATTTTTTCTCAATACCATATGTTACTATTATACCAAGTCCTACTCCTACTATTATGAGATAGATAGATATAGATAGATTTTATTTCAGTATGTACACAAGCACACAAAAGTACAATAATGCTTTCTCATTATAATGTACACACACGGTGGTGTTTAGCCAAACAGCTGTAAACTATCATCAGGGTATGAAGATATCCAAAATAATAGAAATGGTAATATACATGATTTCTAGACCACCATAATAGTTGGACAGAAACTCAAAGGCACCTTGATCAAAAATGGGGGTCAAAAATCTATGTCCATTGACTAAAGCAGTCACCAGGATGTCAGGCCATTTTGGGGGGATACATGCAGCTATTGGAATAACACCCAAATTTTATCCAGGCACTGCCCGGATAAAATTTGGGTTAATTTTTTTCTGAAAAAATGTAAAGACTTGATAAACATTTGTACGGGTATATCCAAAGGGAGTAATATATGTTCCTTTCTCATGTTTCTGTTGGTGCAGCAAATTGAAAGGATTTTGAATCGGCATTATTGCATTGTGTGCCTGCAGTTTAAAGTTTGCAACAATTTTCCTATTTCACACGAAACTTGAAAGCCACATTGTATTTCACTATTTTAGATAAAATGAATCATACATGTATAAGCATGATACATGAACATGTACTAAGCCTGATTTTCTGTCCCAGCGTCAGCCGGCCGTCTGAACACCCCCTGTCTGTCCAATGGGCAGTGCCTGGATAGAGACACCAGCTGCCAGGGTAGAACATGTCTGTGTAAGGACAATTTCTACCAGAGAGACGGAGCCTGCTGTGAGTACAATGCTACAATGATCCCCATGCTCTTAAAACATGGCAGTACTTTTTTTTTCGACCAGATTCTCATTTTCTGTAATGTAAATTTTTGGTTGTATCTTTTGTGCATGAACAGTATACATTTAGTTTCAATGGTGTATGTTTCCACATATGTAAATTCATGAACTTATTACACCTGTGTTTTACTGTAATTTAAGGTCAACCCTCTATTATACATGTAATATGCTAACTGAAGAACTTTTTGTGGCCAGCCAGTACAGGCTGCATTGGTCCCTCCC
>JAAUYG010078648.1_pt1 | contig 13355 bp, 8 predicted proteins | sample 7278091 | NCBI WGS metagenome assembly JAAUYG01 (sample SAMN14350201, study PRJNA611818) | marine sediment metagenome | isolation source: surface marine sediment (0.6m) | place: French Polynesia: Moorea | collected 2018-08
ATGGCCCTCATTTTCCTATTACTCACCAGTGTTCTGTGAGTAAAGACACGACACGAATTAGAGCATATTACACAGTGCGCTATAGACGATGCTATAGCACACCTAAAGGGTAGTTATAGAGCTATAATGCAAGGTCTGGGAAGAACTCTAGTAAGTGCACTGTCTGTAAGCAGTCAGCCGGAAGGACCCGAAACGAGAGTTCGAAAATAATGGTCTACTATGAAGGGATGATGGTACTTGTGTAGTAATGTATTTATTATATCAAATTTGGCACATGTATATATAGTTTTGCATGTGCCATATGAAAAAAATAAAACATGTCGCACATTTATTTTAATTGCCTGCTTTTTATTGGCAGTGCTGTGCATTTTCAGTCTTCACACTACTCGCAATACCGGTGGTTTTGGCCACCTTGCATATTGCCCATGTTTGCAGCACCAGATGCCAAGTTTCTTGTCAGGCTTTGTGTGTATGTGTATTGTCTCAGCTAATTTTGCAGTAAATACCCCGGGAGTAAATACAATGGAATTTTATGCGTATCCATCACTAACAGTATTACTGTAATCCAACTGATATGGAAATCTGACAGCGGAGATAGTATATTTTCACCAAAATTCCAGCCCCTGTTTAATATTATATATTTATAATTAAACTGGCATAAAAATAATTAATCAAGTAGTTAATAGAAGTGCAAAGATGCAAGAAACATAATTGTTATGGATACCATAACACAGGTTTATTTGGCCATGTATGACTTTCTGAATTGAGGCATCAGCCTTCATTTATGTACCTGTTTGGTAGGGGGGTAGGCAGGGGGGCCTTTTCTCAGAGCGTTGTGTATCCGCAACAGGGACACACGGAGAACATCCATATTCAGGCATAGTGTCTGGAATCTTTCTGTTGATGTTATACATACACTGTCATGGGATATGACATGATCAGCTCAGACAGACTGTCCGACACTGCAACACTTCCTTGGCAGCAAGAACTTTTCAGTTCCGTCGGCAATGCAATGCAAACACACTCACACCAAAGTGTGTGACCGAGACGGCCAGCGCCTACATCCTCTTCATCCTGGTTGTCACTATTACCGGATGCATAATCGGGAACATCTTATTTTTATTTATTTATTTCATGAAAGCACATACAAAAACATACATGTACAAAGGGGATGCTGGGTTAGTTAAAACAATACGCCCCCCGCTTCCACTACCAATAAAGTGTACAATTCGTAGTGACCGTTTAAAACCATACATCGAGGTGTTGTTAACAATTTGTGGTATCCTATCCCAGTTACTGACTAGCCTGTTGGACGAATAAACTGACACTTCTCGGCGCGGGTGTAAAACACAAAGAGCTGCCTATCATGGCCTCTTCTGGTACCACTATATCTAAATACCGGTATATCATTTGTACACAACTCTGTGAAATTGTTCATGCATTTAAAACATTACTAGATCAGCCTTGATTCGTCTCTTGATATTATCCTTCATATCTGGTTCAAATGAAAATGACACGATGGCTGTGGCGATGGAATGAACATTTGACACTAACGTTCGAACTCTCTAGATCATACAGCCATACGGCAAATAAGTTTGAGTCAGGAGGTATTTTAATCCATCTGGTATTGGGCTGAGTTAAATGCATTCGATAGTTTGAGGTACCTGTTTGATAAATGGCCGTAGCAGGTTGGTATAACATGGGAATGGTTACGACACAGGCAAGCGCCTCGTGATCACTACAGCTGCGCGCTGATTGGCTTACAGATCCCAAACTAGGAAGATGGCTGCCTGACCGAATTGGCGACGAATCCTTTTCAGTCACATAGTTACGTTCGAGTAGGAAAATATTTGTCGAATATGTGATTCAAATCGCATGTTTGAACCTTATACCATTATTTGGTCGAATATGTGATTCAAAACGCATGCTCAAACTAATACCATTAAAAAATACACACATCGTCGGAGGGTCAAAATTGGGCAAAACCTCCCTTTAAGGTACGTAAATTCATTTACAGATAGAAGGCTAGATGGGCTGGTCATGTGATATCATTAAGGGTCACTTTCACTAAGAGAAACTTATCTCACAGAATCTATCATTATATATTACTTTAACAACTTGTCTACGCCTCTGTATCAGGATGCCACGTAGCGTAAGCAAGTAATATTAGAGAAAATGTTTATAATGTCCCATCTGTTTCTCTTTAATGCACTACACCTTCTGAATTTGTTCAGGATTCTGTCTGAATCCAGAACCCAGGTACTCAAGGGATGACAGAGTGTCGTTTAATGGCGCTGTACTTTTACGGTTCACATAATACTCCTTGTCCAAATCGAAACGCTATGCAAGCAGGAAGAGTAGAATGTCATTGTACTGTTCATGATGCAAGCAGTGACCCATAATATGACGATGTATACAGTAGAGAAGTTGGCGCATATATCTTGTTAAAACCTACATGTGAAAGTTCTTGTTGTTGTTGTTGTTATTATTATTATTATTCTTGTTGTTGTTGTTATTATTATTATTATTATTATTATTATTATTATTATTATTATTATTATTATTATTATTATTATTATTATTATTATTATTAATTTATATGCTATAAACAATTGCTGCCGCCAATTTCGAAGAAGGTACAGGGAAGTGAAATGCGATTCACACAGCATGTAACACCAAAAAAAACAAAACAACCAAATAACCAGCACAACTCGTCTGGCCAAGGACCTGCAGCTGAAAGGAAATAGCTTCAGGACAGCGTAACTTAAAATTATTTATAGCTTCCACTGAAGCTGCAGTAAGTATGATATATACAATAGCACATTTATTGGTTAAGGACATAGTCCTATGCTACAAAATAAATGTAATGTAATTGCTAAATCACTTTGACACTTTGAATGTATCAAATATTATTATTATATTACTTATAAATATAATGCATTTCATGATATAAAGTTGAATGGTACATACCCTTGTCCTAACCTCATGCTCTGGTACTTCAGCATGTGTCCCATCAACAACTCTAATTCACATCCACTTTAACCTTTTTAAATGCTTAAACGCCCCAGTCACGTGCAGGGGGTCATGTGCGTTGACGTTAATAACTCTGGTATTTGCAGTAATTTCGATGGTAAATATTGCCTCGATGGTACTCCAACTGACATCGCCATTCAATTACATATAAACATCTAAATGCGAAGCCATTTTATTTTCTAGCCCTTTCAGATGTATGCAGGATTCATCTGAGGATACACGTCTGTGCAGAGCTATGTGCGAAGACAGACTGTGCAGTGGTCTACATGTATCAGCCATCTAAGCATAAAGGTGGGTGTGGTTAGACCTAGAGCTCGTTTTGTTCTCGCATGGTACCAAAATGGAATCAGGACGAACATCAATATATCCTGCATACAATAGAAACTTTAAAATCAATTAGAATCATAATACGAACTGCTTCATATTTTTGCACACAATAAATCCAGAAGGGAGATATAATTTATCAAGCAAATACGAGGCAGGCGAAACTATGAGCGTTCCAGCAGATCAGCAGACACACAAGACACGCAGTCATTCAACAACGCGACGGAACTGTATCTTGAATGCATCTGCCTGCACCAAGCGTGGGGATGTACGTTAGAGATTGTCGTATATCAAGTTTGACATGAAGTGGTGAATCCAAAACCCGTATCTTTGTCATAACTATTTACAACTGGAAAGGAGCGAGCACATTTCATGGTGAGCATATCACCCCGTTAGACAGTTTGTTCATGATATAACTCAATTTATTTTATTTCAGTTTTGCCATTGTCTTGTTCATGCTTAAGCTCATTGGAGGACTTATTGAGAAACTGGCCCCTGAACTTAATAATAGTGGCTGAACTTAATGATAGAGGCTGAGCATACTGTCTGGGCACGACAATGGATAATGAGCAGAAGGGTAGGGCCTAAGTATGGTGATAAGACCTGATTATAATGATAGGGCTTGAGCATAATCATAAAACCTGAGCACAATGATAGAGCATGAATACATATATCAGTGGTTATTTTCTTAACCTTTCAGACGAAACCTGAGTGCTTTTCAACCTTGAGGTGGCCGTACTCCCTTCGGATGGATATCGCACTGTTTTTTACAGTTATACTTGCAGTAGAGATCCTGGTGTGTGTACTGGGATGTCTAGGAAATATTTCCTCCTTCCTTGTTCTGATCCGATACAGAAATGACATTCCTGCCTCACGCATTCTGGTCGGACTAACAGCTGCTGATACATGCCTTCTTCTCTCACTGATCGCCAATGGCACCTTAGGCGTAATGACAATTCATGGCATAGTACAAGTAGGCACATTACACACGGAAGATGTGTATGAGTACTTCTACATCAGCAGTATCTACATGACAGTGGCCGTGTCTGTGGACAGATACCTCGTCACTAGTAGACCTCTGATGATGCGGCGCCTAAACCACAAATCTCTACAGTGGCGTGTTCAGCTTGTAGTTGCCATATTTTCTGCCGCCGTAGTTCTTCCAGAAATAGTGAGCCAATATGTTGACATTGAAAGTTGTATGCATCATGTGATAACCACAGAAAACCTTTACGTTCATGGGATGATAATACAGGAAATCTGTCAAAACAGAGATTTTATAGAACCATCAGAGAGAGCATATGTTCATAGAAGTTTTACAAAGAACCGATGTCCCATATGCTACAGTCGGTTAAATGTAGAGGTCGATAAAACAGACCATTACTTTCATCATCTCCCATGTGCTCCTCATCAGTGTGCAACTCCTGACCAATTTAAAATTCTGGCTCCACTTCTGTCTTTCTGCTCCGCCACTGTAAAACACCCTCACACAGCCGCTGGTGTCCTAAGAAACCAGGGACTCGTAGAGCGAGGAAATCTGGACCTGTGTTATCATTATAACATTACCGGAAATGATCAACAGTGGGGCATTAACGTATTGGAAGAGCCATCCAAGTATACACTGATCGATACAAAGGAGTATCAACGAGCATACGCTTTGGGTGTTGTGTTTCCTTTTCGATATGTGATACCCGTCTTATGCCTGGTATTTACAAGTGTGAGTTTAGTCAGGGTAGTCAGAAAAGCAACAGCGAACCAACGTTCCCTTATCACACAGTCTGCAGTGGACAACCGAACGCTTGCGTCCACAAACATGCTTAAAATTGTGCTCACTGTTGGCGTGGTGTTTATTGTGTCCCACACTTTAGGTCTGGGTTGCCATCTCGGCAAGATCCTTTATACCTTTGGTAGTGAGTATGGTATAAATTATACAATACACGTCCTGTGTCCGATTGGGGGAAACATACACACCAACAACTTGCAGTCGGTGATATGACCATGAGTGGTTGAAAGCCGACTATAAGCCTGATTCATCCATCCATCCGATTGGGGGAATAGTAACCGCCATTAATTCTAGCGTCAGCGTCGTTATATATTGCTTTTTCTTGAGGCAATTTCGAGACAGGTGGATTCAGCTCTGGAAGCCTAGGCCTCGTTCTGCAAGAGAGGATGAGCTTCCAATGTCTTCTCCCATCACAGGCACTTCCGGTTTAAACTCAGCAATGTGTACTGAGACTCAAACTGTCATTTAATAAGCCTTCTCTTCTGTGTGTTACACATTTGACTCTGAATCTGGTAATAAATGTGAACATGCAAGGCTCTGGTTTCTATTTCTGTCAGACCTGTTTAGCGGCGTTACGTCACCTTCCTTATGGTAATCAAAATAGAGTTGTTACAAGATTTGGAGTTAAGAGTCAACATCGACCCTTTTTCGTGCTGTTGGTACATTCGGTCTGCCTCTTATTTACCGGTCCATGAACAGTATTTTCCCCCAAACGCTGGTATTGGTCCTTCGGAGGAGGAGCAATGTACATGATGTATGTATTGTCGCTGTCCGGCTACTAACCTGACGGATTCTGCACAATGAATGGTGGTAAAGAAGGGGTACATAATAGAGCGGTTTAATATTGTTATCACATCTCAACGAAAATAATGGTTGTACTATTTAGTCTAAATCATTTATTTTCTGTGCAGTTTCATTTTTCTCTCAAGCATATTTCACAAGTATACTTTAAAGGACTGATATTACAGCAAAGATAATATCTGAAACTACATGGCGATAGATCCTTGTGATAATAAGACTATAATATTGGCTATTTGATATAGTCATATAGTTAAATATGTCACTGAAACGTTTACCTAGTATCTTTGAGAAATAAGTCGAAAGATTAGATATAAATTACATTGTCAGTAATTTAAGATGGGCAGTAGTTTATACGACCACCAAAGTTAAGACGAATCATTTCCTATTCAGAAAGGTATAGGGTTTCCTATTCAGAAGGGCAATATTGACAGAATAGAGACAATACAAAGATATGTACAAACGTTTAGTTGGTCTTCCACCGTGATTCATTATGCCGAAAGGCTCGCTAGATTAAAATTAGAGTGACGCTGGAATCATGAAAATAATGCGCAGAATTAAACAGGATTTCTGTCTCGTATATAACTTTGCAAATAAGCTAGATATTATGGACGTTTATAATTTATATAGCATTAGGACGCCCCACAGAGGCCATATTAGAGTGGTGTTTGTATATTTCTCTAGATCAGAGGTAGTATTATTGGATGAATAGAAATCTGGGTGCTGGAATAGATTTAGCAGTGGGACTCTAGATGTTTCAAGCGTTATATTATTTAAAGATTGTTTAAAACGTATTCATTGTCTTGGTACCCGGAGTATATATTGTGTGAAATCCTTACTACCCTCGTGTTGTCTGTAGTTTTGTATCTTTCCAATCATTTACCCAAATAACAATGTTCGCTGCAGTAGACTTAGCGAATCGCTATGCCATAAGACATTCGCATAAATAATGTTCTAAAGTTTTTCACAAATGCCAAGTTCTGATACCAGCGTCCTTGGATAAATACATGACTTCAAAGATGCTGATACAGCACTAAATACAAGCGTAAATACCTTAGTCTTACTCCTAGAAATAATCCCGGGGAAATAATCCAGTTTATGTCCATTTGTTACAGTCATGACTAACAATTCCACCATATTCATAGGCTGTCACTGATTGATAGTCTTTTGTAGATTGCACCCAGAGGTGAACCTGAGTTCAGGTGAAAAGGGGCTAGTAAGTTATATAAGGCAGAAAGTAGTACATGTATATGCCCACTGCATTAATACTGGCGGAAAGTGAATGAGACGCGAAAAACATCCACATGCCCAATGCTGCATTGTTTTAGTCGGAATGGCATGGGAATCCCTTTGGAATACACTATAAATGCGCCGTACAAGGTCACCTGCATGCTTTATGGATGCAAATGTAGCACGAATCACCTATATCAACCCTTTATTGTAGTGCATCTCCATGCATCCCTGCGTTGGCTGTACAAAAATTATTAGGCATGGGGACAATGCCCTGTGCTCTTATTATTAGGACAGAACATTTGTGACTCTGCTTTCTTTGAATGGCCAGTTGTTTTTTTATGGTATATGACCCATTCCACACTTACAAGGGAAAGGCCAATGCTGTGCCCTGATATGCATGATATGTTCTAAAACAACTTACGGATAGGACTTAAAGGTAGTATATTCAGTAATGGACTCAACACTTTGAATACCCCTATGACTAAGATATCCTTCCTGCATCCAACAGCAATAAGTGTTTGCATCGCCACTACAAAAATACATTATTTATGATATAATATAAAACACTCCCAAACCCAAATTTCCATATCAATATTAACCTGTCCCTTCGCCCGACCACCCTCAAAACCTCACACGCCGCCCCGTGATCCGTATTATAGTAATCCATGGTTATGCCTGTTGAGCTATTAAACAGCTGGACGGCAGATAATGGACAACGGCCACCATATGCAACAGGCAGTGCGTGTCCAGTGTTGCATAGGTCTCATCATACATAAAACACGTTCACAGTTATATGCCATATTCTTTAAAACAAATATAAATATACGTGTTAGAGCCATAAGTGAATTTTCATGTACCGTTAGCACGGATCAGCCTGAAGTTTCCTGGGTAGCAAGATAGAATGTCTGCCTAGTGAAATTAGCCCGCCCTTTATGTTTAATCACGGAACGACATTGCCTCATAGAAATGAAATTCTATGTCCTGTTTTAGCTCCCTTTTTCGGCCCAAGTGATGACTCACTTGGTCACACCGCAATGACAACATTGCCGAGCTAAGACCCAGGGACGAACAAAACCTAATACACGAAGTCCAAATTTATTGCATTGTATTGGTTGTCTAACTTCTCTTGCCCACGTGTGCGTTGGTTGTCTAACTTCTTATCCCCGCCTTGCCGACGTGTGCGAGCTGTGTTAGATTAGCAGCCGAAGAGCAGCCACCTGGCGTGTCAACGCTTCATCACCATTATGTGGGGGGTGATGAGGGGACGTACTAAATGATTGATGCGGGAGTTTGCTGGCATAAGCTTTATTGGCCAGACTGGGATTTATTTAGGCGTGAATTGTATACGTAAGTTATACAGCCGATGGGCCTAAAAGTAATGATTTTTAAGTACAGTTGGAAAAATATTTTTTTATTGTATTGGGAACATTTATATGTGGAAATATATATCATTCCCATCTATGAATTTCCGAAATTATTATTATAAATAAAAGTGACAGCATGGCTTTAGTCTTATGCACAAACCTCATTTTCCAAGAAAATGAGCCTGTAAGATTGTTGGAGGTTTACCATTTTTTTTTCATTAAACTTTATTAAGGGGCGAATACTCAGGTAAGGATATATGTATGGTTAACCCTTCAAGATCTGAGTGGCCTTGAATTCCACCTTCAATATTACCCAAGGCAAATCTAGCAGTACATTTTGACTCCCATAACGGACTTCTTATTGGCATGCCCTAACTCTGGCCTTTTACGAGGTTTGAGGCGTCAAAAGTGCGCGACTTTGAATTTGATATTTCAAGGTCACTCGATGTCAAAATCTGACGATGCAGTTAGACTCCCTATATATAACATCCTGATATTGATAATAGTACTGTAGGATTAAAGCCTACTCCTTTATTTTATATAAGTTATTACAATGACTCACGTTGATCTTGCATTTCAAGGTCACTGCAGTCGCAATCAATCGGTATTGTTAAAATCATCCATATATCACGTCCTAATAGTGTTTAATAATAACTATATCCTATCTTTCAAGGGCATTCGATGCCAAAATCTGCGGATGCAGTTAGACTCCCTATATATAACTTTCTGTTATTGTCCAATAGCCGTGTTGTTGAATAACTTTCTGTTGTTGTTCAATTCAAGATATTGTATTATCCAAGGTAGTCCAATAATTACTGAACAGCTGGTGTATATCAAGAATTTAACTACTTTTTTTAAACAGGTGGCAAAGTATGAGACATGCTAGGGAAATATTAATTACCAGAATGATGATGGTTTACATTACGTTGAAGATGTAATAAGAAAACACAGTTCTCATCGGAGTATTATTAAGTTAAAAGAAACTTAGTGATGTTACAAATTCTTTCAGGTTTCATAAAGTTTCTCTTGAACATATTAAAGCACGTCTTAAAAGGTTAAATGTAAAACAAACTCCGTAGGGTATGACACTCTCCCATCCTAAACTGAAACTGTGTGCTAATATCGTATGCTATCCAATACAACAGCTCATTATTAGATTTATAGATTCTATAGTAAAGATAATCTATCTATCTATCGGATAAATAGGGTCACCGATACTAACAGCAGCGTAGATATTAATATTTTTATTCGTAATTCGACTGATTTACATTCACTTTTATTGTATGGTTCATCGCTCTTAAGTCTTGATGTCACTACTTGTATATTTTTAGCTGTTCACCGCTATATTGATGAATCTTATTGATTTGAGTAGAATTCTGTAATGTTGTGTAAACAATTATTTTGTCTACTTTTTATTAATTTCCAGCGTCGCCGCCTCGCTCCAGGTGTATGTATTCGATGTGAACATTAATAAAATGCTCTTGGGCGTGTTGTAAATCTCAGAAAGTAAATAAAGTTTCTACAAAAAAAGGAAGCGGAAATTACTTCGTTTCCATATCGTTTGGGGATCAAGTGTCATGTCACTTTCAAAACTTTTGTCGTCATATGTGTCAGGATGTAGAAAAGGGCATGATTGTCAAAGTGTCCTTGTTAGGTTTAAAGAGTCAATTAAAGATCATTTAAACAATAATGAAGTCGCTGGTACTCTTTAAACAGACATTTCATAGGCCGTTGATTATTTGTCCCTCGATTTATTGTCATGTAAAATGCACACCTGCCGTTTGAGTAGCACTGCCTGTAAATTAGTAGGGAGTTATTTCTAAAGATCGATAGCACCGTGTTAAAATGGGTATGGCTGGGAACGTCTAGCTAAGACTCACACAAGATACGCCGCAGGGATCCGTTATGCGACCGTTTGCACATAACATGCACACCAATGACCTAATTATGCCACTCAACTATGCAGATGACGATACTGCTTGTTGTTACGGTGCATGTACTGCTTGCCATATCACATTTCTATAAAATGACATCTTAATGTAATATGTTATCTTTAATAGGATTCAGCATATGTTGTCAGTCTACTTTTAACGACACAGAACCTTGACTATATCAAAGGGTTAGAAAAAGTAACATCGGTTATGATAAGATTGTGTAGAGTGACTGAAACGTAAGAGAATGGAAACAAATTTCAATGGATTATTTTTAATAGGAAAATGACAGAAAATGTATCGATACATGTCGATGGTTAGGTTATGAGAAACAAAACTGTGGTTAAATTGTTGGGTTTATATATTGATGACTTAAACCTTAAGTTGATACTTATGTTGACAATATCTGCCACAAGGCTGGAAGAAAGCTGAATATCCTTGCTAGACTCTCTTGTGTTTTAAATGTGGAGTGTAAGCTGTTATTTCATTCTTTTGTTTTATCACAATTTAAATATTGTGCAGCCACCTGCGACTTCTGCGGTAGGGATAAAATGAAAATGGAAAAATCACAAAAAGAGAGCTTCACGATATGCATACAAGGACTTCAACTCATGCTACACGGTGTTGCTTGATATAGCTAAAGTAAATACCTTGTATGCGAAAAGATTAAGATCAATGCTGTGCTTTGTGTGTAAAACTATAAACGATGAAGGGCCAATGTGCGTGAATAATAGTTTTGCTCTAAATCAGAACAGTACAATATGTCTAGCGCTTATCCAACCCAAACTCAATGCCCAGAAATATGCTATCAACAATATACCTTACCAAGGAATTCGGCTGTGGATCCATCTAGATGATGAACATAGAAAGAGCAATAAGTTACGGTAGCTGTAAAACTGTACCTGTGCCTCATATGATATCTGTATTTTAAAGGAAGTGTAACTTATGTCTTAAATTGGTGATATATATTTTATGTCTAAACTTTATGTAATGTACTTTAAAGGAAGTGCAAGTCATGTCGTAAATTATTGGAATGGATTTTACAATGTCTTAAATTAATAGAATGCATTTTAAAGGAAGTAACATATCTTACATTAGTGGAATGTATTTTACAATATCACATTGAATTGAACAACATACCACTGAATGGAAGTTGTTCTCCAACCGCTAACACCATGGTGTAGTGTATACGTAACAGATATGGGTTCACCAAGAATGCATTATATATGGAACCTGTTGGTCAAATCTTAGGAATGATGAACAGTAAAATATCACAAGAAATAGACGGCAATGACTATGCCACAGCTAGGGCGCTTACTGATTTATTCATATGGCGACAATGTATCAAAATTTGGGTTTGAGTCTCACATGCGTGTCAGAAGACGTCCGTTATATCATTGTATCTGCGCCAACTAATCCAATGAGTGGAACTATGACAGAATATATACATAGGTTTTATGTAGCATTAATTGAATTTTCTATTCTGATATTATGTGTACTACGAGTACGAAATAAATATATGTATCATTTATAACTTAACTGAACGTATTTTCCAATGTCTTACATTAATGGAATGTATTTTCAATGACCCTTGGGTCTCATTTGTGTATAAACATCTCGCACTCATGTCGATAAATAGCCTTTTGGCTCATATTCCATGCTTTATTGATCCGACGTTAAATAAAATTTTACTTACTTGTCTACTATCTCCTATTTTTCATTATTGGGCTATAATTTCGAACCCATCATTCCCACCCTTATCCCAGTGTGAATCATTTCTTTCTTGGATCAGAGGGAGTGCTCCCACCAAAGAATGCAGTTAATTGGTGAAAATAGTCTTTGGGATATTTTTTACAGGCAGACAGACAGAGACACAGACAGACAGACCAAGGCAAAGTAACAAACCCCACCCCAACTTTCCCACAGATCAGTGTTGCTGTCCAGACCCTGTGTGTGGACTCAGTATTCCCCACGGTTAAGGTCAATTCGGCATTGTATATATATCTCCCAAATTGCTTTTGGAGATAAACTCGCTCTGCACTCTAGATATAGACAGGAAACTCATAGTCTTCCAATTCTTTCCTCTCATCCGACAGTACAAACATACCATCCAAACGCATATTTCCCTCGAAGGAAAGATAAATGGACTTTATAAATATGTATTGTCCAATTCTATGTAATGGTCGGCATTTTATCTAAGGAATTGGATTTGGCTAGAGCTGACGGTCCATAACTTGTGTGTCCTTCCTCGGGGGTCAGCCCATTGGGGACAGTAGTTGTCCAGTCCCATTCACTCCCCACATACGTAGTTAATGTGGCCAAAACAACACGCCAATGACTGACATTGGTCCCCCACCGGGAACTTCCCTGAACACACAAATCATCGATCCAGACTCCGCCTTTGTCTCTCTGGACAGTAGATCGGCCGCAGTGTCCGAGGATGTTAAATGATTGATGCGGGCTTTGTCGTACATGGCCCGTGCCGGTGTTACGGGCTCTGAGCGGCGGTTTGTGTGGCTAATGAAGCGGTGGCTATGTGGACATTGGAGCTGTCTGCCATCCTGTATGGGGGGAGATAAAGAAGGATGGTTAGGGAGCCTGAGTGATATAAATTAGACCGCCAGACACTGTGACACACCGGGTCTGCCGGGAGATGTATCGGGATTCAAAGCCTCGGCATGGGGTAAATAGAATGATGGTCTGTTTACCATGATATTGAGGGATAAAACCCGGGTTGAGTCAAAGTATGTATGCGAGAGAAGGGGACATAAGAGATGAATATGAGAGGGATATACTGAAGGGGAGGGAGAGGTAGAGAGAGAGAGAGAGAGAGAGAGAGAGAGAGAGAGAGAGAGAGAGAGAGAGAGAGAGAGAGAGAGAGAGAGAGAG
>JAAUYG010072419.1_pt1 | contig 13351 bp, 6 predicted proteins | sample 7278091 | NCBI WGS metagenome assembly JAAUYG01 (sample SAMN14350201, study PRJNA611818) | marine sediment metagenome | isolation source: surface marine sediment (0.6m) | place: French Polynesia: Moorea | collected 2018-08
AGTAGTAGTAGTAGTAGTCGTAGTAGTAGTAGTAGTAGTAGTAGTAGTAGTAGTAGTAGTAGTAGTAGTAGTAGTGGCAGTAGTAGTAGTAGTAGTAGTGGCAGTAGTAGTAGTAGTAGTAGTAGTAGTAGTAGTAGTAGTAGTAGTAGTAGTAGTAGGGGTAGCTCTGATTGACACAGCAGTCATAGTATTAGCAGCAGCAATAGCAGCAGCTCTGATTGACACAGCAGAGCTAATGCTGTGCCACGGACGTCTGGCCATGGTCGGCGTCTGTATGTTCGTCCGTAAAGGCGTTTTATCAGGACCCCTCAAGGGAATTAACGCCAGTTTTATGAAGTCTTACGAGATGGATGAACCCAAATGAAGCGGTAGCGAGGCAACGGTTTAATAATGCGTTAGGGTGGCGGGTGTGGCCGTTCAGAATATGGACCTGTCTGTTGCAAAAGTTTCGAGGATGAGTTTCGAGACTCCCAATGTGTACCCCGTGGCTGAAAGTTTCTGTTAGAAATTTGCTTTCAGACTCCAAACGTTGAACCATTCATATGAGACGGGGCCTAAATATTTAAAGGCGGGTCCTGACATTTAACGTCGGGTAGAGATATTATGGCCCCAAGAGCCGGTTTGTCAAAAAAAACAACAACAAAAAACAACATAAGGCTTGATCTTGATCTAGAGAACTTAAAGTCCATTTCTGGACTTAAAGAATTTTCCAGAAACTGGCCACAGGTCTAACATATTTTCTACCATGTGAGACATATGGCACTGCATGCGCGAGCTTCGCTGGCTGTTCCTTGGCGGCAATTCCAAAACAAACTGTCTGGGAGCACTTCGGGAGTTATCTGTGAAGGTTTAAATTCATGCCTGCTTGGACTTTGTCTGTGTGTCTGAGAGCTCAAATGCTACATTTGAAGCATGATTTACCACGATAGCCCGTCCATATTGCTTTAAGTTTGAACATATGCCACTCATAGGAGATGACAGATTTTAGCAAAGAAATGGTGTCAGAACCTAGTGAGGACACTCGCTATATTTTGCTACTGTTTACAGTCCCAAACTAACGGATTGTAATCACCATGAAACTGGTTGCCTATATGCTCTTTCAAACTCAAAATTTATACCTCGTAAATTTCAAAAACTATGAAATTTATCTATTATATGGAGAAGTAAACCTAGTGGTTGTACTCGCTATACAATATTGCTACTACACACAGTCTCAGAACGTAGCGAATACACTCGCTACGGATTTTTTGCACTATACTGTCACGCATAACTTTGCGATTGTACTCGCCATGTAATTTTCTTACTACATAGTGAGTGATATCAAAATTTTCGCTACTACCGAAGCAGACAATGGGCGGTTACTTCGGCTCTTTTATAGGACGTTTAAATTCCCCTATTTTTGCTAATGCAAAAAGACCTTATATCTATAACGGAATTAATATAAAGTATGTAAATAGTAATTTTGATCTCGTGGGATTATTTTGGGGTTATTAGATATTCTTTCTGAAAATTAGCATGTACTTCAGAAACCGCTCACGTGTGACAGAGAAAAAAAGTTCGAGAATGTATTGGAGTTAATATGAAACATGTAGTGGGGCAGATCCGACCTAAAACTCCTGTAGATCATTTTGGAAATATGCTGTGATGTTTTTCTGAAAATTGTTCTGTATATCGAAACTTCGTGTGGAAGTGAAAAAAAGAGAACCATTTGGGTTTCAAGTCCATACAATCATCTTGTTTCCCATAAATGTTAAAGTATGCCAAGGTTACACCGGTGTATAAAAAGGACGATCCTATGAACAAAGGCCGGTTACAGGCCGATTAGTGTTCTACCTACTCTCTCAAAAATGTTTCAAGGTATACTTGTTGATCAGATGAGTGACGGTATAGAAAATATTTTCTCATCTCATTTATCGGGTTTTCGAAAGCACCACAGCTCACAGAGTGTTATTGTAAACTTGATTGAGAACTGTAAATTTGCCCTAGCTAATAATAACGTGTACGGCGATGTAATCACGGATTAATCAAAGGCTTTTGATTGTTTGCCTTACCAGTTATAAATAAACTCAATGCTTATGGTTTTAATCACGATGCGTGTATGTTAATTTCTAGCTATTTTACAGGGAGTAAACAACGAGTTAGACTTCGCGGACATAAAAGTGAGTGGTAAAGAATAAGTAAAGGTGCATCACAATGCTCCATTTTTGGACCATATGTTTTTAATTTGTTTCAAAATGACCTGGTGAGTAAATTTAAAAGCAATTGTGATGTTTACAATTACGCAGATGATAACACTGTAGGTGTATGTGACCGTAATTATAATGGGTTACAAATTTAATTTAAGCCAGGTTGGAAACGAAATGCTACAATGGTTCAATATAAACTTTATGTAGGCCAATCCGTCTAAACTTTCAGTATAATGTGTTTTCCAAGAGTGAAGAAACACGTCCGTTGTGTTGTGGGAATGAATGGAAGCTAACAAGCTCTTCCTTCATGAAGTGATCTTCCGTCAATCACAGGAATTCTGAAAATTTATGAGTGAATTGTGAGTGAATTGTGCTTTATATCGGCATTCAACATATGGAGACGAAAAAATCAGTCCATTTACGGTGCAATTTTCTGAGTATCGGCTGTGCTCTGGGGTGAGCGATTCGTGCATTCAACCTATGAAGGTGAAATAGCTGGTCCATTTTTACAGTGCAATTTTCTGCATACCGACTTATCAAGCGAGTGAATTGTGCTCTAGCGTGAGTGAATCTTGGACTCAACCTGGAGATGAAATGAGTGCGTCTCATGGTGCACTTTTCAGAATATCGACTTGACTCTTGGAAATTACTTCTCTTAAGTTAAAACTGAAAACATTGCAACCCTTTTCTAATAACGTGAAGAGGGTCACTGAGTAATTAGCTTAATGTGAGCTTTTTCCGAATGTGTAACTTCCTTGATAATGCATTGGAATATTTTGTTTTACTTTGCCATGTATACTTGCCAATTGCATTTCTGGATTGCCACTATTACAACAATAACTATTTCTTACCAATAACAATCTTCTTAATCAGCTCTGTTCTGCTGAGTGGAATGGAATTGGAAGTGGCTTTTTTTTCACCATTATATTTCTGTATTGGAGTCCACTCCTTGTCACCGCAATGGGATGCCGCAGTAAACCAGGACTGACACCATTACTGAAAAGCCGTTGTTATTCCTTCTTTATATTGCAATGATTGTTTCAGCCAAACACTGTCTACATTGTCCACTGGAGTCTCCCCAAGTGTTTCCAAATGCCCTGTAAATGTTCCGTCTTTGTTAAGTCATGTTGGGCAATTAGTGTAAATTGAACCTACATGCAATGCAGCACTCCTTCGTCTTCCTTCACATTAAATTTATATTGGCATTTATTGCTTGGTTATTCAAAGTGAACCAATCCCAACCACTCCTTGCTTTCCCAGAATCAGATTCCAACTACAGAGCTGATTAGACTTAGCTGCATGTTGGTCCTTATTGCCATCATTCCCATGTAGACGAACACGAAGAACATGAAGCAGATCGAAAGTCACGTTATCTTAATAATCCTATTCCTCCTACTCGGTCCTATCCCTGGCGCCGCATTGGAAAGCAAGGGTCATGCCGACAGACACATCATGGAAAGGATGTCATTTGGAAAGATGTGGTATGTTTACATCAAAGCAAATGTTTTTGATATTATAGTCCATACTTTTCGCATCAGGACTAAAGATTCGAATGCAATGTCCATGTCATTATATGGTGCCGTAAAGCAAATGGGCCGATTTAAAATGTCGAGGTATCCGTGTCAACGTCTGAACATATCTGTCATTTACAGTATACTTTATGACTTAATAGGAAAAAAGGGACTCCCTTCGCAAAATTTTGGGATTGGGCTCCAATCAAGAATATGCGGAAGTATTTCAAGGAGTTTTTGGCCATCTGCTTTCCGACTGGAAAGAGATGATAAGGACTTGACATGGCTCTGGCAGATACACGTCAACCAACATTTTATAGTAAATGTTACGTTTCTCTCATTTGAATCCCGATTTTACCCCCCTTGCATTACAAGAAGAGCGCTGATACAGGAGACGCGTGGTATTGATCTATCACAGAAGCGTACCCTAGGGGTGTTCTGTCCAAACAATCCACCCCAAAGTTTTTACTCGAGTGGGAACAATGTGGAAATCAACATACACACCTGGAACATCTACGAGGATATATTCTCGAAAACTTACCACTTTCATCAATGGCTTGGAACGATATCGTTTACTTATGAAATTCTAGACAATGATTTATCTCTTGATCCATGGAAACTCTTGGAGAAACGCTGGCCGAGTGGGAAATACGAGTATTTTCGTCATTACTCTGAATTATCGTCTTTATTCGTCCGCGTGCTACCTTCATTCCATTTGTCAGAATCCTTCAACAGGACAAGTCCATATCTCTTTCAATTTTTCGAGAGCAATGGTAATATTGTGTTCATTTTTTACTTTAGGTCATTCCTCGGAGCAACAATTGCGATAAGAGAAGGGTCACTGACTTGTACCAATACCCAAACGACCCTTGTGGCCTATGAAGGTCCTATGGTAGACATCACAAGGATTGAGTCCTTGTTAGTACGCTTGCAGGAGTGGAACTGTGGACATTACATGAAAGCAACAAATGGTGAAGAAGAACTAAAGGGCAGAATAGGTGATATGACCATTCTCTTTATTGTTGATAAGGCAACCACAGCTTATTTTTACAGTCTTATATTAAAGGTAGCATATAGTATGATCTACACGAATCTAAGCTATGCCCTTAACAAGTACTATTTTCTTGACAATGGCACGAGCTTTAGTTTTGAACCGAAGCGTACTTATTTGTACAAGTTAAAAATATTAACTGTGAGAACTGGGTTTGTTAACATATATTTTGATCATATATCTTTAAAAGGGTATATGGACCAAACTTGCACATATGGTGGTCTATATTTTGAAAATGATGCAGATGTTTACAATGGTGACACAGTCTTCGTTGGAGCTTTATGCTCCCAAAAGTCTGCGACACGCTTTCAGCGTCTCTACGGTAGGCATGGCCTGACATTTAATGACTATGTTATTATCTATATCAAACAATATTACTTACTTTTTCGAGCACACGTGAAACTGAGATTTTCTCGTGATCAGTGTTTAGGTTTAATTAACCTCCGCATGCGCTCAAATTTTGTAAATTATTACCCTGCTAAAAAAGGATATGTCAAATTAATAAGGGACTTAGTCATGTTCTATGCACAGGGATATAATTTTTACTACCGCTGGTTTGGAGGATATAACTCCGTTATTGACGGACTGTCATCCGTAGGTGTCAAACGTATGAATGGCATCGCCTGCTATAAAGTCAACTATGTCAACTTTGATACAATAAGTGACGTTGTGGATGGCGTTTACGACGAGTGGTGGGATTTGATGGACGTTAAAACAGTCGTTGGTACAAGAAATGAGGAAGATATTAGGCCGACTCTAATGTCTATGGCATTTTGGAACATGGATGAGGAACTGAAGCATTTTGATTTTGACAAATGTTTGGCCAATGCATTTCGCTTTTATCCTGACAACCAGAACAATGAACCATATATCCTTCTCAGAGCCCCTGAGGAAGATTTATGGGCTACACTTGCGTTTACTGGAAAGTTTGCACTGGACAAGACATGCTTAATTTTCGGAGGGGCTTACCACTTCCGTGTGCAGGAAGAAGCAGGTGGCCACTCGCAATGCTTTTCTGAAGTTGGAGGCTACCTTTATGATGCTAAGTATCCCATACTTCCAAAAGGAGTGTGTGGCGGATTTCTGCTGAACTTGTATCGCGGATACTTTTCGAAAGTAGTCCTGAGTTTTCAAAGGCCTTTAAATCCAGCCAGATGTTGCTATTTAAATATATTAGTAATGTCTAAAAGCATTCCAGGTATCAGACTTTTCAGAGCCAAACGAAAGACACCTTTACAGGCTGTGGAAGTCCTTGAGGTATATGAGTGGTCAAATCGGATAACAGCCACCTCGGAAATGTTCACATGGAGGGCCTTATGTACCATGAATAGCGCTTTTTCTTCAGTGTGGATACCAGGAAAGGGTTTTACGTCCTCTTTATTAGAGACCTGTATTGACGTGGACTTTTTTGTGTGTCACACCTGTGATGTGAATATCCATTATCGCATGTCGCTACTGGCTCTTCCGTATAAAACCATCATGACAGAGCGTATGTTCTCACGATGGAGGTGTCATGGCCATTCCTGCTATATTGCCCGTATCATGGACTACCCAGTGTCTTGGGATGGTGCCCAGGCAGAATGTATAAAGCTTAATGGCACCCTAGTGGCCGTGAACAGTGATGCTGAATGGAGATATCTAACATACAACATCATCCTGCAAAGAAAGTCTTATATAGAATGGATCTACATTGGATATCGCTCAGTGAGTAATATCATTTAAAACAATTTCAATATTATTTCAAGCGATTCTCTTGCCCACTGTAACCGCACTCATATGATATACACTTACTAAAATAGCATAATATACTGTGGTGTGTCGGGGGTTTCCGACTTTGTATTTGTCTGGGGGAATTGTTGGAAACCCGAGTTGAGCACAACCACCAAGTTGCGTTTAATGAATGGCACCCGAAACCCGACTAACGGGAGACGGGAGCACCTAGTTGGGATCCGCAGCTCAGCTGTAAGTTGCGTAGTGACCCGCTAGGTTCCCTTAGGTAGATGTATGAATAAAATGAGTGTATGTAAGTGTATGAGTTGTGGACAATAGGCTCTCCCGTTGGAACCCTAGTAGGTCTGGGGAGGGTCCGATCGGAACTTAGTGCAATTCGGAGAGTTGCCGGTTCCGACGGATTGTCCGAGTACACCTGGAAGGCAGTACAACTACGGAACTCCGGCACTCGGTTGAGAGAGGCCTGTATTCGCAAACTACGAACTCGCTCGGGAGCGGTCTAAACACGCACACCGTTGCAGACATAGACATCAGCACAGTGGGAATAAATAGTAATAAGTTAAAGTGACAGAATAATACCAGACTTGCTAATCTAGCCCGGACGCTTTAAGAGCTTACAAGTTTACCACTAAAAGGCCAAAATTACCGAAGAGAAAATGGCTTAAGGCCAGAAACAATCATCAGCTAACAGCTGAGTGATTGTTACGTTAGTTTAGACTGGCGACAATAGAATACTAGGTAACAGATACCGTTAAAGTACAAGAATAGCAATAAGTTACACACAAGCAAATATATACATATGCAAACACACCAATGTAGAGCTCTTAACCGGCTCTACAACGTGAAAGCAAAGTGCTTTCACCCAGATACCAAAATCCGCTATCCTTAAACGCTAAATGGCTCCTCAAGAGTGACACAGGTCCTACTCAGTGAAAGTCTCAGTTGAAAATCCCTGTAGATTTGGTAATTTACAGAATTACAATATAAAACATGGTATAAATAATCCACAGGGGATGAACAACAGCTTCTCTACGAAAGTATTCGTAGAGAAGCTATACATCTGCTAAATTTAAGAACAGAGTGGCTCTCCAAGTGAAATGAAGTCTGTCTCCTTCAGATTCCAAGTTGAAAGGCCCAGAAGGGCGTTTGCTGTTTAACGAACATTCCATGAAAACCGTTGCTAAGGAAACCTTTTATTACTATTTTGGCGGATTATTCCGCAAATCCCAGATCCTATATTACTGGATCTCGACCGTAAAACCTATAAACAGTGAGACACGTAAAAACATGTAACTTAATAACTACTTGGTCAATTTACGAAATGTAAAGACCGTCGGGCAGCGCGGGAAAGGGGCTTTCCCACTCTGTCTGCCGGAAAACGACTATTAGTCGTACTAAATTACCACGCAGGGCTGAAAGGAGGCTAACACATTAAATATACTAAACGTATGAGGCTCATAAAATTGTATTTAACCCTGCTTGACTGTGTCCGTAGATCTAACATTTGTTTACATGTGTCCGTCATTAGTCATCGCCAATCTGTAAAACATTTTTTTGTAGAGTAATGCCACATTTGGGAAAGGTACCTATCCACCATATCTCCAGCCTTATTCCTTGGTTTAGTTTGTTAGATTTTTAATTTTAGAGTTTTAATTAATTTATTTTTCATTTGCATTAAGACGGGTCGTTTATCCGAACAAGAATTTCAAAGTGCTACTGCTGTATAGTTTTTGAAGTTTTTGTAACTCCATATTTTTACAGGATCCTGATAGTAGTCCCCATGAAATTGGTTAGGGTTTTGTAATATGTTTATTATCTAATTTTGGGGGATTTTTTTCTCTTTTTCGTTAACATTGAACCCTATGGAGAGCAAAATCTCAAAAAGCTACTTCTTAAAAGGCTGCTTCTCAAAAAACGGCTTGTACCTAGAATATGACTGGTCATAGAGCATGTACAGTGAAATAGACTGAAATTTGGCACTCATGGATACTAGTAGAGAATACATGAGCAACTTTTAACATTGCAGAGTTCAAAGTTTTTGGGGTCGTCTGGTGTATTGTTTAAAAATGCCTTGGAGCTATATTATGAGTCGTTGGAGAACCAACCAGATTGAAATTTTGGAGTTGGAAGTAGTAGTAAAACATAATTATATAGGTCCCTTTGACCTTGTGTCTAAGGTCATATTTAGATCATTCGGTATGCTTATTTGTAAATGGTATGTTACTTGAATATGACTGGTAGCATAGTGATTTGGGATTCGGGGGTAGTGGTAGAACATGTATAGGTACCTTTGACCTTGTAATGTTCAAGCTTATTTTGGGGTCAATCAATACACCCTTTCAATTCTGGCATGTAACTAAAACGTACTTAAGACCTTGTAATGCTCAATGTCATTTTGAAATCATTCGATGTCCTTGCCTCAAATGGCATGTATCTCTAAAACGATTGGCCATAGAGCCTAAGCAATGAAATATGTGATTCTGGATTACCAGTAGAATACATTTGGAGTACCTTTGACCTCATAGAGTTCAAGGTCATGGTGTCATTCATTGCACTTATTCCAAAATGGAATGTGTCTGTCAAACGGCTATCTGTAGACCAAACTGGGTTAAAATGTGGAACACAGTGACACTAGTTAGGCAGACATTATTTACCCAATGTTGATCTTGTGGTGTCCAAAGTCATTTTTGATGAACTTTCGATGCACTTATCACAAAGCGGCCTGTAATTTGAAAATGATAGGTTTGAATTTCATTCAGCGAAGCTGAATGAAATTCTCAACTCAGAAACTTCAGTAAGCAAATGGGTTTTGAACGTTTAGTGTTGAGCTCACATTGAGGTCATTCAATAAACTTTTTCAGAATTGATATGATGGAACATTTGTCTAACTTTTTAATTACCATATCTACACTGTCCTCAAGCAAAGCATGAGGTCCATCGAACTCAGTTTTGATAGATTGATAGCCATTTATTTCAGGCTTATTTTCAAATGTAAAATGAACTTAATATATGAGGTCGATTATAACTGCTCCGTGCATTGTGCTGTAAATATTTTGAAGGCTTACAAGATGCATTTGAAAACTTGCTAGTCAGCTATACGTGCACTACATAGTAACAAGTTATACATTAACAGTAGTGGTTTCATTAACTGCGTACATTGAATACCCTAACCAATACTGATATTGTGTTTCAGAATGACCAAACAAACCGTTACTGGATAGATGGCTCACCATACGCTTTTCAAATGTGGAAACAGTCTGCAGCCAGCACTCTAGACATGTACACATATGAAGGTCGCCGGCGCAGCAATGCTACACATTATGAAAGAGCGACTTCGCATTTTACACCTCCTGTTCAACGCCACATGGAATGTAATCAGTGCATGGACTACATTGAACCCCAAGCAGATCCCACTCTCAACTGTACAGCCGCAGCGATCACTGCAGATGGCATCACCAAATGGATAAAAATTCCATGCACACAAGAAAAGAAGAGCACGATAATAATATGTGAAAGTCATAATGATCCAATTTCGCAGCAAATTGCAGCTCATAAGACAACCTACACTGAATGCCCACCTAAAGCTATTCTTCTGTCAAGTACGTGTGTTAGGGTATACACTTCAGTTTGGAGAAATGTACATGGCGCTAGCAACATTTGCTTAGTACAAAATGCCACCTTATTTCATATTCCAAGATCCATTGCATTGCATGACCCACTGCGGTATGGTGAACGGGACATATTTTTTGTCAGTTTTATGAAAGCTATGAACCACCGATGGCCTGGGTTGGCAGACTATGAATCTGCACTCACAGACAAATTGCTAATGGCCAGTGTGAACAGCACAGAACCTATTATTTTCCAGTTTTCACTGACTAATATTTCTCATGTGGAATAGCTTATGAGAAGGGTAAAATAGTAGGCACTGGTGCAGTTCATGTGATCTGTGAGATTCCTTTATTACCAGTTAGTAGAGGATGTTTGAGTGGCCATTTTGCTTGTTATGATGGCACTTGCATCCTGGAGCATTATGTTTGTGATGGTATAACAGATTGTCCAGATAGCACTGATGAGGTCGACTGTGATCATGTGTGCACTTTTTCTGACGCTAATAATGATACTGGAATGAAAGATTGCTATTCATCCTGCGTTTCACCTGATTGTACTTGCAGTAATTTGTACTTTCATTGCAAGTTAGGAGGGTGCATTCCTTGGTCTCGAGTATGCAACGGAGTTAACGACTGTCCAAATGATGAGGATGAAAAGGTATGTGAGTTTTACTTTCTTCACAGTTCGAGTATGAGGCATATTACACAAAACATAGACACACTAAATTTAGCAAATGATACTGCCCCTTTCTTGAAAACATTTCACTGTGGTGGAGGAAAAACCATACCAATGATTCTGAAAAATGATCTGGTTCCTGACTGCTTGGACCAAAGTGACGAGAATGAGTATCATAGTTTTCTCAAGAGAGGGAGTAAAACAACGTACTCCACAAATGTGTCCTTGTGCGATGGTCCAGAACAAACCACGTGCGTTCAAAACTTTCCAAGGGTTTGTTATCCACGTCATTTATATTGTATACACGAGTTACATCAGTTAAACATGGTTGGTTGCAGAAATGGCAGACACCTGTCCAACTGTCAGTATCATACCTGTCCATCTCAATTCAAATGCCCAGATGCCTATTGCATCCCTATCCATTCAATTTGTGATGGTAAGCAGGACTGCCCAGATGGTGATGACGAAACGCAATGCCAGTCTTTATCATGTCCCGGATTTTTGTTATGCCGCCATGACAACATATGTGTCCACCCATATGATGTCTGGAGGGATTATGTAAAGTGTCCAATTTCCATAGATGACAAAGCTTTGACAAATGTCCCAAGATGCCCACTACTTTGTTCATGTTTGGGATATGCTATATCTTGCAAGTCCTCGGAGGTAGGAGAACTTCCTTTATTGTCCTCTGGTTTACGGCGTCTTCTATTAGACAGCATCAAAATTAATATCAAAAAGATTAATTTTAGAGAAGGAATTACATTTTTGCTTGATTTACAGATCACAAATGCTAGCCTTGACCAACTTCAGCCAAAGCATCTATCGAGATTTGTTTTTCTTAAGAATCTCAACTTGAGTTACAATAGCCTGAAAAGTTTAGGACAAAAAGCATTTTTTACTTTACATAACGTGGAGAAAATGGATTTGAGTCATAATTGTTTGGAGGTAGTGAGTCCTGACACCTTCACTGGACTACGTTTATTGAGGCATCTAAGCCTAAACCATAATCGTATCCAACTCATTTCACACTGTACTTTCAAAACCGTCTACAAATTGGAGATACTGAATCTGTCTCATAACAAACTGACTCATCTTGGGAAAAATATTCTATGTGGCTTCAGCCTGAAAGAACTTGATGTCAGTTATAATTATCTATCTGTGATAGATAAAAATAGTTTTGTTTATAGTTTACAGCATTTGAAAACTTTAATCACATTTCCATGGCGAATTTGTTGCAATGTTCCCAAAGAACTCAAATGCTATCCGAAAGTCAAACTTATACCATTGTCGTCATGCTCAAAGCTATTTGATTCCTCAAATCTGAGAAAAATACTTTGGTATGCTGGAATTATTCTTTCTTCCTTGGTATTCCCAGCAGTGGCTTGGTACATTCATCAGATCCGAGTTAGAGGAAACAGCAAAAGCATATACAATATTCTATTATTACTGCTTCTGGCATCAAATCTGTATGTCTGCATATATTTCTTTACAATAGTATCCATTGATCACTTATCTGCAAACTATTACTCTTTTTTCGATGAGACATGGCGAGAGCATACAATATGTAGTCTACTTAATGTTCTGTCTTATGCTTTCTTCCAAACTACCCCGTTTGTGTGTCTTTTGATATCATGTGTAAGAGTCATAGGTACGGTCTATCCATTCAAAGCACAAGACATTTCCATATGGGTTCTTCTGGTCTCTACTTTGTTATGGTTTCTTGTTTCCATCTGTCTAGGTTATTCTGGTATTGCATGGATATTCCCTGCATACCACAACTCGCCAGAAAGTGCTTTAGGTCTGGGTCTTATTCTGCCGTCCTTGAGGCGTGAAGAGAGATATGTACCATTCCATTTGCTGCTTTTCATTATCCCAAATGCAACTATCTTACTTTTCTTTTGCGGTTTGCAAGCCATGCTACTGCGAGGGTTAAACGAAACATCTGTAATCTCAGATGCTAGTCAGCTACGGCAAAAGAAGGCCATTCGTACAAGTGTAAGTGCTCTGCTGTTATTTATTTTAGAGTACTGTCCACTCTTGCTTGTCCATATTCTTACACTGTTTCTAGTTTCTATTAAGGCAAATGTGAAGGTTATTGTAACAATCTGGACTCTGTTTATCATTCCTGTTGGTAATGTCCTTCTTTATGTGCTTTTCACAAATGACTTTCTTTCCTTATTCAGCAAAATCTGGTATCATTTTTCTTGGTAATAATCTCTGTTACAATAACTGAACCATAATAACATTTCCCAGGGAATATGTTATTGCATTAATTTTAGATATATTTGCAATTTCCTTCTTTTGGGGTGGGGCGTTTGTTTTTATCTTCGATCTCATTTGGCTAGGCAGTAAAAGCAAACAGATGCATGCAGTCGATTATGCGATATAGAAATTTATACCCAGCATTTTTTTAGGAAACGTTGTTCATAAAAGTAGATGCTATTAATTTTAGCAGTGATTTGGTACCGCTGAAACTGCCATTAAACTTCCTGGTTCCTGTTCAACTACATATAAAAAAGACAAGAGTATCGAATGCTCAATTTACCATCAGCGTAAGAGAAAATCAGAAAACCAATAAAATTTTGGAG
>JAAUYG010082384.1_pt1 | contig 13351 bp, 10 predicted proteins | sample 7278091 | NCBI WGS metagenome assembly JAAUYG01 (sample SAMN14350201, study PRJNA611818) | marine sediment metagenome | isolation source: surface marine sediment (0.6m) | place: French Polynesia: Moorea | collected 2018-08
AGTAGTAGTAGTTGTAGTAGTAGTAGTAGTAGCAGTAGTTGTATTATTATTAGTAGTAGTAGTAGTAGTAGTAGTAGTAGTAGTAGTAGTAGTAGTAGTAGTAGTAGTAGTAGTAGTAGTAGTAGTAGTAGTAGTGGATACATAGATGCAAATCTATTTAGAGAAAACTGCACTGAATAAACCCAAATGTTTTTGAGCCCAAATATATCCCTGCATGTCACTTATTCACAGGTGCCAAAACGTTTTCTTAATTTCATTCTGTGAACATTATTTTCCGAGTTACACGTCTATTTTTAGCAAAAGTAGACAGAGAGATCCGAAGTATATCCTCGATATATACCTGAAGCCATATACGCTTTATAATGCCACAGTAAATCACTTACGGGGAGTGGTTTCACATATGAAGTTCAGCAAATTACGGCATGAGTAATCCCACCATCTTCCTTGGTGTGTTAGCCGAACACATCCGTCCTGAGTGTCGGGTTCGCCATAATCCCACTTACTCCAGCCAAGTGGTCGATCATCCACCCAGTAATAGCCATTGCCGTTTCCCTTCAAGCCGAACCAGAAAGGCCCAGCCAAACGACGCCTGGATTATGAAAGAGTGTTTCCATTGCAACATTAATCCTAGTGGAAATCACACACCGTGATAACAATCCTTTCCTCAATTCCTGCTATCCACACCCTGAACAAAAAGTTTTACCTTAGTTTTTTTTTTCTCTCCACAATGAGTGACAAGAACTCTCACTACCGTTTGCTTCTTTTCACGATGCGTGACAGTACCTATTACCTCAGTCTCTACCCTTCACAAAGCGTGACAGTAGTTCTTACGTCAATCGCCCTCCCCCGTGATCAGTGACAAATCTTAACCCAGTGTTCTACTGTATATAATCAATGACAAGAAATGCCTACTCCAGTAGTAATAGTGGTAGTAACAGCAGTAACGTTAGTAGTTTTTAGTAGTTGCTACATTACCTGTGGCCAGTTTCTAGAAACAGACTTAAGTTTACTTACCATTTAAGCAACCATTGTGACAGCCTTTTGTATGATTAAGATCACTGGTGGACTTAAGCTTTTATGAGAAACCTGCCCCTGGTCAGGTAAGAATATTAATCTGTACATCGAAGGATATCCTAAAACACACACAAGTTGTGGCAATACCAAAAAAATATGAAAAAAGAAACTTTTTCTCTTGTAGATCAATCTGGGATCAAATCTTCGCACATTGACCAGAAACTGTAAATTACGTTCTACCTTAATGATAATGCAACACCTTCGTCCTTTCAAGTGTATTTTAAAATGTCTGTAAAAAAATCAGCGTCAGTACGGGATTTATTTTAAGAGTGTCAAGCAGACGTTTATATTCCTTACACTATGCCTGCAAGGAAAGAATTTTCCTCTGCTCCGTCAATCATAGCCAGCGTTGTGTCATTGTGAGAGCAGTAGGAGGCCGCGTCGTGCCAACTTGATGTTGCTAAAGTAGTAGCATGTGCTGCTAAACTCATACCAATCCGGTAGGCATGATGTGGCTGGAAAATAAAGAAATTAAAATAATAAATGAATAATTGTTTGACTGGGCTTGATTGTTTGATTGGGTGGCTGCTTGGCTGTATGAGTGATGGTGAGTGAGTGAGTGACTAACTGACTTGCCTTACTGACTGACAGTGACAATTACTTTAAACGCAGATTGGAGTTTTGAAAATTCTCTCGCCATGTATTCAGTGTTAAGAAATCAGCATCTCAAGAATATAACAAAGAACATTTACAGGCATATGCAAAGTGCTAAAATGTTCCATTTCACTAGCGCAAGACCTATGAAAGGAGTAGAGTTTTGAAATAAATTTTCAAATGTGGTGCCTCGTTAAGTGAAATGGAAACAAAATATTAAATTAAAAAAATATTATTCAAAAATGGTCGTCTGGGCATGTTGCGCGGAGTACTTTTTCAGAATATTTAGCATTTATCCGCTTGGCTATATTTGAAAAAAAAAATAATTTCACGGACGGATGACCAGATTGACGGATGGCGGTGTCACCATTAACAGCTCCATTGACACAGCCAAGCAGAGATTTATTTCAAGTTGGTCGAGAGAGGTACCTTTCGCCAAATGTTGCTAGATGGTTTCTGGGATAACGCTTTTTGAGAAACACGGACGGACGACTAGCTCCGTCATCACGACAGTAGCTGTGCTGATACAGTCGGGCAGGGCTAACAAAATTGTGGTCTTTAAAACCAGAGCCTATATAAGTTCAATCACACGGAAAGCTTAGCATTGAAAAGGTACCACTTGGGGTCGGCAAAGCGCGGTTCTTATTATGATAATCAGGTTGTCTTTATACAGATTTTTATACATCTGTTCAGGTTTAACTCTAAACTATGTATCAGCCTCTCATAAAAGTTGGTGCTCATTCGGGATCATTAATATGTTCCAATCCCTCCCATGTCATACTGTGAGAAAACAACGTACTCGTAAATGGCGGTTCTGTTCAGTGTCTCAGGCACCAAATGAGCAAACGCATTCCTCATGTTCCTAGGATGGAGTTCGCGTTGTACTGCGCGTTTCCTAAAATCTTACCTTGAACATAGACCAGCAAAGAGCAGAAGAAAAGCACCGCGATGTAGCAGTTGTCCATGGTTCTACTTCTCCCATTCTATTCCCTCTTCTACTCTTTGCAGCTACCCCGCAGGAAATTAAATTGAAATCGTTCACTGGCCCTGGTCGCTGTTCCCCTCCTTAGGTATAAACGATCACAATGGGAACATGGCAGACTCCAAATGGAGTACAGCTGAAATATTTATTCGATAGAACCAATTGGGTTGAGACAATAGATGATAAAATACGCTTTTTTATTGCACAAAAACTAAGGCATTGTTAAAACGTTTTCCTAAATGAATAAATAATGAATGTTTAGACTGATGCATCACTATGTTATTGCCAATAACAGGTAGTGTGCAGACAATGTCGCCAATCACTTTACCCTGCTAGCTGTATGACAAGCCAGCTAGAGCATTGAAATATATGACTGGAGAAAGTGGCCGTTTTTCATGGCTGATAAATATAGCCGGGGTAAAATTTATCTTGCCAGTATGCAAATTCTACCAACACTAGTAGCGAAGAGGCAGGCTTACTGTGACTGCATGCTAGCCTTTTTGTGACTGTGCTTTGCAAGAATAATTATAATAATTATTTAACGTTTGGTTTATGTCAGTGGCTGCTCATATGAGTGAAATAATTTCTGGTACAACCCTAACGTCATTGCCCCTTTTCATTCAGACCAGTGTGAAAGGGAGTATGGATGTTCAAACTTCCCGTATTAAAATTAGACTCGGATTTTCACAAACCTTAGGAAAAATAGTCAGTTTATTATGGTGTATCAATTCTGCAACGGAATTGCTCGGTAGTGCACTTTTAAAAAGTGAGATACTAATACTGTCGCCCTTGTAAATTACATTTAGTTTGTGGTCCCAGGTTATATATAAGGAGTGTGATAAGCTGTTCGCCCTCTGATCATATCGCCGAAAGAAGCCGCAGGATCGCCTCCAAAGCCTAGTGGTTAGAGCGTCCGATCGGGGTGCATGAGGCCTGGATTCGATCCCCGACCGCGTCACACCAAAGGCGTATATACTGGGAGGTCTGCGCTTCTCAGTTTGGCGACTGGCTTTAAAGAGTTAGGCAATCGACTGGCCGGCCCGGAGTCAGTATAGTGGTCGGAGTGACTTCTTTCTGCTCACCTGTGGCGAAAATCAGCCTGTGGCTTGCCGCCCCCCCCCCCAAAAAAAAAAGAAAAATCGGGCGTAGATCGTTCGGTCCAAACAAGAAATCTCCAAATTAACTCACCTCACCGACACCTGGATACATCTGCATGCACCACAGAACCAACTTGCTGTCAGTGATATGACCTCGAGTGGTTGAAAGCCGACTTTAAGCCTACTCCTCCCCCCGCAACTGCTTTTTATGGCTGAGATAAAACAAAGAGAACATCGTAATATCCAACTCTGGTCGAGACGAATTTATTTGATCAGGAAAATGTCATAACACATATAATAGATCATGATAAGACGCATATATAGAGAGGGACATAAGGCGCCATAAAAGTCACCGGAGACTACGACGTTGTGATCCAGATCACAGACAACAACTACACGGGTTAAGACATATACATGTAGGTTACCGATTTCCACGACGTTAGAAAACACCTAACAACATGGTCTGCGTGGCTTTAAGAGCCTTCAAATAACCTTTTCTTAATGCCTTAGATCGTAATAAATGACTAGAAACGACGAGAATACGTTTTGAGCAAATGTCAGTATACGTAGAGCGAGCAACGATGGCAACATGATCGACAAAATGTGATAAAGAATGCAATAACAAAAGTCATGAACACAAATTTACATAGCTGCACGGTAACAGGATAAATAATGTTGAACAAACAACGCTTTCAACAAGCCTTTTAATTTCGCTACATTTATATCCTAAAAGAAATGGGATCTAGAAGATTCACTAAGGTTTACGTCAAAGATCAGACTCTTCATATGTGCGTTTGAAAAGTTTTCTATGTATTAACGCCACTTTTATGATGTTTCTGCCAGTCATACACGAACTTCGTGTATGTTCCATTTATGAACCTTGGTAGAAGCCTCTTGGATTTTCATAACGTTGTCACATGGAAGAACTATGTTGCGATCAATTGGGTCAAACGTGTAGATAATGGGGTTAAGGTGAAACAGCCACTGGCCAGGCTGGACACGATATCTCGACCCAGTAATGCGGAGATAATCACCATTGGACATCATTAATTGGAAGCTAAGAGCGTGGAGGGTCCAATCAACCTGTACAGATAGAATCAGTGTTTGTGAATTCCGTCTCTGCTATGTACATGTATGCCAGCTCTATATCCCAAACCCACAGACAACGTAACAATAACAGCTTATGTATAAGCTGTCCTAGTGGGAATCCGTACTTCAGAAATCAGAAGCTTGGTAACTGTGGTATGGTCATATATCTACTCAGCAGATTCGCAACATCCATATCTTAGCTATTATTTCTTGCGTGGGTTGAGTGGAAGGAGGAGTTGAAATGCAGCAAATGGGCGGATTATCACACTACAATATTTACGTTTGCAGTAGGGATAGATACGAAACCAAATCCTTATTTAATTCATTATAAACACAATTTGTGTAAGCCTGCTACACAATACTGAAACGAATTGGACGAGATTAAAAAATCACGCTGAAACAAAATAAACCGAAGCGACCAACAATGGAAACCACGGTAACCGGAAGTGCAATAACGGAGCATTCACACGAGATCATGGCCCAGAAAAGCGACGACGACGAGACTTGTAGTTCGGGATCAAGCAGTACGCCTGCGTTCCAGGTCGCCTCGCTCTTCTCCCGCCTCAACTCGCTACAGGTTGGCCGGAAAATGTCGGAAGAAGACTGTGACATGGTAATGATGGCCAAAGGAGACGAAGACACTGCCGGCGGATCTGCTACACTGAGCCCTGATGGTGTGAGGATTCCCATTGGCCGAAAACCTCGCAGACGCGCCATTTTGAAAGTATGGAAGACGATGATTGGCCATTGCCTGTCCTGTGTGTTACTTCTGGTGCCGCATCAGGCTCTTGTCCGAATGGACGATAATAAAGAAGATCGCGTTTCTGTGCTGGGAGCGTTCGTGCTCTCGTGCTTTTTGGCGCCGTCAATCGTCCATGCTGTGGGTTATAAATGGATAATGGTGATTTTCTTCGTGTTGGAATGCGGCTACGTCATATGTATGTACTACGGAGGTTCGGTAGCGCCACACGTCGCCGCCGCGGTACTGGGGTTCAGTCTAGGTCCATTCTGGGTTGCCCAGTCCTGTTATATTGCAGTGGCGGCTGCAAAGTACGCGGCGGCCAAAAACTACGAGACGCTCAACGTCTTACCGAAGTTTTACGGTATATTTTACGCCGTCGCGAACACCGCCAGACTGGTAGGTACGCCCGTGGCGTACGGCATGCTGGGTCTCGGGTTAGGGGAGAATAACACGCGGCAGAAACTGGCGTTCAACGTCGGGTTCCGCAGGGGGACGAACGACACGTGTGGGGCGGAGTATTGCGGCAGCGTACTGCTGCGACGGCGACTGGGCGATAACAGCAGTGTCACTCCAGAGACGATCCTACACGCCACAGGGGACGAAGGATCTAGGGAGGAGCTCCTCGCGCCCCTCCGGATTATGACCGCCGTGTACCTGGTGTGCTGCCTCCTGGCGGCGTTAATAGGAGTGGTACTGGTGGACGACCTGAGGCCGCGCAGGCGCACTCAGAGCCAGATGTCTCGGGTAGAGAGACTGCTGTCCACAGTGCTCATGCACTGCCAGCGGAAGATGTTACCGCTACTTGTTATCATTGTCTACAACGGAATGCAGGATACATTCTTCTTGGAGTACCTCAATGTGAGTCAAATACAGGGAGAAGCTGGGTAGGCTAGCACAATGAGACAGACAGAGAGAGAGAGAGAGAGAGAGAGAGAGAGAGAGAGAGAGAGAGAGAGAGAGGAGGAGGAGGAGAGGAGAGGTTGAACTTCATACTAATCGTTATAATGTAATGTTTAGTGTACAATGTCCATGCCCAGCTCACTATATAATAATTTCATGCAACTACATATATACAATTAATGTAAACCAACATTAGTTCCCATTTGCCATGTTCCCTATTGCCCTATTTCCATTGTTCCCTGGGATCAAAAGAACTTATAGTGTGATTGAGTGCAAACTGATATAAATCTGGCAAAACGGAAGCTGGTGGCGTGGTGCGGTTTTACTGTGTATACTCTGCTCTGGCAGTCACCCGGTCTGTTGTCCTTTACTCAGGTTTTTATATTCACATTTCCAACTGTGGTAAACAGAATCAGTTGACATGTTAGCGACGAGTGGAATATGTAATAAAATTACATAAAACAGTTTCGCTTCAGTGTACATAGACGATATCCAACGAAGTCGAAATTTGCTTGTTTAGGATTTCTTTCTTTCTCTGTACTGATTGGCTAATGTTTCCTGCCTTCTAATTGGTCAGAGTTTTGTGTTGTGTGCCGGCACCAGGCGTTGGGTCATCTACGCGGCCCTGACCTTTGCTAGCAGTGGAATATTGGCCTGTGTCGTCATAGCGTTCCTGGAGCGTTACGTGACCAGGGTGGTGTTGTATAAAACAGCCTTAGCCTTGAATGTGATTGGACTGGTACTGATGTTGAGGTGGCGTCCCTCAGAGAGACCGTTCGGCTACGTCCTACTCTTACCGGCCGTGTGGGGAGTCGGAAACGCCGTATGGCAAACTACTTCCTGTTGTAAGATGACGTCACACAATAGATAAGCTATTTACATTCATCCTAAGGGAGAGTTAACTGTGATTTTTTGCCTGTGGTGACATGAAAAACACTTCTAAAGTATTGATACCCAGTATAATCTGAAGCTAGGATGCTTGCTAAAATTTCTTTAAAATACAGGGTGAAAATCAAGGAACAGCTGGCACAAAACTCAGGACAGTCCCTATCTTTACTAAATTCTTTAAAATATCCTTTTCAAATAGTCGATTAAGACGCATATTTTATCGGTTTTTTCCTTGGCTTGGTTTATGAAAAATTCATAAGTCTAGAAACAAACTTAGGGTCACCGATCTCCATGGCATGCACTGCAACCATTTCTTTTCTGTCTTTAAAAATTGTGTTTGATTAAGATATTTCTAGAAACTGCTCCCTAATCTGCGAGTTCTATTTTAATGGAAGGTTTACCTGCCTGCGTTTTTGTTATTCACTGCTGTAAACTGTAGCTGTAACTTTATTTTCTCTACTGAAAGCTAAATGGCGCGAACCATTTTTGTCTTTTTGCCGTTACAGCTATGATCGCTGGAATATTTTTTCATTGTCGGGAGCCGGCGTTTGCGACGTACCGTCTGTGGCGTACAGTGGGCGTCCTGGCGGCCCTGCTGTACAGTGACGTCCTGTGTATGCGGCGCAAGATCTGGCTGACACTAGGTACGCTGTTACTGGGCAGCGTACTGTACGTGTGGACAGAGGTACAGCACAGAAGGGACCTCCGGAGGCCGTACTTCAATCTCAGGGTGCCAATCGTACAATGACAATTCACCCTTGCGATACTGATAAAGGACGGAATGTGGCTGTTACGTTAAAGTAACACACAACAAAAATATTTATGATGTATATATGGCATATAATTACATGTGCATATTCACTCAATAAATCCGGTGGTATCACGTGAAAAAGATCAGATCCTTAGGTAATAACAACCCATTAATGGAAAATATGTGGGAAGCCACGGCTGCTTTGTGACCCCCCACCCCACCCCCCACCCCCCACCCCCCAAAAAAAAAGAAAAAGAAAAGGAAAGGAAGAGCGGGGTGGTGTGGTGGTAAGGTGTAACGGAGTTGCTTTGCATTAGGTATTAATCCTGCACACATAGAGGACGCGACGCGAAAAGGGAAATAAAATGTTCAACATACAATGTGTTCATTGCGTTATGGTCTGTTTAACACAGAGATCTCCAAATGCAGCTAACACGGCGTTCAGCTAGAGACACAAAGTAAGTAAATAAAAGATTATAAGTCGGATACAAAGCAATACAAAACATTAGCCAAAAGGGCATTCTCCTATATGAAGATGAAGTATTTTCAAATTGGCGGACAGAGATGTACATAAATTTTACGGGATTTTCAGCGTACATATATCGTAGAAAGAACACGTACACACCAAGGACCATTCATTGAAGATTGCAGTAAGCTTGAAATTATAATCTACTCTGTTCCATGGGTTAGGAACCTGATACCGAATACAGTTACACCAACAGTTAGAATTATACTTAGACTGCACCAGCACTGCAATTCTTAAGCTGATGTGCGATGTTTTTGGTGTTGCTATATACCTGTCTGGTATTTTGTTTTGTCATCAAATAAGTGCCAAGGCTTCATGTCGCAAAATCTGTGACACCACCCAATATAAAACAAATTTCTTTTCTAACAGTACCATTTCCATGACCAAAAGATAATATTTAGAAAAAAGGCGATAACGAAACTGCAAAGTAAACCTAGTATGTGCCTACTCCAACAACGGGATCATTGTAATCACAAGCCACACTGACAGCAGGCTGCTGGGTGGTGCACTCTAAACCCACGATCTCTTATCCAATGAATGCAGCAGCACAGGAATCTGATATATTAGTATGTAACTTTTTAGTAATTGACTGGTTTAAAATGTACAAAAACAAATGGACATACAGTATAGTAAATAGGTATAACAATTTATGTGTAGTATATTGATGTGGGGATCTTATTGCCAACTTTATAACTCGTTGATACGACATCATGGGTCGACATAATACATGTTTAGTATATACCAGTCTATAGCACTGGTCAATACAACATAGGTCCATATAATACAGGTCCATATAACATAGGTGAGAGAGCCTGCATCCTGTGATTGTGATAAGAACCACGCGAAAACAAGCAAGAGAATGGAACACCACCTGAATCATGTTAATACCGCTATCTCAAGTCAAGCTATTTCCAACGTAAATACATCTGAGCCCCGGGATCTGAGCTTACAGGAAAAGGCGAAAACACGAGAAGAGCAGCTAGATAGCCGTGAGATACGGCACAGAAGTGTAGAGGTGGATAATGCATGTAACAATGAATAGTATAGATCTAGCAAGGGCAGCCAAATAGGAAATATGTATATACAAGTTGAAATGAACTAAAGAACACGGATGCGTAGACACAGCCAAAACAAATGCTCAATCATTGCCGACAGCATCCCTTATTGCAGGCCTCCTCCCCACCACCACGCTCCCGAATGACAGGATAAATTGACGCAGCCGATCATACAGCGACAGTTGAATAAATAGACAACTTAGATCAAAAATCGTTATACTGTACTTTGTACCTCGTAAGGTTCACTTATTACAAAACCCTGACAACATAAACACGATGAAGGGTTAAAATAGGCACTGTCTGATTTGGCCTTTGAGTGAGAATATTTCAATATTGATTCAGCTGGCCGGAGTCTTTATATGCACCTTACCTTCTACCTCGATATTGCCCCACGATTAGAAGTGTTACGAAATACTTTTTTCTTGAGTTCAGGCGCAGGTTTTCGTAAACGATTTGTCAAGATATATAATATGATAAGGGTATCTAGAGAACCGACAGGGATCAAGAAGAGAGCATAAAGGTGATGAATGGGCATCTATACTCTCATTTTGATCCCACGATGTCACGTAAGCATCACAGGAGCCTAGATAAAATGTTTACCCAAACGGGAAGAAAGAAGAAACGAAAAGAATTTTGAACTATCAGTATCAGATTGTGTAAAATCATACTCTGCTTCTCTCAAACGTTATAACATAATGTTCTGTTCACCACCAATGAGTCACATAACCATTTCCCTGCGTGCGATAGCGACGATAGACGTATGTGATTAACACCATGCTGTTTTGCGCAACCCTAGTGTTAAAGTGCATAATAGCATGCCTTGTCATATAGGTGGCCTGCTGGTAGCCTAATGCATTATGATGCTACCAGCTGTTTTCGTGGCCATTGTTCCTCTTGAGTCCCTGGACAGTCAGCCGACTTCGTTCAATAGAGGGAAGTATGTTGGTGTCCCTAACTGCTCATGGCTAGACATACATGTACCTACCACCAGCAGTTATCGCCTGGGCGCGCGGTAAACCTTTGCTCTCCTCAAACCAAGCCACAAGTTGTTTGCTCAGCGGGGTAATAAGTGGCGAGCCTCCCGTACCAGGGCAAGTGTCTGCGGGTAGGCCGTGATAGGCGTGCATGCCATCGGAAAGTGCTTAATATGTCCATCAACCAGTTACAACGAGTTTGGGATTAAATATACCTCACGCATTACCATACGGATTAGTTATTGCCTGCAGCTGGAGTGACAGTGCTGGTACATGTAATTGCCACGCGGGGTCACTAATATGTAGTTCGCGTGGATAGAGTTACACATGTTGGAGCATATGAAACAACGTGGCGTGAGTTGGCGACCAAATAGTAACATTTTGAATTATGACATTTGCGGGTGTGCCTTTATCTTGTTGTTCCTCGTAGTGACATCGTAGTAGCGCTACAAGTTACGGCTTTATTCATATTTACAGGCTTTTAAAGCAAGCAAGATACATATGTGTTATACCATGGAAAAGGAAGTCGCCCAACAGGATTACAGTGAGATATAATAACCGGAACTCGTGGATAGACAGTATAGAGGGTCCCTGTGGCCGGGGACATACATACACATGTGCCTTTCATGTTAAGCCGAGAACATAGCTTGCAGTAAGGTTTCATCTCTCCGCGTTTGAACTGGTGAACACAAGCCATGATAAACATCTCTATGATGCGGTAAGCAGACAGACGTGAGATAGAGCCAGATGACGTGAATTTGTCTGGATCTTTGTCTGGATCTTGAGCAATCCGGCCTCCGTCATGGCGTACTCCCACCGTACCGACTATGATTTCATGATTGTCAGCGACAGCGACAACCAATCAGAGGTGGAGGAAGAGTTCACGTGTCTGCTGCGAGAGCGAATCAACGCCAATCTGAATGACTACGAAAATGAGAAGTCAGAGCTTTATGGATTGAATTCCGGATTGCTTGCCCCCCTTTCCGTTCTGCCAAAACCTGTACAGCCCAGAGCTAGGCCCATATATCCACCTGACGGAATTCTGGATCCAGTCCAGAAAGAGAAATCCGTGGCGTATACAGAACTGCCCAAATCTGACCAGGCAGCAGATACGACCCAGAATCATGAGGTAGCGTCTTCAGACGAAGAAGAATTGCTAAATGTTTCCGGATCCAGGTCTATGACTAGTTCTGGATCTCCGATCTCCGTGGACCGGAAGTACTATGACGGTGCTCCCGAGGACGAGACCAAACTAGACGAGAGGGCTGTACACCAGAAAAGACAGACGCTACACTGGAGAATGTTGGCTCTGGGCTTCGTCACTCTGTTCCAGGGGATAGGACTCTGTGTGTACTACACTGACGTCATGTTGGTGGGGACCAGGGATCCCCTCTGCCAGGATCTGTCCTACCTTCTGATCCTGATCTGCACTGCTGTTTTCTCCCAGGCCGGGGACATTCTCACAGCCAGGATTGGCCACAGGTGGATGATGGTGGTCGGCTGTTCTGGATCCGCCATCTTCATTTCCAGCAAGTTCTTCCATAGCGACTACATTCTCGTAGGGGTGAGTCCTTTTGTTGGAGCCGCCCAGGGGATGTTCCTCGTCTCCATCTACTGTTACGTCATTGCCACGTCACAGGAACATGCGAATTCTGGATCGGCAAACCATCGGATCATTTTCGGGATTTATATGGGGTTATTACACACGTGGCGCATGTCGGCACCATTACTAGCAGCAGCCACCATGATAGTGCTGCGACCGACGCTAACTGCGACTAGTAATAGTACTCTTTCCGGGAAATTTGGCGCATGCGCAGCTGGCTACTGTTGGAAATGGGGACCGTCTGTGATAGCGTCGGTGACAGCTTCCGAGAGACTTGAGGACACGTTCCGTGTGCACGCGCTGCTTGGCGTTCACCTTGTCTTCACGCTAGGTGGCGCTGGGTTAGCTTTCTTCACACTTCCCCCTATAGGCTACAACTCCGTCCCAGTCAATCCCGATCTCAAAGTACCAACACAGCCAGGTTGCTGCTCCAGAAGTTCGGGTTGCACCTCTTTTGCTCTCATTCGGGATTCCAACCTGGCGTTGCTGATCGTGGTAATTGTATACGCGGGGGCCCAGCAGGCGATTGGCTTTACGGTTTTCCTCCAGGTACAGTATCTTCAATTCAGATCCACTACTATACGGTCATTGTTGCCGCTACTACTGTTGCTGCTGCCCCTCCTGCTACCCCTCCTCCTCCTCCTCCTCCTCCTCCTCCTAATACTACTACTACTACTACTACTACTACTGCTACTACTGCTGCTGCTACTACTACTACTACTACTACTACTACTACTACTACTACTACTACTACTACTGTATATGTTCGTTTGCAGAGTTTCCCACACTGTGGCCTGGGATCCTGGCTAACTCTAGCCGTGGCCCTCACGTTAGCTGCGGGATATGTGGTGGCCGCCGCTGCCTCTGGCTGGCTTGCCCAGTGGTTGGGCGGAATGAGGACCATGTTGCCCTGTGCCCTGCTCCAGTGTGCCCTGCTGGGGGCTTTCCTAGTTGTGGACAGAGACCACCAGCTTGCACACAGTGTGTACTATGTACTGGCAGTCAGCTGGGGTATCGCTGGAGCCGGGATACAAGTTATGCTATCAGGTACGTTCACCGTCCAAGTATCATTTTCA
>JAAUYG010166216.1_pt1 | contig 13351 bp, 17 predicted proteins | sample 7278091 | NCBI WGS metagenome assembly JAAUYG01 (sample SAMN14350201, study PRJNA611818) | marine sediment metagenome | isolation source: surface marine sediment (0.6m) | place: French Polynesia: Moorea | collected 2018-08
GGGGCCTGGGTCAGCACAGTGTACTAAACATATATCCTGATGTGTATGATCTCGTGGATTGTATCCTGTGCCTTTGATCCAAATAAATATACATACATACATACATACATAAAATTCCGGGGTGCTGCATACAGCTCTTGGCAACTTTAAATGTTCAGGTTGAAAATGGAGCGCAACTTAGATGTCATAGCCAGGTTGAAATTTATTAAAGATAAAAAAAAAGATAAAAGTTACTGTACTAAATAATTCCTGTTTAATATGTCAAATTCTTGCCCAAATATTTCAGTCATCATTAAAAAAATACTATACAAGAGTGGAAAATTTGTCATAACGTTGAGTAAAAGTTCACCGCCAGTGCTGAATATTCTTAAATTATGGCTAAAATACATTAGTTTTGATTATTTCGGGTATAGTTGCAAATTTTCCGGTATCTTTCCTGCTGTAGCAGTACGAAATGGAGTACAGTGGTCCATCTCTTAAAGAACACTCTCTCTAGAGATGACACCCCTCTAGAAAGGACACAAATTCCTGGCAGCAAAAACTTTAAATGCATGTAATGCTTCCACCTACCAAAGGACACCTCTCTAATAAGGACAGAATTGTTTGACAGAAGGGGTGTCCCTATTAGAGGGGGGACTACTGTATTTAAATTCTTCTATCTCCCCTTGTTGACAGTTGTGGTTATCTCACTGTTTTGTTTGTTCCAGGCGGGGACAGTTCGCCACGAGATGGCGCTGCTATCAGCCACCGTACAGAGAGAGGACAGCTGCTGGGAGATGAGGATCCGTGGTGGTAGGTGGCGCCACATACCGCACAGATCAACAAAACAGTACAGTAGTATCTCTACCACACCACACATGCCTATACAATGCAGTGAAACTTGTAAAGACCACCCTACTAGGGACCAACAAAATGTGGTCCTTACACAGGTGGTCTTTATATAATGGATGTTCCATAACATGGAAAGACCATCCATGGGGACCTGTAAACTCTGGTTTAACAAGCAGGTGGTCTTTATATACAGGTGTAAACTTTAGAGCAGGTTTACTGTAAAAGTACATGTAAGCATTAGATTTGTCTGCATAACTGGATTGTGGTTAACTAAACTGGGCCAAGCGGCAGTGGTGGTCTCTATATACAGGTGGTCTTCAGACCACATTGTCCACACAGAGCATGTTTGAGCGTATGCCTAATTGCTGTCTTTCCAGTGCTGAAGCTGTTCCTGTACAGCATGCGTATCCAGAGTCCCCCGGTCCTGGAGTCTGTGTCTCTGCCCTGCCTCCGGATCATACAACAGATCATCCGGCCAGCCACGCCTACCAGCAAGAAAAACAAGGTCAGTGCAGCAGTGGTCAGTGTAGCAGTCCGACTGTACTGGTATTGGGATACATCAAGAAATAATATTTAAATAAATATATAAATAATTAGCTTTAACATTGAGAGACTAAACATATTAAGTCATTCTTAGCATTCGTAGATTAGCGTAAGAGTAGCTGATGATAGTGGCTTCACTTTACATGATAGTAAATGCCAAGGTTGAAATCACATAAACATGTAGTTTTAGCTTGGGTATTTGAAAGTTTATGAACTCGAGAACTCTGGTGGGGCTTGAAATATTAACAAAAAAATTATAACTAAAAATTGTAATTAAATTTAGCAGTACATGTAAATGGTACACAACTATAGCTCTGGATAGGGTGTGTTCTGGATAGAGTCAGATGATTATGAATGGAATGTTAAACCTAAAGTTTGTTATTTTACTCTCACCCCACCCCCCACCTCCACCCCCCACCCCCACCACCAGGACAAGCCAGCGGATTCCCTGTCAACTGTCAAGAACAACCAACCACATCTCCACGTGACCGCGGAGTCCTGGCTGGCTGGTAACCCTGGCAACACGTACACTGCCTGGAAACAGAACATGCCACTCAAACGTAAGCCCAGAATTTGACGTCTACCAGAAAATATTTGGGTGTCTGGGTAGTATTGGGTTCCTGGAAGCATTTTCTAATTAGATAATGGGTACTTCTGACAAAACTGATTTGAAATGACTACAAACATTGAACGACTGCATGTGTAAATGATGCTTCAAGAATAATCTTAAACATGCAGAAGGCAGTGGTTACCGTGGTGATCAGTGGAGTTAAGATTTTTCCAGAAACTGCCCCAGATATTTAAATTTAGTAAATTACCAGTGCACATGCCGCAGTCAGGTAATATATTTTCTTTCTTGTCTTCTAGCCTTGGAATACGTCAGCAAGAAGAAGAAGGAAGAGAAGGTTCGGGAGAAGGACATGGAAAGAAGGATCATTCACGTCAAATACCTGATGGAGAAATACGGGCAGCGGTGGTTGAGCACCGTACGGGAACGCACAGGTGAGGGTTTCGGACCTTGTGACATATAACCTTGTTCAGAGATGTTTGAATATTCATGTAAGTTGCAAGTAATGGATACCGGGGAGCTAAGTTTCTGTTGGTGTAGGTGGCTGTAGTATATAAGGCCAGCTTCCAGAGAAAATCTGAAGTCTAGAAATACAGTCATGCAGTCTAAAAGTTTTTAATCACGTTCAGTGGGAACTAGACGTCTCTTTTTGGTACATAAGAATTCTTAGGCTATCAGAGTTAAGGATTGTTAACTCAGTGTTATAGCCCATATAGGCACAGTGTATTGTATTAACAGTAGTATAGCAACAGTTAGAATCATCATAATACTTCATTGACAGTAAAACCTTATACATTAAATGATCATCTTAGTACATTCCCATTGTGTCGCTCTCCGCCAGGCAAGTCCCTCCCCCTGTCCCTGTGTGAGAGGTCGTGGCTACGTCACGCCATGTTCTCCCCCTCCTCTACATCGGCCAGACAGACCGCCTGCACCCTCGTCGAGTCCCTCTGTCAGACCGCGCCACGGAAACAGTACATCGTAGACATGCTGACCAGGTACAGCGTAAACATGCTGACACAAAACGTGAACACAAAAACAAACTTTCCTTTATTTTAAGATCTTCCATCAGAGACACCCCACTCTTACATTTTCAGAATAAACATAATATCCTTCCATTTTAAGACAAGACTGCCTTTGGTTAATTTAAAAAGAAATATATTTTTCAAGTGTAACAAGTGGTCTTTAATTCAGGGAGGACATTGTCAAGTAATGTAATGTAGCTAAGGTTGCAGACAGGTGTTTGTGACAGCTACCTGGAAATTGGATATATGTACAGTAGTCCCTGCGATTTAAGACCCCTCTATTTAACAATCCCCTGCATTTTAAGACCGAATATCAGTAACACCACTTGTATATTTTCAGTATAAATATCCCTCTATTTTAAGACCACCTTCAATTTAAGACCATATTTTGCTGGATGAATGGGTAGTCTTAAATCACAGGAATGTTGTATGTGATGTAGTTATTGTAGCTAAGGTGTTACACCAGTAATTCTTTGTCTGTTACAGGTTCAGTAACATGGAAAAAATAGCCTTCAAGTTGGTGGGATTTGCAAAATGTGGTCCTTATGTGCAGGTGGTCTTTTATCCTACAATTGGTGTTTCAAACAGTTTTGACTGTACACGAATTATCGTTCTTTATTAGTGAAGGTCACACACCAGTACATGTATTTCTGCTTCTGTTTTCAGCTACCTGGAAGAGGTAGGCAGTGGTGGGGAGACTGCGGCCGAGTACCTGGCTCTGTACAAGCGTCTGATAGAGACCGACCATTGGAAATACTACCTAGCACTGAAAGGGGTGCTCATCAAGATAGCGGCCTACATCACCAAGGTAAATAGTATTACATCTTCACTAGCCAAAACCCCAAACATTTCTGCACCCACGGGCCTTAGCCATGTTAGCAGATGGTTTTGAAAGTGATGGTATTCTTGGTCCATGCAATGAATATTCATTAGGCTGATTTGAGCCTTTCACTGTTTCAAGTTTGCATGACATCGGAAGACGAGTCCAATTTGCTAAGGCACAAATTTTTGGAAGCCCTAGTATGGCGGATAAGGATGAGATAAATAAAGTCACTCAGTTTATCATATACCTCAAAAATGGGAAAAGCTTGCCTTGGAACATGTGGAAACGGGAATATTAGCTTTAACATGTTAAAGGAATATTACATGTACATGTTCACAAAAGGACTTAAGATTTTTGTTGAGAACCTTTGACTAGTTTCTGGAAATATCTTAAGTCCAGTAACAGTGACTTAAGTTCATTAATAAGATTTACAAGTTGACTTAAGATTTTTGAAGAAAACCAGTACCTGGTGTATCCTGAAAGAACTTTACTTCAGATTATTTCTAGACTCAGTCTGTTTTCGATAAACGATTCAAATATTAACTGCTGCTCTTTCTTTATCTTCCTGCAGGAAATCAACATGTTGACCGTTCTTGAGGAAACGACCTTGAACTCTGACCTCTCCCAGGGCTTTTCCCTCAAAGCGCTCACAGGTACATGTAAACTATTTAGTGATTTTCTTTGCGGTATTGTCAATCTAATAGATAGACCTTAAAAAGGAGTAGTTTCACTTTTTAATATCACTATTATATGACTTTGTATAGTGAAAATTGTTATTAGTCTGTTCAGTTTCAGATCAGAGTCAGCTAACTCCAGTCTACCACACCCTCATCCTTCATCCTCATTGGGCAATCCCTTTGCCCCAGTTTAGCCACTTTGCGAAAAAAGGGACACAAAACAGATTATTTAATTTCCGTTGCCTCGGGTCTTATTGTGTTTGTTTGGCTGTTCCAGAACTGTTAGCCAGCTTTCTGGAGCTGGCCCCAATCAAGCACCACTACAAGGGGCGTCTGGTCGGCACGGTGCTCAACGGTTTCCTGTCCCTGAAGAAATTGGTGATCCAGAGAACTAAACTGATTGACGAAACTCAGGACAAGCTTCTGGAACTGCTGGAAGAGATGACTACTGGTTAGTCATAGTGGCGGTAGTAGTAGTAGTAGTAGTAGTAGTAGTAGTAGTAGTAGTAGTAGTGGTGGCAGCAGCAGTAGAAGATCAAAGTAGTAGTAGTACTAATTCTTGTACTGTTTGTAGTAGTTGCATCGCAGTGTATGGACAGTGGACTAATAGTAGTAGGAACAGCAGTAGGTAGTAGTAGCAGCTGCTGCATCAGCTGTTACCACTGCTACAGGTAAGCTAAATTTTGACTGTTTCACAGTTTCACTAGTGGTAAAGGTTATGTTTGTAGTAGTTGCAGTGATGCAAGTTTGCAAACTAAGTCCAGAAATTCAACCTGTACTGTAAAATTACCACAGCATCATGGTATCCCAGGTACTGTTTGTATTAGTTATAATTGCCGAATCCTGTCTGTCTAAACTTGAAAGTCCTTTCACAGACATGTTCCTGGTTGCTATGGTTACAGGAACCGAGTCAGAGACAAAAGCGTTCATGTCAGTGTGTGTGGATACTGTGAGGAAATACCCCATGAGTGACTTTGTGTCACCCGTGTTTATCTTCGAGCGTCTGTGCAGCATCATCTTCCCGGTAAGTGCACGGATCGAGTTCTGTCTGATGTTTCATGTCTGATACGATTAGGCAGATTATCAGATGCTGTAGATAGTATCTGCTGGTCATCCCTCTATTTTAAGACCAGCTGTGAGATCTTGGAAATGTGGTCTGACATGGCAGGTGGTCTTAAAATAAAGGATCTGTAGTACACGATTTGGACCAATAATAGTGTTCTTATAAGTAAGGTGGCTTTAAAATAAAGGATTGAAAAATGGAGGAACACTGTACTTATGATAAGACATGATCATGTTAGGTTTGTGTCACAGGATGTACAAATGACTCCAAATCCAATGCTTGGACATTTAAAACCAAATTTCATCTGTAACTGCCGATGCCTTACCACGTAGCAGAAGGGTTAAAAATTTAGCTCTTAGATAAAATCAATTATCTGAATATGCACATGATGTTTTTAATACTGTAATTATAGTGAAACCTCTTGATGTGGTCCTTGTACACAGGTAGTCTTTATATACAGGTTCAGTGACATCAAAACATACCACAGAAAAATGTGTTCCTATAAACAGCTGATCTTTATAGGCAGGTGATCTGTAGCACAGGGTTGCAGTTCTCAAAATTACTTAAGTCAAGGTTTTGGCTTAAGTCTTAAATTTAAGTAATGTAATGGCTAAGAATCTGACTTAGTCCAAACTTAGAGACTTATTTTTGATAACCTAGCCCAGAGTTCACTATATGCCCCCTGTTTTCAGGAGGAGAATGATATAGGGGAGTTCTTCCTGAGCCTGGAGAAGGACCCCCAACAGGAGGACTTCCTACAGGGACGGATGCTGGGGAACCCCTACAGCTCCAACGAACCGGGACTGGGGCCGCTCATGCGTGACGTCAAAAACAAAATATGCCAAGGTAAAATGATGCTAAAAATAATATCATGGTCTCTCAAGACAGGTGGTCTTTGGTGACAAGTTCAATTACATGGAAACATATGACAATGAAGAAGACAGGAAGAAAAGGATTATGATAAAGACCATTAAAGGGATCAACACAATGTGGTCCTTATAGCCAGGTGGTCTTTATATGCAGGTTCAATAAAACACCAGTTCCAAAACCTGGGAATCTGCTAAGTTTTGGTCATTATATTAACCGGGCGGTCTTTACACACACATGGTCCTTAGAGCAGTTTGGCTGTATGTGGTCTTTGAAGACAGGTGGTCTCTCACAGCAGTGGTTTTTCAAGACAGGTTTCGCTGTCTTTACCTACAGATTGTGAGCTTGTTGCGTTGCTGGAGGATGACACAGGGATGGAGCTACTGGTCAGTAACAAGATTATCAGCCTCGACCTGCCAGTCAAAGACGTCTACAAGAAAATCTGGGCCCCTAGCCACGCTGAGGTAAGTTATATATATCTAGATGGGGACTGGTATGCTGGTTGGGTCAGTCACTATATTCAGCTGGAGATGTATCACTTTAGATTAGTAAAGAGTTAAACTGTAGGGATATGTCGTACTTCAATAAATTAAATTGTAAATTGATGTCATGCTAGGTGTTGTTTGGAGCTCTGTCTGACATTTGCAGTGAAACTTGTATATAAAGACCACCCTAGGGACCAACAAAATGTGGTCCTTATACACAGGTGGTCTTTATATGCAGCTTTAAACCCATGGAAAACATACCACTAGGGACCTGTAAAATGTAGTCTTTATCAGCAGGTGGTCTTTATAAACAGGTTTGACTGTACATTAAGTTGTGTGTGTTGTGTTGTAGGGGGAGGCTATGAGAGTTGTGTATAGGATGCGGGGATTACTGGGGGACGCCACAGAGGACATGGTCAACTCCCTAGACTCAGGCAAAGGTGGGTAAACATTGCTGTTTCACAGTCCTCTAATCCATAAATCATACACAGGTACATCCTGTACATGTACTCAGTAGTAGGTGCTGTGGAATACTGTTTTTCATTAAAGGCTACCTCTCTTATCATGCTTAAATAGCCACTAATTCTAGAGTACAAAAAATTCATGTAATAGCTGAATAGCATGGCCGTGTAACAAACTCACCTACAGTGACACCTAAAGCACTTTAATCTTTCTGCCTGGGTGCTGTAGTGATTATGTTCCATCAACAGGTGTAATTCTTCTCGTTAAGCAATTTGTTCCCGATTTCCAGTGAAGATTTTGTTTTTATACTGTAATTTCCAGATGAGAACGAGGACAGTGAGGAGGTATATAAGATGTCGGCTGTGATGAGCCAGTGTGGAGGTCTGCAGGTCCTGCTACAGAGGTCAGTGACCCCAGTTGACCTTCAGTGACCCCAGTTGACCTACAACACACTTATAAAGCCCAGGGTCCAATTTCTGGAAAAATCTTAAGTCTAGAGACTGACTTCACTTCACTAATCACCATGGCAACCATTGTGTTTTCTATGCTTAAGATCAGTAGAGTACTTAAGATTTTTGAGAAACTGGCCGTTCTACTATATTCCTCATTGTCAACTAGTACAAGGAGTGTTTCTCACCTATATGCGATATGTTAGCCCTGACCAGCCTTTTACATATGAGTACAATAGTCCCTCTCTAATAAGGCCACCCTATTTGCCAAGAAATCGTGGCCACATTTGAGAGGTGGCCTTTGGTAAAAGAGATACTACTGTACACCAAGAAAAATCCACTCAAAAATCATCAGAGATGTTACGATTATCATAGTCTCACGCAGCTTTAGGTGTTTGCCCCCTTTCATTACAATATGATTGTTGAAAAGACATAATAGAAATGCATTACCATAATTGTATTCCCTTGAAAGCTGTGGTTGTCTGAGTTACCAGATTCCTGTACCTCTTGTTCCTCCCCTCCAGACTGGCGCGTATCCGTGACCTGGTCAGTGGTAAGCAGCTGATGTTAGTCATCCTCAAACTGCTGGGTTTCTGTGTGAAGGTCAAGGTCAACCGACAGCAGCTGATACGGCCGGAGATGAACACGATCAGCATCATGCTGGGAGCTCTCAATCTGGTAGGCATGGGGAACAGGATACATGGCAGCATAGAGACAGTGAGAGCTATGTACAATGTAATAGGATTCTATCCTTTTAGCTGAAAAATAGAACAGAAATGGTGATCTTTAGCAGTTCAGAATGTTTGCTAGTTACAGATCATGATTTGCAAACTGTGTAGCTACATTATGTATATGATTGCAGAATGAGTGTTGTGCCATACAAACCTCATACATTATACAAGTGTACTACAGATAGGTTAAACTGACAGTACAGTAGACCCTCTGTCAGTGGCACTCTGTACAAGGAGAGGGACTACTGCACACTAACCGCCCCCTGTAATAACATGAATAAAGCCACCCTATTTGCCATGAAATTATGGCCATATTAGAAAGGTGGCCTTTGGTGAGAGGGAGATCTAAATGTACTCTTAAAAGTACAGCAGTCCCTCTCTAATAAGGCCACCCTATTTGCTAAGAAATTGTAGTCATATTAGAGAAGTGGCCTTTGGTGAGTTGAAGAAGTAAATACATTAATAATGGTAGTGGCAAAAATTTATGGCCATACTAGAGAGGGTGGCCTCTGTTAAGAGTGGCCACTAAAAGAGGGACTACTGTAGAGGCAGCATTAAAGAAAATATCCCCTGTTGAGAGTGGCCACTATGAGATGTACCACTGTACATGACTGTCACCCCCAGTAACAAGTAACGCGGTTTACGTTCGTGTCCTGGTATATAGGCATTGTTAGCAGAGCAGGAGGGAGGGATATCCACCAAGGGGCAGACTCTCAGTGAGCAGATACTACAGATCATGGAGACCATACTACACGAGGCGTCACACCAGCCACCGGAACAGTACAAGGTCAGCAAACTTGTAGTGATAGATTCTGTGTAAATGCATGATTGTGGCAGAGTTTTCCTCTTCCAGATAAATAAAAGCCATTGTTTTATGACGCAAAAATTAGAGTAGATTACCAAATCTAGGGCACAACAAAATGTAGTCCTTATACACGGGTGGTCTTTATATACAGCTTCAATAGCACGGAAAGTATATCCCTGGGGACCTGTGGATGGTGGTCCATTAAATAACCAGGTGGTCTTGATATACAGGTTGTCTTTAGAGCAGGTTTGAATGTATTGACCTTTTGAATTATTCTCATTCATAGGGATGAATTAGATTTATAATGTGATTATAATCGATAATTAATAGTCTGATATGCAGGATTGCAGGTTGATATATTTTCATTGTCTGGTAAGTTGGCATTTGCCAGATTTTCAATGTTTCTAAAATCTGGATCACTCCAGGAATTCTCCAAACTCTGCGGAGACAGTGAGCAGCTGATGATGCTCCTGGATCGTATCAACAGCCCGTTTGTCCGCGCCAACCCGTCAGTCCTCGAGGCTCTCATGCACCTCATCCCATTCCTGGCCTTCGGTGACGAGGACAAGATGCTCACTCTGATTGGTCACTTCCACCGATATGTCGACTTTGAGAAGTAGGAGAGCATTTCAAACTCTGGTTTGAATTTGCAAAAGAAACTTAAGTCAAAGTTTTGATCAATCATAGTTCTAATAGGTGACCTAATTTTAGATCTCCAACGCAGGACTTTGTTACCACGGTCCTGAAATGTTCAATGCATTGCCACTTGCAACATGATATTCATTAGCCCGAAATTGTTAACACTTGGTAACTGGAATAAAATACAAATTCATTTACACACTGATTTACCATTTTGAATTTTAGGCTCAATTTCAACGTATTACATTCAAATTCAGTGAATGTGAAATTAGAAATTCAATTTTCGAAAATTAGAAAAAATGTATTTAAACTTGAAATTTGAAACTCGACTTCAGAATTTTGAATTCAGGAGCAATGTCAACCGCTGTAGCAGGTCAAGTGTTTAAATATCAGACCAGTTGAAATGTAGCACCCAGCAGAAATAGTTGAAACTTGTCATATTATCTTAAAATGCAATTACTGGTAGGATAATATTTGAGATTATGTGATATTTCAGATATGATTTGGAGCATACAGAAGACGAGCAAGTCCATCTTGACTGTTTCTGTGTGATCGCTCAAGGCATCAAGGTAAGGACATTGTCAATCACTCCGACAATCAAATCAAATATTACAATAAATCTACTGTTACAAATGACATTCAAAGAAGTCCTATTCGATAGAGGTTCAACTGGTTGTTGAAGTTTCAGAAGTAAAATTGAAAGAATAAAACAGTCGAATAAAACCATGGAGCCTGGGCATAAAGACTACCCATGTGACCAACAAAATTTGGTCCTTATACACAGGTGGTCTTTATATACAGGTTCAGTGACATTTTAAATGTAGGGTTGGAGTTAGGTAAAATAATATGGTCTTTATAAGCAGGGTATCTTTGCAACAGGTTTCACTACAGTAGTCCCTCTCTAATAAGGCCACCCTATCTGCCAAGAAATAGGGTCACATTAGAGAGGTGGCCTTTAGTGAGAGGGAGAAGTAAGTCCGTTCACAGTAGTAGCGGCAAAGGTTTATGGCCGGCCATATTAGAGAGGGTGGCCTCTGTTGAGAGTCCACTACTTAGAGGTTTAACGTAGGACCATGAATATGTGGCCTTATATAACAGGTGGTCATAAAATAAAGGTTTTAGTAGTACATAGTCACAAATTATTGAAAGTCAAAGTTTAGGCTGCCATGTAAGAAAGTGACTACAATTTACACATTTCTGTTTGGTTTTCAGAAAAACGCAAACGGCCGTAAACTGAAGGACCTTATAGTAGACAAGGGCATTGTGAAGAACTGCCTGGATTATATTAAAACACACGCTCCGGAGATCAAAACACTGCTGGCGTAAGTCCCAGAAGTTCGGAGTGTGCCTAGTTATCGTTAAATGTTAAAAAAAATATACTAATAGCCTTTATCGTTATCAACATCAACATGATCGTGTAATAAGCCGTGGTAGAACATTAGAATTTTTATCCGTGTTTATATCAGTGTTACTTATCCTTAGCCTTCCACTGCATTTGTTGCTCTAGAATTTTTCAGGACTGGTGTTTTTTTGCCCAACTTTTTGCTAAGCAATACTTCTCAGTACCTTATTACATGTATAACAAACATTAAATATTGACCATGTTGACAAAGGGGCATGGTAAATGTACAATGTAGTTACATAAAACAGACAGAGAGCTGTCAAGGAAACTTGACTGGCTGGATTGTAAGACTCATTGATCGCCAGCACCTTATCTAATTAAAATGTCCTTAGTTTTATGATAATTGGTTTTCAATTATGGTACTATTTGCTTACTATATCAGGACGGACTCTGAGAACTGGAAGGAGTTTATATCCAAACCCGGCCTGCCGTATGTGCTGAGACTGCTGACTGGACTGTCTACAGACCATGAAAACACACAGGTAGGTATACTGGTATACCTGACATAAAACGGCTAACGGATATCAGTATTCTATGATAACTATGTTGTAGCTGTTTTGTGAAGGCGCATTTAGTGTACACACATGTGTACTCAGACAATTCCTACAGGTTCTGAAGCGACTTGTTACTCCAGTAAAATTAAATATATGTTCTATAAATGAAGAGATTTGACACCGATCCCTGGCTTACCCAGTGTTTCCATTAAAACAGCAGTACGTACATGTCTAATATTATGTAATAATTATTGTGGTTTTTCTATATCCAGATGCTGGTCAGCCAGGATGTGATCCCGATACTACACAAACTGGAGCAGGTGTCATCTGACGAACACGTGGGCACGCTGGCGGAAAATCTGATGGACGCTCTGAAAGAACATCCACAGGTGGTGAAGAAGGTAGTGGACAGGTTTAGTTTGAAATACATTGTATGTTACCTTTACCCAAACCGGTTTTAAAAGCACATTAGGATCACATGGAATAAATGTATGGCTTTTAGTATTGATTTTAGTTGAACTCTTTTCTCTTCAGCTTGTAAAATGTATGTAGTATGCGGTTCTTTATTGTAACAACAAAGGAATCCGATTTAGTTTTTGTGAGAGAACTAGTTGTCAGTAACTTGAAAGGGATTTTTGTTGACATAAAGGTCATAAGTTAGGTTTGATCAAAGAATTGATTTTGAATGGAAGACATCACTATGTTGACCATATTTCTGTACCAACAGGTGGAGGAAGTGAGGAAACAAACCAAGATGGAGAAGAAACGCATTGCCATGGCGATGAGGCAGAAACAGCTGGGAGCACTGGGAATGACGGTATGACTGCTAACCCAGGGTTACTACCATGCCGACAGCAAGGCATTTGTGCAACTGAAAAATAATCTGCCTGTATCTATAAATAATCTACCTGTATCTGCGCCAGAGTTAAAAAAAACTAAGATATAAAATTAGCTAATTGCATTACATGGTTATGTTCTCATTATGTTTTGGGGAGAATATGTCATGTAGCCCTTATTGATGTAATGAAAATAGAATTTGTCTTAATTTCAGGTTATACATTATCCAGATATCTCTAAAATACTTACATTGCACTTAAGCCTTTACAGCAGCGGTCAGTTTATTAAATCATTTTTAGTTCTATAACAAACTTAAACATGGAAATAACAATTTTTGTCAACTTGAAGGTCATCAGTCAGTTTTGAAAGTTCCATTTCCATATTAAGATTTTTCAAGAATCCAGGTCCTGAGTCATAATAATTACAGTTTCTACATATTGATCACATTGTTCACTTAAGTCCAACTAGGTACAGTGGTCCCTCTATTTTAAGACCGCCCATGGGACCAAGAAAATGTGGTTTTATATTGCAGGTGGTCTTAAAATAAAGGTCATTTAACACAGAAAATGGCCCATTGGGACCAAATCAAGCGGTCTTATGATCAAGGGTGGTCTTAAAATAGAGGGTTGTATAATAGAGGGACTACTGTA
>JAAUYG010176068.1_pt1 | contig 13351 bp, 2 predicted proteins | sample 7278091 | NCBI WGS metagenome assembly JAAUYG01 (sample SAMN14350201, study PRJNA611818) | marine sediment metagenome | isolation source: surface marine sediment (0.6m) | place: French Polynesia: Moorea | collected 2018-08
CCCCCCCCGCCCCCCCCCCCCCCCCCCCCCCCCCCCCCCCCCCCCCCCCCCCCCCCCCCCCCCCCCCCCCCCCCCCACAAGTGCTAAAGGCATGGTATCTCTTTGTTGCACGTCATATTAAGCTTATTTTTCATTAACATATAGTCATTATGTAAATTAGATCAGATATCCGAGTTCTAGCAATCCTAAGCTGCTGCGTAGGTTCATGCCAACATTTATCCAAAATGTATATTCAAAATACAAGTGGCAAGTGTGTTAAAAATAGCAAAATGTTCTTGCTTCCAAACGCTTTTTATTAGAATTTTCAGTTCCATAAACAATACATATGCCAGGTTTCCATACCACACTACAGCTGATAAAGTTAAACTAAGTTGTTCTCGGCCATGCCATGCAGGTTCTCGCTGTTTTGTTGTTGTTTTTTTTATTATTATTTTTGTCTTGGTGTTCCTCGGCTGTTCCCGGCGTATCTCGGTAGTTCTCGGTTGTTCGCGGTAATTAGGTACACCAGATGATGGTCATGTACAGCATCTTTAAAATACACGTCTTACAATGCTATTACATATCAAAAGCCTTCCCATTGGCTACACCTTTTAAAATCATTTAATTGTCTTGGCATCTTTTAAATTTTAGCCTAGACCATTATCTACGGCTATATTCGGTATATCATAACAATCAGGCAAATCCTCATGTTAATGGCCATAATCTTTAAGCCCATTTCGACCGATTTAACAGGCTAGGCACCTAATTTGATGTCTGTATTTCCCAATTTTATTCCTGATTTTAAGGTGGTTTTAAATACAGCCTCCTTTCGACACGCTCAGGCAAAATATCCCTGAATCCCTGCCATATGTCGATACAAATATCGCAAATCACACTTCACTATTAGATGTCGGAAAGCCAAAATAAGTTTTAACATGAGGATTTGACTGAGTGTTATGATATACTGAATATAACCTCTATATATAGGTGGTATGGAATCTACGGAATCACTTCTCAAAACCTCCTATACAGGTTGTATGGCATCTTCGGAATCACTTCTCAATAACATGCTGCTGTAATTTCTCTATTATTTCCCAAGCAAAAAAAACAGCAATTTACAATTACACTATTGCTTGCTTGTAACTGTGACAAGGCGGTGTTCCGAATTACAATACAGCTATAGTACTCCCGCCAACAGAAGGACACAACGATGGGAGTTATAGCCATTGGAATGTCACAATGTCAGAGCAATAATACTTTTAATCAAACACGGGAGACCACTTTGGAGCAACCGCCTGGTCCATATGCACGGTTAATTAACCCCAGCACCCATAACGCCCCATATCGGCCGCAATAACTTGAAGTAAACCTTGATTACCCGCCGTCGGTTTGAAGGGGGGGGGGGGGATTCGACCACCAGACTAGCTGCTTTACAGTCTCGTGTAGCAGAACCAGCCTTGAATATAACTGAATTCTGTGCTTGTGTGCCATCATGAAAATGGAAATAACTCCGTACTACAGGGAATAATGCGAATTTGGATGGGATAAAGGGGCGGGGGAAACAGAAGATGTCCCTAAACAAATAACGGCCTCCATGACCTTGGCAGGGTCATCCGTGGGCTTGGTTTGACTGAAATAAATCATACGGCATGATCTTGTGATATTACAGCTTCCCACAGATGGTTGACGCTTAGAAGGAAAACCCGATCGCAGCACGGAATGCGACAATGCTGCCCCGTGGAGTTTAAAAAACAAGGCTTAAAATGTATAAAATGAAAAAGGATAATTCGATATTAATATCCAGGCAGACAACTATAGTATAATGATAGAGTATTTAGCGAACATGCAAACGAATTATGCACTCGGCGTTCGGCCATTCATACAAAGTGCAAAGTGTAAGTTCTTACGTTTGAAAATCCACTCGAACCTGAATATTATACACGCCGTCTCTCACTAATAATAGTAAATGTTTATTCGTACTCTTATAGCAATTTAATTCTCACACTGCAAAACATCAACATGGTTCACTATGAATTAAATGTTAAGGAATATTAATCATTTTAAACTGATCGAGGCATCAGTCCGCGACAAGTTTCGAACCCATGAAACAGGGGTATTTACATATACACTACACACAAAAAGTTAAGGATATTAAATGTCCTTAACTTTTTTGTGTATGGTATGTCACTCTACCCGACGCCTTAGCAAATCGGCAGCCGAGCCGGGACAAAGTAAAATAACAAAGTATTAGAGCATTAATTAAGAGCAGTAATATAGCAGTAGAGCATCTGGGTATTAGAGCTGGGACTAAAGTGACAAAACTAACAGCTATTTAGGGTAAACCGCAAATTGGTTACGATAGCAGCAAACGAACAGCAATGGACAACGATATCAAATTCTACACCTTTTCTCGTCTACAAATGCAAGGACATGGTGGCCTAAAATAAAATTAAAGTACTTATCTAGTAACACGAACAAGTTTCTCTAAAATGCACTATACATTGTGCATGCCAAGGTGTATATAGAAGTGCTTAAGGCTGGGTATTTAAGAAATAACAGTGCTATTAGAGCTGGTTTTATTATTAAGTTATTTAATAAGTACATGTATTGCTGTGCAGAGTGCACCTGAGTGTACCTGAGCAGTCAGTTTTACTGTCCATATTAAAAAGCCAACTGAAATTGTCTCTAGCTATCACGTTGGTAATTATTACCCTCCCCCCACCTTCCGGACTAAGATGGGTGGAAATTATTGCTGTGCTCATGTCTGTTTGCCTGTCTGTTAACAAAACACCTCAAAAAGTACGCAACAAAATACCCTAAAAAAAAGTACCCAACCAATCAACTTCATTTTTGGCAAGAAACTTCCCTCCGATCCATAGATTAAGTATTCTATTTTGAAAAAAAAAAACAAACAAACAAACTCGTCCACGGGTAAGAGTGAGTGGGTGGGGGTGGGGGTCCTAAACTTTGGCCCAATGAACAAAGGGGTGGGGGAAATTTCCAGGGGTTATAACACCTAAACGGCAAGAGATAGACATGGCATCACCATTAGAGACTAATACGAATATATGGGAAGTATAACTGTACCATTAGATTTGACCTTAAGTGACCTTGAAAAATCAAACTCAAGGTCACTCAACACTCAAGCTTTGAAGGCTTGTATCTCGTAATGAACCAAGCTAGGTCACATATGATAAATAAACACTAATGGTAAATCCTATAGTCCAGGCTGTACCATCAAATTTGACCTTAATAGACCTTGAATTGTCAAAGTCACTTAGATTTTGAATGGTTGAGATCTGTACAGTGTGCATAATTATATTTGCCGATAATACATTAATCTGGACGTCGCATAAAAGAATTTGTTAGGCGGGTGAGTTTTCTGTTGTCCCAGAGGTCTTTCTTGTTCAGATGGTTTAACTGTATCCATCCAAAGTAAGTACACCCAAGTTCACTTTCTTGCAGGAGTGTGATTTGCGGTGCCATATAGCGCGGTTCAAGGATTGATATTTTGTGTGTGCAATTAATTTTCAGGTTTTTTCCTCACCCATCTAATATATTTGCACAACGGCTCAACAGCCGTAGCTGTTATTTTAATTTACGGTATAGGCAAAAGCGCCAGTGCGATTATCTTATTATTTAGGTGGATGTCGTACAAGAAAATTGAGGATTATGGTCATCGCGTGTTAATCCTGGACAATAAACCAGACATGTGTCCAAATAATGAGTTCGCCTAATATTATACGAGTTTTACGTAGGATTATACGCGTTGACAAAATCGTGGATTCTGAAATACGGAAAAAAAGATAATGTGGACGGAGAGCGTTTCACAAACTGCTCAAATGCCTAATTGGATCATTTGTCAATACCGGGGCGTTCCGAAATCCTGCACTGGCTGATTTATCTTCATTAATTATTTCCGCTATAGAACAAAGTCGGGGGCTTCTAATCAAGGCAACTCTAACCTTCCAATCTGTTTAGCTCCCGACTCGGCGTCGGTCGTACCGTCTCCAAACCCGCCAGCGAATGATCGTTTTTATGCTTCGTCACATGGCGTGACGTCACTAGATTGTTTTGACCCTGAAAGTAACGAGTTCCAAATCACCGTTGCAGCCGCTGATGAAAATGACCAGTGGGGCGGGGGTAGCTTAGCTTTGATGAGACGGACAAGTGAAGATTACAGCTGGTAGACATTGTGTCCAGCTGGCTTTTTCTGGTATAAGCATTGAGTGGAAATAAGGCTAACGAAGGCACGTCTCTTGTCAATGTGGAAGCATTTCCACTCGACGGACTTTAGTTGGAAAAATATCAAACCCTTGCTTTAAGTTTACAGTATGTATCCTTAAACATGTTTACACAACAACTTGAGACTAGAGTCTGTGTGTAATTATAAGTCATTCTGAAGAGGCGCATGCATATGCCAATCAGCACAATTACGTTATCGTAGTGTATTATTAGGCATGGCGTAATACTAATGCCTTGAACTGCCTAAACGGTTTTGTGGCAGCGCCACGTTTCCATTTCAATACGAAGTACTCTATTTGTCCATTCCCTGCCACACCTAAAAAGTTAAATCAAATTCACTTCGGCACGTAATACATTTTGTATGTGCCAAGAAGTGCAATTGTTGTACGTACCTTGACGTTACATTGTCAGAATGATCATAATATACTTGTATAGGCAATACACTTCCAATTTTTACACTAATGATGGAACGCATGTATAGTACAGAGAATTGAAAATGTGAAATAACTCACAGTGGGATGTTGTTTTTTTTTTTTGGGGGGGGAGCATAATCGATGATATTGGAGGGCATGGCTTACGCCGGTCAGGTGCAAGAGTCAGTTAAACCCTATCCGAATTCAGCAATGCATTTCTAATTCAAGGTCAAGCATGCCCCCATGCCCTGCCACGCCCGAGGATTACCCGACAGACCCATGCTCCGCGATCTTCGGGGATCAAAGGAACTTCTGCGACCGGATTAGGCTGAGGATTTGTCCTTTCTGCCCCAGCGTCACGTCTGTAGACCGACCTTGGTAAGGATCTGCAACGACCTTGACAGGTAAATCATGCTAATGATTATACTGTGTTAATATTTAACTTCCATATCCCAATTGGAGCACGACACAGAATTCTCTGAAACGCCGTGCCCTTGTGTTATCTTTTGTCCCCTGTGTTTTTAAGTTAAGCTAAAAGGTGACTGGATTTGATTCAACTTGGTGTCCACCTCTCTGATCACACAGTCAACAGGCCGAAAAACTGGATCGGGGAATTTTTATTATTATTATTATTATTATTTTTTTTTTTTGCTTTTTTTTTCGAAAAATATAAGCCAAGGGATATTTTAGTTGTCCCAAACATAGACACTTTTATCGAATGCAGCGACAAAACAGCAATGTCACCAAAATTAATACATTCGATGAACGTTGTTCAGCTTCAGGTGTCCGAAATAAAGCGTGGTGTAAAAGGGTCCTCTCCAAGCGGAAGAATAAAACGTGTTGAAACAAGTATGTCATATAAATGCCATATAGTTGAATGTGTTTTATCACATTTCAGTCTAGTCACGCTTTGTGCCAATCCAACTCTACTTTTATGGTTGCCAATAAATGTATATCTTATCTTGTCTTGTATTTATAGAACTTCTAATTTCCAGCTTCCACAAATACGCGACGATTTAATTACAGAAGAGTAAGTCTATTAAAACCATACATGTTAAACTCTAACACATTAGAACCCTTGCATAAAGAAATCCTGTCATAGATTTTAAAATGTTGTTTCATATAGGCATCAACAGATACAGTTAAGGCATTTTTCGACGCGGAACAAGCAAACAACAAGCAAAACATTATGGACAGTTGATGGCGTCATGACTTTTGCAAATGATTAACCCTATACACATTGTATAGATTATATAATATTTGCTAATAAAAATATGTACCCTTTGAAAACTCTCCCAACCACATAACGGTCTACACTAACTTTAGCAGCGATTTTTTCGCATTAAACTCTAGCCAAAATACACTAAAATGCGAAGATTAAGTTAAAGGAATGTAAATATTCTAGAAACGCGTTATTTAGGCTTCAACACACTTTATAATTATCAAACCAAGACCGCTAAATATGTCTGTAGATCACCAACACCTTCGATACAATCACAAAAGACGAAATCATAGAAAATCGGAGGAAGCAGAGGGCCAGGCGGTGTCGGCAGAGAGGAAGGAGAATAGAGAACGACTAGGTCGCAGAGTTATTGATATGGTATGACACGAAATCAAGGCCCTAATATAATACGGGACATATACCCCACCGCTATCTCAAGACTTGATATTCCGCCGAGGCGAGAGGTAAAGAGAAAGTAGAGGCACAATTGACATTAAATTGTCTATGTCGCAAAGGGCGAGAGCGATCTCTGATTGAGAAAGAACGCCCCGAATACGTGGCTTGAATCCGTATGCAGAGGATGGCGGAGATGGTACATAGATAGCCGGGTTTAGATACCATAGCTTCCTGGCGACCGATTCCGAAGAAAAAAGTTACAAGGCCTTAAACAGTCCCCAGAGCTGGTAATCGCCGAGGCTATCTCTAATCAGTATCGAGCTGAATCCCCAATGCTTCCCCGCTAAGAGCAGCACACTTTTGACGGATTGAACCCAACTGACGCAGCACCAGAAAATGAATTGCAGCTTTGTTCGTTCTATAAAGGATAAAAGCTCAAAGATTAATTCCTGTTTCAAACCAGATCCATTATGAACGCGAAAGCATACACAAGGTTTTTTTTCTATTCGGATTTGCATTTCTATCCAGGCTCCAGCGAAAACAAGAATTACGCATTATCACGTCAGAATTCCATTTAGACCCATGTCTCCTTGTCCACAGTCTCAGATAATCTGTCACGCTGCTGTGACTGCCGACACAAAGGGGGGAATCCCCCATTGATCTGTGGCGAATGGCTTCCTCTCTTTGGCCAAAGGAGAAATCAAGAGTTGGAGTCTGGTGTCTCAGCCAGCTATGGCAGGCGGTAGGAACAAATAAACTAACGTTACCACACTGGGAAGAACTGAGCCGGAATATGGAACTGAAGGAAATATTGGTGAATCTGATACTTTCTAAAACGGATGGCCATTGTATGCCTTGTATTCAGAAAGTACAGGTTCATGAGGCTTAATGTCGACATTCTGTAGGTTTTTATTACACAATATAATATATGGGAATTGGAACAATCTTACGTTTTCCCGTTTTGAATGAAGTTCTAACTAAACACGAAATCCGGGTGATCGACCCCCATGTTCTTATATCTTGTGACTCGAGCTGGCCAGATACTGCAGACGTCCTGAAACCTCTGGCCACGAGCAAGAAGTCTGTCAGGAGCACTATGAAGAAGATATCTGGATTAACGAGACAAGATGACCACACGGGTTTATCGCAGAAATGGTTCACAAAATTTCCATTGACAGAACAGCGCTCGTGCAGACATCGACGCAAAAACTTCCCCTAACCTCCTGTCCGGCAGGAAAGCCTATGACTGATCATTCGTTACCACTGCTGACAGAATGGTACTGGCATCGTTGCTCACCACGGGTTGCTGGGTGCAATCGGCCCTCTCTTCCCAGCAACGGGTAAGCTGGCAAGGGAGAGTATTGACTGTACACAGTTACACCCGATAAATGACCATGTAGTACTGGTGTCTTTGGGGGCAGTTTTGCTGCAAACAGGCCTTCAACTCTTGAACTTTCCCGGACGTGCTGTACAGTCCCCAGGACGATCATAGCTCTCGGTCCGGTCATGCGTTTTGAAACGGATCCTCGAGTTAGGCCAAGATGTCCCTTAGTTGCACTGCGCATTCGTCCAGCACACCACTATACCAATGTCAATCTCTTGCTTCTGCAAGAGCCCGAGGTATGGGGGAGACCATGTTAAAACGTTAAACCACACAAGCAAGCCTGTACAGCAAGGGTTTTGACTTTCGAACAGGTCCAATACTAAAGTTTTCCATTTAAGTCCTCGGGGCTATGGTTTCCTACATCCCATTTGGGCAGATTGTATGGGCACAAGAAACTTCGTGCTCAGTTCATATTGTCAGTTATGTGTACATGCAGTATCGTTTTAGAGACATGCGTGTAAATATAAGACTATAGTATGACTTATACTTCTAACTCCAAATCAATTTCATTCCACGAAGATTCTTTAACATGACGAGGGATGTAGATGTAGGTTTGAGAATTTGGTGTTTTCATTTAATTTGTTTTTAAAGAAATACACATGTAGATTTTTGGAGTTCAAGATCATGATATTGTAAACTAATTATAGATCTTACAGGCATCAGCTTCTTCAACAACAGACAAGCAAATTCAACCGGGTCACTAAATTAATTTGGGCCTCTCTTGATTTGAATAATATATCCTGGAACTAAATATTATTTACTCTCTGTGAAAGACTTGTAGTTGACCTTGAGAATTGCTGTCTTAGCCTTACGCCGCGCGCCTGTTATTTAGCGTCTCGGCATGGCACTGTCATCCCGGGGAGCCTCTATGCGATTACCTGCTACCCAAATGACACACAGGGCTATTACAGGACGACACAAAATGGCCCCTGTGACAAATTATAGAAGCCGGTTGACACGTTAAAAGCCTATATAAACTGGCGCAGCCCGTTGGAAGAGATTTTTGCTTGTGCAGTCCATGAAGACTGGTGCATAGAAAATGGAGGCCATCCATCAAACAGAAATCGCTGTTTTGAGGGCAGACAAAATATTTTTGCAATGTATTGTGCAATGTCATGGGAAGAGCAATACCTCAATGTAGCCACCCCTCTGGTGTTCAGTCTTTTGTGTGGGCTTGATATTAGCAGAATAGGGAGTATTTAAAAGCTCCTGGCGGGAAAATGTTTCGAAGATGCCTGAAAGAACAGAAAAAGAGCGAAAACCATTATTCGTGGATTGGATGAAGTGTACATATATGACAAAGGGTAATTTGGATCCCAAATGAAACAGACTAGTAATGCTGCGAATTTGTGGCGACATATATGCTCTCTGTGGTCCTTCTAGAATGGATTCTGAAGTCGTGGACTGTATTGGTAATCGATTATGTGAACACAGGTAGAAGCTTTCTGCAATAAATTTTAACAGTGTTACGGTCAAATATTAAACCGACCCCGGCCGGATTATTTTAGTAACACGAATTCCTAAACAGAAGACCAGCAGCTTAAATATGTTATATGTTTAGCGAACTATATTTTTTTTAAGAAAATAAACTGTCTTGAGTGGTGAATTACTGGCTGAGCAGGATTTCACAGTACAAACTAATGAACACCAGTATGTACAATTTACTATTTTAATACCAGGTAATACAACACACCCATTGTACTCACAAATGATAAGTTGACAAGTTGACAGCGCAGAGATGTTCGTTTATATTGTGACTGTTGTAGAATATTTCAGATTGTTCTAAGAAAACAATCGAACTTTCGAGACAATTTCATCAGACTGAGCGTTTGTTTACCGTAGGTACATTAACGTTGGCAGTATATGACGCGTTTAACCCTAAACATTAGGCTGCGATACTCTCTCTTCTCTCAAATATAAATTTACTGAGCTGCCTAAATGGCTTACATATGAAATGCGTCCGGTGGTATCAGGGATTATTACCATAAACTTAAGGCTAGAAATGGACTTGCATGCAAGTTCACTGATCACCCTGCCAGCTATTGTCCTTTCCATGCTTTGCCAGACAAATGAGATTTTCCACAAACCGCTTCCAGTGCTGAGTGTAGCTCGCTGGTTTTTGTAATACTAAACTACCTTTTACGTCTTTTTAAAAACCTTTACATACGCCATGCAAGTACTGTTGTGCAACACTGATCGTGTTCGTCGCACAAGAATAAAACCAAAAGCTCGTGGTCGGTAGCAGGTGGCTAATCTACTTTAATTAATCACAGCACACAGTCTGGATATGGAACTTTATATAGCAGCTTGAGCTCCCGCGGGCAATGCGTATTATATTTTGCACAGACGAAAAAAAGCGATCCCCTGTGAGTAATACCCTATTGTCATATTATATCGCGAGGTAAATTAGGGAAAAAACAAGAAGAGCTTTTTTTTTAGGAAAATAATCGCCAACATGTGGACAAAAGGGGCTTTAATAATAAATTGTAATCCATTCGGGGTGACAATGCACATCTTGGAGAATCCCCGGCTGAGCTAGCCTATATCCATTTTTGTATCATAGTTTCGATCATGTAATTCCTTTGATTTTATCATGAATGTGGCCCTCAGATCTCTTAGTGCGCGCCTTTCGTTTGGGTAGCAGAATTACGAAGATTTCTAAATACTTTTCTTCCACTTCTTTTAACGAGACTCTTACTGTATTTTTTTTTTTAAAAAAATAACGAGTCTTGCCTAATCTGTATCCCAAGCCCCCAAAGACATCACACGATGATTGTTGCGTATTGTAATAACGCCCATCGGACCCGTTCCTGCCTGGTCATTAGACGCACATTATCGACCGTTTTAGCGATCTCAAAGAATCTGGCCTCATATTTATTATCGATCGCGTATCAACGCTTAACGACTAACAACATCGTCTGCTGAAGCAACAAGACAAGACAGGCGATTCGTGTAAAAGGAGGGATCAAATTAAATCTCTCTTTCAATATCAGAAGATCTGGGGACAAACGAATCTGATAGGCGTGAAGGAGGTTGACATTCCGAGTGGGGTCTCTGCCGTGATTGTGCCTGCCACAGAGTTTGTCAAGGAGTAGGGTAAACACGGCAATGATGACAACTGGAATTGGCGTTTGCTCGATTCTCTGGCATTCGTTTGGGTGATATCAAAGCTGAGCCAGTTTTTGCTGCCTTTCCCCAAAGCCTTCAACGTCCAGATGTCCTTAAGTGTAGTAAGATGCTATGAGAAAGACTTGGCACTGAACAACTAAAAAATTGGCCGCACTTAAGTGACAGCTATTCATTCACCAATGCCGTGGTTTAGCTGAGATGTCTCTAAATATCATTTCTTTCTGTTCTGTGATGGGACACGAAGACTAACCTAGTATTGGGGCCTACGTATACTACCCTCAACCAACAAGACCGTTGTTTAAAATGATTTTTGTAACATTATATATAGTTTGAACATTCCAGGTGACATCATGCCTGTGCCTGTTTTCCTCAAATATTTGACAGAAAACTCGACCAGTTATGGATAAAACCTTCCCTTTTCTGCAGACGAGAGCGAACTAATTCTCCCCTACCCCCTATGGGGGTGTGGCCTCGTTCGGCGTTTTGATTTTGGATTGCATGGAAACGTCGAGACTCAATCCCAGTAGCCGGTTTACCCATCGCCGATATTGAAGGAGGTTCCATTGACAGGGTGCCGTCAAGGTTGCAGACAGCATCATAGACGGCCCAGGCCCCGGCGACAGGCGAGTCCTAGCCTGCGTGTTGAACACAGGCTATCCATTTGATATTGAATGCTTCTCTGGCCTTTCAGGTCGGCGACCTTGACATCTGAAAGATGCTTTTCGGATCGCCACGCTAAGAACGGCTGTATATCATTCCGCGGTGGGACTGTGGGTGATTGGTGCTCTTTAAGTGAACCCAGTTGGTGACAGATCCTGACAACGTGACGTTTGTCATCTTTGTAGAATATTCCCAATATTTCATTAAATTGAGAATTCGTCTCTTGGTGAGTGGTGAAGTTTGACCATCAAGAAATAGGCTACTGGCTTAATTAGGCAATTGCAGTTGAACTTAAATCATATTATCAAGTAATACTACTTAATTATGTGACTTGAAATAGCCAAATTTAAAAAAATGAATCGCCTATTTACATTCCAAATAATTAGTATAAATACGCGTGCTCTTATTACTTTCGACGATACTTAAAATAGCTTATCTTAAATATATATCAGGCTACAAATTTAGCCTGATAAGGGAAGTGATTTGCGCATTATATTAACCGAATTTACGTGCTCCTGTTGCCCTCCTTGGAATCGAAAAATCCCTTTAGGTTCAACGTCCACATTATGACTTTGACGCGTTGCAGATCTGTGCGGTGCAGCCTTCTTCCAATGATATCAAAGAGTGGGACACAAGAGGGAGCAATTTGTGGAAACGACTCGCTAACCGGAAACCGGCATACGACGTAGTAACGTTACACTTTCTGAAATGTGTTCCATATACCAGGCGATAATATCTTCTGTCAGAGTAACGAGCGATTGGCCAAAGGCAATTAGAGCCGTACACGGTCCCGGCTGGCTTGTGTGCGCGGAAACCAATTGTCTGAGCCTGATTAATTCTGTCCAGATCTCATTCACTTCGGGTCAAATTGAATTCAACCTGCCTTGGCCTAATGCCCACTGATTACTGCCCTGTTGTTCGGAGGGAGCTGGGTTCTCATCATGGATTGGTAGAGACTTCGTGTAAACGCACTGGAGTTTGTACGTACGTGAGAACCGTCCCCGGGGAACCGTCCAACAGACGGGAAGTTGCACACATGCCTTTTAACATGTTACCCTAAGGCTTGTTACATTTAAACGTTATATGTTACACACTTCCAGATATCGTAATGTTACTATGAGTCCCTGAATGAATAGTGGAATCGTTTCATGCTTTTATAAGAACACAAAAGAAGTTTTTGGCAAGGTTATTGGCAAGATTAAAACTTAACTTTATGTTTCGAAACAAATTAAATACGATATTTCGGAAACGGGTCTTATACATGAAGGTACAGAATTTGACAGCACCACACCGCACCATTTCAGGCACCTGAAAGCGAATGCACTCATAATGCGAACCTTTGTATGTCCTGCCCGCAAGATCTTACTTTTGACATTGTCGAAATCGTACACTGGGTCAAACACACTTACACAATTAATAAAATTGGAGTAAACATCTACCATGCACAAAACGATGCAAAATTTTGTAATAATATTCATTTCAGTCTATACATGATAAAAGAAACGAAGACTGCAAAGAGAAACGGCACTCGAATGCAAATTTTGATTGTTGCTTCCCCTGGGCCGTGCGCTCGGACGTTTTTGGAATTTTTGAAAAAAAAAATTTTTTTTTTGATTTTTTTACGAATACTTTTCGTTTTCGTTAACATGGGAGCGAAAATTTCAGAACACTACTCCAGCTACAAATCGCAGCCGAAAGTTTTGAAACTTTCCCTGAATTTTCTTGCTAATGGTCCTCACAAAACGGCGTTTGGGATTTTTGAAATTTTGAAAATTGAAATTTTAACGAATTTTAACGAACATTTTGAAGCTTGTCCTGAATTTTCCACCCAATAGTCCTTACAAAATTACGTTTGGAATTTTGAATTTTGAGTTTCTGATTTTAACGATTTTCTTTCGGAAATTTCAAATTCACCATTGTAGC
>JAAUYG010054476.1_pt1 | contig 13350 bp, 12 predicted proteins | sample 7278091 | NCBI WGS metagenome assembly JAAUYG01 (sample SAMN14350201, study PRJNA611818) | marine sediment metagenome | isolation source: surface marine sediment (0.6m) | place: French Polynesia: Moorea | collected 2018-08
TCGGTAAGTCCGAAACACTAGGGATGCGGCGATCTCCTATACCGATGATTATAAGACACTAAACCAGCGACGAAGTTCCGATGTGTCCCTAGATCGCAGGGATGACCGGCAATGTTTAACACGGAACATACAACTGGCGAAAAGACTGCTTTAGCAGTGGACGTTTTCCACTGACCGTTAATCGATGCACATGACGGCGGGTTTACTGCATATCATGAAGAGAGACGTGCTTTATATCCCTCCCCCGGCAATGAGAAGGACGACGATCTCCGCAGCGACACAGGAACACGTGGGAACAAAATGGTGATGCAGGAAGCATAACCGTGATGACACAGGGAAACGTAGCAAGCAATGGCCACGCTGTAACAGGAAGAGACGCAATGCCGACAGAGGTAGCGTCGTTGTAACACCACCACGAAAAGGGGAAGTGTGGGAACGACACGTAACACGGCCGACGAGATCATCCTCGTTATAGACGAAGGTGTCCGCTCTCCCGGTGATGACTGCGTCACAACACTGATACGTACCGCTGTAAGATCCGGCTGACAGGGGAACGTGAGATCCCCTACGTAACAGGATCCATTCCAGTAGCAGTGACAACGTTTCCACGTTGCAAACTGGAGGTACCCGGCCCGGAAGTTGTCAGACTGCGCCAATGTAAAATGTATGAGAGTTTGAAGTGATCCAAGTGGTGGTTCGTGTTTCCGAGCTAAACGAGTCCAGCCAGTTTGATGGAAATAATTTATTGTGAAATCGTCATGTCGTCACCTCTGGCATTTACTGAAGCATACATATGAAATACACATATACCATAAGTGACAAGAGATCATGTTATAATATTTAATATAAATTATATAAATATAGGAAATACAACATTAATACAAGAATAGTTTAACCGTACATGATACAGGTTTCGAACGAATTGGATAATGGAAAGTAAATGGCTATAAAATGGCAGAAGCGAAAATAGAGAAGCGAAAGCTAAAGTAGAAATTTACAATGTTATTTCCATTTAACATACCTTCGGTCAATCCGACAGAAGCCCGCCCAGAGGTGACTGGTTACGAAGCTCATTTAGACATCCTTTATACAAAACTGACTGAGACGACTACTCAACTACACTGCATCACAGACAAAGGACATTGGAACCAGAAACAGAAGACCAGACAGGGCAGAGACTGACGACCATTAGACAATGAAGTTAAAACAATGAAACCGCCGAAGACATGAACAAGAGTAAAGATAAACAGGCCAGGAACGGCACTCCTTAGCTACCTTCGACGAGGGGTATAGAACTTAGCACTGTATGCATATAATAAATTATACAATTTTAACCCTGTTACATGAAAATGATTTATATGTCATAAGCAAACATATTAAACTAATGTAAAGCTATTAGATGAAAACAATCAGAAATAACGCAGAAGGTCACGTCTACCAAAGTATACATTTATGTGCTACAAGTAAGTACATGTGTCTAGTAAGTTATATATGTGTTTGCATTATGTGTTTGAGAAGATTGCATTTATTTATTAAATAAACATGTGTGTCTAGTTGTAAGTGTTGACCAACATGCTCGACTCAGTAGAGATATAGTAGTTTGAAGTAAGTAATTTGGTGTATAGTTAATATGTACTCATGCACCTCCGATCGAATATATCCTACCTATGTATTTCCCAGTACAAATCACTGAATCTTTTTAGCAAAATTTTGGATATCATACTTAAAAACTTTCACAACACTAACCAACGTACTTGTATACAAATGCTATGAAACTGAACCTGCAGCAAGAGATATTTCATGTGATGTATTATACCTCATCCTTTGGTTCTAATGCAAAGTGCTGACTTGCAGTAACTAGTAAAGGATGAGGGAACAAATGACAACCCCATGCCCTTGGTTCACTTAAATTGTGAACATAATGATGTGGACAAATTAATGAAGGCCCCGACTGAAAGCGAAGATAAACCAGCTTCTATGTATCTAAATAACCAAGGTCTACCATGCAAATTCAATAAACTGAAGACGTCACTCTGTGCACTTGATGAAAAACTAAACCAGGTGTTTTATTACTTTGTTAAACTTGTTTAAATTCATGAAACAACACATGTCGATGTGCATAGGGCAAATCAAACGGTTGGAGGGTGAGCTATTATGTTAATAAACGTATTCCATTTAAACCTGATATGGACATTGGAAATATTGAAGAAGCCAAATTTGAATCGATTTTATTGAAGTCACTTTAAATGGCGCAGGCTATATTATTAGTGAAATATATAGAGGTCCTGGCACAGATGAAACATATTTCTTTGGCATTTATGAAAGGCTACTAAGCCAATTATAGCAGGAGAAGAAAACATTTGCCATAGAAACTGTCCAAAATTTAGATTTACTGAAATTTCAAGAACATACTAATACAGCTGAACTACTTGATATTAATTTTTATAATGGTAATATAACTGCCATTAACAGACCAAGCAGAATCACACATAGTACAGTTACTTTGATTGATAATCTATACATTTCTAGTTCTAATACTAAAAGTATTTCCCAGCTAAAATCAAAGATAATATCAGACATGTCTGACCATTTTCCTATTAACAAGAAGTCACAGACAGAATCTATTTAAAAGAGAGATCTAAATGATATTTCAGTTAGTCGAATTGACAAAATTCTGTGTCTATCAGGCTAGTCAAGGGTGTAAGATATGAATATCAATATGAGTTTGCCACATTTATTAACCACATCCAGAACGTGACAGACCTGTAACCATTCCGTCCAAATTAATAATAAGGGAAAGATGGATGACAAAAGCACTATTCAAGCCTTTGGTAACAAACAACAGATTACTTCAAAGGGCCTTGGAAAGCCTAAAGATTATCTAACAGCAGTCAGATATACAAAATACAGAAAGTGGTATAATAAATTGAAGAGAAAAGCAAGGGGCAGATTTTACCCTGAACAAGTAGTACAATGTTCAAGAATGATGTTAGAAAAACCTGGAAAGTATTTAGACAACTATTGGGCAATATGGATAAGAATGGTTTTCCAGATGTGTTTAACATGAATAGTACTGGTTTATCAGACACTGATGTATTTTTGGTCCAATGATAAGTGTTTATAAGAGAAAATATTCTGAAGTGTCCATAACACTTAATGGTGAGAGATGGACATGTGGATGGACACGTCGTGATTGCCAAATGGTTATATAGCACGTCTGCTCCCAAGCACAAAATCATGGGTTAGGGTAAGGCTTCTGTGACTGCTTCACAAATATTTGTAAAAGTGTTGCTAATGGGATTGGCAGCTATGTGCATAAGTATTAAGCAGAATAGTAATATAAATTCAATGTTTATAACACCAGCATATTTTAACGAGGTGGCTATACTCATAAGTCAACTGAAATAAAAAATAAAGAGTTTGGCATGATACATGATGAGGTGGCTAAACTCATAAAGCAACTGAAATAACTGACTTTTGGCATGATACAGTAAACAATAATTGTATGAAATGCCTGCCAGCATCAATAATAGAACCATTAGTGAGATTAAGAAATAATTAGTTTCAATATTGCTAAAGTTCTGCCAGTGAGTAAGAATCATAATAATCAGAAATTTAAAAACTATAGCCCCATATACCTTCTACCAGCTTTCTCAAAGGTAATAGAAAGGGTTATGCCAAACTCTTTAATTTTTAATCGATAATAACCTTTGTGGCGTGATCGACTGGTGTGCTGTATATGCCACCAATAAGCACCCAAACCAACCAGCGCTCTTCACCTTTACTTTGTCAAGTTTCACGTTACATGTGGCAATGACACAAACTGTCATAACTCTGTTAACTCATAACATTGTTCTCTATGGTGTCGGGGGTCGGGTGTGGGACAACATTTTCACGCTCTCTCGCTGAAAGCGGTGAGTGACTAAGGTGATAGGCAACCACTGTCCGCATACATCCGGCACTGACCCAAGGTCCTGTCCCGGGGATCCTGTCTGGCTGTTGGTAGTGGATCCTTCAATCAGCTTCAAGCACGGTCCACATTCTGGAAACAAGACTGACAGCAGATGTTCCAGAACCAACGTTGACCTAACATACAATAGCGTACTCTAACATCGACATATGACTCATATTTAGTTCATATAAACAGGCTTCAAATTGTCATGAGTGTTAGTGCCTTAAAGAGAGCATTAGCGCATGTAACAAATGGCCTACTGATACCTGTGGAACCTTCTGATGTTGTACATTTAGCTGTATCAGAAAATGTTATTATAACAGGTTGTGCAAATAGCTTTCCAGCCGCTCTAGTGTTGCACCAAGCACACCCTAATCATAAGTTTATCAAAACGTCTGGAAGTATTAGCTGCGACGTGGGGCCTAATATGGCATGGTAAAAAAAATTGTTGAAAACTTACCATGCGCATGCAATATTATCCAAAATTCGTTGTTTCATTCGTAGATGAACATGCATTTTCACCTGGTAGCCCCTGTACTATGAATGTGGTTGGTTCGAATTCCACGAATGCTCGAATGGACGTAAAGATCAATAGCACACAGCTATTTAAAAAACAAACATGGAACAATAAAATAATCATTGTAATCATTAGACATAATTAATAAAATAGACGTTTTTATCTGTTTAAGACTTGGTGCTGGTGTGAATTATGTCCGCCTTTCAGAGGGTTTCAACGTCATAATGTCACCTCATCTATTCTTTTGTATATACTCATCAAATCACCTCATCTTCCATATTGTTCTCATCATATGTCATGTTGGTCAATAGCACATAGTGCTAATGTTTATTGTTTACATTTACCGACGTTAAATAAAGTTTTACTTACTTACTAGGGTTTCATATCTTAAATAACCAAGAGGCCGACCTAGGGGCCTTGACACAGCAAGTATTTGAGAGTACTGTAGTTTACTATTTGGTGTCTGATGTTAATAACTAATATATAACCTCATAAGTGCATTCTCGTAATCAGTAGCTACAAGTTGCCAATTATTTTAAACATGTTTTAACATATTTTAAACATGTTTTCAAATGAGCTTCACGCATCTAAGGCCAGAAATGGTTCCATAAATGGTACTACGCATGTCCCAACTTTCTGTTTTGCTCTACTAGGGCGTGGCTTCAAAATTACAAACCAACTTCCAAGCATTGAGCAATATGCACTTGCATATGTGCCTCATGGTCAAAGGGGGTAACACGTAAAGACTAACTTTTAGCAGTTTAGCTATAATATAAGCACTTTGGGGGGTAATTAGGCTTGCGATATAAGTGCCTTCCTAATTGTTACCAAAGTACCTGTATATAAAAGAGCCAGGCTCCATGTCAAAAGCAGTCATTGAAATGCAACTTTATGCAACAAGAATGCAAAGGGCCCTTAACGACTGGTTTGACCATTTATAAGACCAAATGAGGATTATGGCTGACAAATGTAGCTGAGGTGGCTAGTTTTACCACTTGAAGGGCAAAATGACCGTTTTTGGATACGAAGTGAAGTACATGTGCCCTATATATGTGCACCCAAGACACAAATGTACCCGTATATGTTGTACAAATGTTCCCGAGTCACAAAGTGCAGTGACTGTAGAAATTAGTACAATATATATGGGGCAAGTTTGTGTAGTACTTTTTTACGAAATTCAGGCAGTTTCCTTTTAAACGGCCAACCGTTTTTTCCAAGTTAAGCCATTTTTAAACAAGTGCATCGAATCATCCCTAAAACTAGGTCGAAGCTCTTCCATATACAGTGGAACCTGGGAATTAGGGACACCCAAGGGACTGTCAAAAACTGTTCTGAATTCTGAGGTGGTCTTATTTCTCAGGTCCATTTCTATGTAATGAATAGGTCTAGGGACTGAAGTAGCTGTCTTTAATTCCCAGGTTGTCCCTATTTCTCAGGTGGTCTTAAAGACAGATTTCACTGTAGTTGCATATCTTTAATAGGTACACTAAAAAAGAAAGAAACTGCTATTACTTGAAAGGCTTTTTATTTTACCATCATAATTAATCAGTAGACTTAGTAGTAACCAAACTCCATACTACCGGTATCCCCAGAAAAAAATAAAATGTAAATGCAACATGATAGCCAGTGTGAATAGGTATTTGCTTTTACAGATGAGTGTCAGTCTAACCCATGTCTCAATGGGGCATCATGCCAGGACGAAGTCAACGAGTACATTTGTCTCTGCCAGCCAGGATACGTCGGTGTTCACTGCGAGGAAGAAAATTGTGAGTGAAGGCAGAATGGGTAGAAATGAACATCAACCCAGAAACGAATGCATTACTAACGTGACTTCACAGTTTCATCCACCCCTTGTTGTTTCAAGACATATTATATTGTAGCAAGTATTTACCTGCCCTAGATCATCTCTTGGCATGATATTGTCATGCCCAGACAGGGCCGTGTACATATCTGATCATCTATTCAGTTTATGATCTTCTAAATTTGAAGCCCTCTATGATCTTTTTGAGATCATGTTTGTCAACTGATCTGTGTATGTGGCTGGATTCAATATCTTTCGTTTATTCTCCATAGCGTCACTACACTTTGTTCGATGCATTGCTGAAACATGGGTACAGCAATAAATGTCTCATTTGATTTTTTAGCTGATGGTGAAATCTGCGCAGATTCGATTCTGTTAGGGACATCGGGCAGTATAACTAGCCCGGGATATCCGACGTCTGATTACGGCAACGATCTGGATTGCAGTGTGGAACTCGTGTTTGCCAACCCCAGTTCCACCGCGTTGTCTCTAGAAGTGTACGTCAACGATTTCCTGCTAGAGACTGCTGACTCTGTGACCTTCTCCACCGAATGGGGAGACTGGACTTTCTCTGGATCAGAGACGCCTATGATCACTGGACAGTATTATTACTGTAAGTAACCCCTCCCCCAGATATTTCAAATATTGACGCTAACGTGATCTGTAAAGGATTCTGAAGCTTCGGCCTTACAGTTTGTGAATCAAGTTCAATGTTTACTCGAAAACGTGAAACGCATCAATATTGAGCTCTTCTGTTCAGATAAAGTTAAAATATATTGAATGAGATCGGAAAAATAATGACCCCAAATCGTATTGCTTTTGTTCTATTTATATGTACCTTTGAACATACGATCTACCTGAAGATGAAGACTTGTGTAGAAATGACATTTTTCTGGCAGGTAAAACATAAGCTGAACCTAACTTTGACGTTTACATGCACATATGTATTCTATGGATGCTTTTTTTTTTCTCATACAATTAAGTTGACACCAGAGGGCAGTCCGTTTGGGTTCATTTCCTGACAGACTCGGTCAACACAGACGTGGGATGGAACTTCAACTATAATGTTGTTCCAGGTTTGTGTTCGCCGTAGGACTTAAATCAAATAAACAAATCATATTGTTCAGCGGATTTCGCTCCACTTCTGCAATATTAAGGGTTTAAAATGAGTGGTCGTGACTGAAACACATTTTTGACAATAGCTCTTTGAAGCTTCAACGCATTTGCTGTTATGGTGGTATCTTATTTTACTCAGTTTAAAGTGAATGTTGGTGACTGATAATTTTTGATAATGGATGGCTTGTTGAAGCCCAGGTTGTTTAGCACCACACTGTAGCGGTCCAGTATCTGGAAGCAAACAGCCTGAGCTTCAACATGTAATAAGGTTTTTTTTTACCTGGCCGATTTGTATCTAATTATTATGGTGTTTTTATTGATGCCACTCGACAATTAACGGTTATTATTCAATGCTGTTACCATGATTACTTAGTCATATGCGCTAATGCCACTGTGTTGGAAGTCAAAAGGTTATGTTTTCAGGTCTACGATTCGGTACATTGATGACATTATTCTAACAAGGTTCGCAATGGGGTGGGTTGTGGTATACACGTACCTAAGGAAAAGTGATTATGCTAGCTTGTTCCAGAACCATTACCATGGGCTTGTGCCAAGACGCACAAAGGCTTGATGCTAAAGCTTAACTAGAAGCACTCGGATAAGTATGACAGTGACAAATGCACATACCTACCTTTACCCAGATAATGTTAAACCAAACATGCCAATGCTTTTGAAGTTAAACTTTTCTGTGATTATTCTAAGATTTGTAACTTGGGTAATTTTAATGTGGTCTTATTACTGGTCCTATTGTCGGGTCACTTAATTAGTACACTGGACAAGGACCCTGTTTCTCGTCATAATGGCACCCGCGTGTATGAATCATTATAATGTATTTATCACATAGAATCGTCTTGATGATTTTGACGCCTAAGATGTATGACAGAATTGGCATGAGATGTGATGAAATGAAAGGACCATGATACACTGAAGGGAAGGTGATCGTATCGGCTTCGGCATGGTCAGTGAACCCGCAGTGCATCCACAAATGTACAACCCTCACTCAGGTGGGCATGCAGTCAATGCTCCTACAAAATACACGTGCCCTTTGCATTGTAACAGCCCCAACGATTCTATTAGGTCACGTTTGATATTTTACTGTTTTGTATATCTTCCTTAATATTCGACGATCATTTTTTTTTTCTTTTTGATATTAGATTCTTGACAACGTTCATAAGTCATAAGCTGACGTTGTGTTCGGGCTAAAAAAAAATCGGTACTGCCGACCCAACGTCCTTTCTCATCGAGTATGCATATAAATTTAAACTCTTTGTCGTCGAGCATGCACTTAAAACTAAATAACGACGTCCTTCGCGTCGAGTACATGTATGCTTAGGAAACTAAATGTGTTTTGCTTATTTCTAGGTTACTTGGCATTCTGGAGATGCTAACAGACGATTCAACGGTCGAGTTGCAAATGATAATTCAGTTTAATGTTAAGTTAACGAAAATTGGACAGTAGTTTAGAAAAGTATGCTTGACCAGTATTTTCACTCATATTTATGAAGTGATGTGAACGAAATGACTACCTTATATAAACTGAAATGGCTCCAAGAATATAGTAAGCATTTCATTTCAGGTTTAATATTAACACGTTTGGGTTAACTCATTAAACAGTATCAAGCAAATCGTTGATGACATACTTCAAGCAAGGTGCTCAGGGATGTGCTTGTAGTAAGACTTTGGGGATATAATGTAGCTACTCTGTTTGTTCCATTGATTTAACACAGTCAAGTTTTGATTTGGTGTATTAAGTTCAGGAAATGATACAATATCTCGTTCGTCTTAGTACTGAAGATATATCTTTTTGTTATATGTGGATGAACATTCATAGCAGCTTTCCCATCAGTATATAGACTATCAATTATGGTTTTAACCATCTCCAAATAAAATTTTTATTTCTATGCCGATCAAGATCGTTTTCGTTATTACCATCAAGTGACGCCTTGCATCGGGGCATTCATGTTCACTTGCCAGTTTATTAACTTGAGTTTCTCAGGAAACGAAGCATCGAAAAAAGATCATTTTTTTTTTATGAAATTTCAAAGCTTTCCATCTGCCATACATGTATGTCCAGACCTTTTCGCTATTTTACTTTTAGTTATTTTTTATATTTTATTTGCTATATTTAACTTTAAGACAGGCCCATACGGGGATGAAAATTTCAAAACACTACTTGTCCCACGTTTCACCTGATTTCAGCCAAACTGCGTCATAAATATGGTTGTAACGGCCACATAGACGTTTGGTCGAAACAGGGAACACTTTGAACTCGCCCAGTTGTAGCTGTATCGTTTATTCTTTCGTTCGTCATATAACATGGAGCTATAACCGAGAGGTTCATGAAACTGAAAATTCAGAAAATTGAAAATAATAAGATATTGCGTACTTAACATACATGTATTAAATCTTCTGTAATTTACCAAATCAAATTATTTTTATAACGTTACAGTACATAAGACATTTGTAGAAAACTTACATTGTGTGCCATCAAAACTATGCTTGTGTTCCGGTGGCCGTCCTACGTGTACACATGTACGTTCAACTGATCTTTGACGGCAATGACAGACCCTAGACTAGACAATCACGTGATGTCTGGCTGTATGCATGAGTGAACACAAAGTAAAAGTGAACATAAAGGAAAAAGATGTTACCAGGTGGGAGTCGAACCCACGACCCTTTGCATGGAAGTTCAGCACTCTATCCACTAGACCAGTGGGACAACACGACAGGGACATTAGACTGTACAATGGTGATCATGGACGAAAACAGACTTCTACTTTCTTGCAGCCTTCAAGATATGGAGATCAGATGACAATTTGAAAGCCAATATAATCACATGGGAGAAAACGTTCAAGACGCTAATCATCTCCAAAAAATGTAATCTGATTGTAGTAGAACCTTATGATGACATTGGTGACCATGAGGGTGAATTAAAGGCTTGTTATTCTTGTCAATTAGCTAATAGTTTCAAAGTAAGAAACTTAAAAGTTCAAAACGGCAGTCAAGAGGAGACATTAAGCATTCCGAAAGCTACTAATTGCAGAACTAAACTAATGTAAATGCGGGTTTCGCGGTCGTAGAAAGGGACAACATATGTGTCTATTACTTTCATGTTAGGTGACTGCGATCAGTAGTAGTTCGGTAATTCTGCAAATTTCCGAAATTAGGTTCGAAACTCTCATCCACCTACTAAGCTTTATTCAAATACAACAACAGTTTCTGTGAAGCCGCTGGTAATCATGGTGGAATGTAGGTGGCGACACTATATCGACGCACGTTTCTATCGTCGGGCATTTCTAGAAAACAGAAAAGACAGGTGAAGAAAAACAAAGAAAGATGAAGTTAGCCAAAAAACAGCAAACTTTATATATCTTTCATATATTTAACAATGGTACTTCCCAGGAAACTTGCCTTGATCGAGAATGGGCGAATAAAAAGTATATGTGAAATACCCTTGCCAAGCAGGAGCGCCATGTATATAACGACTATAAAACATCCGATTAAGACTTACGGTGCTGCCGGAAGATCACTGAAAATGGAAGGAAATGTTCCATTTTAAGCTCATTTTAGCTCTGCTTTGTGCTACTGCTCAGCAGAACCCCTGTCGTAACATGAAACTGCATGAAAGTGAATGTTTCAAACGGCATCTCCTCTGAAAGTACACGCCACATTCACTTCCAAAAATCATCTATACACCTAGGGAGGGTCTCTAGTACTCTGTACCAAAGTTGTTAAAGAATTGTAACATTTACAACTATTTAATTTTTGAGAATTTTTATTTTGCAGCTGGGGGTCAAGTATTTAGTGTTCACATGGTACTTTCGACTGTTAAGTGTTCGAGGTCATTCCGAGGTTGTATTCGGTGCATTTCCGATCTTTGCGATTTTCAACAACTTTGTATCTCGAAAACAGCTAGTCTCAGGGCGAGACAAAGGAAAATTTGGCAATCGGGGTTAGTTGCCTCGTGTATGCAAGGTACATTTTGCTATTAAGAGTTCAAGGTATATGAGACGTCATTCGCTGCATTTCCAGTTTCCAGCAACTTTGTTTTTCCGAAACGTCTTATCGTAGCGGAAAATGCAGCAAAATTTGGGCCTCAGAGGCATGTGCTTAATGTATAGGGGTTACGTTTGACTGATAGGAGCAGGCTCAGGTCATTCGATTTTTCTGATTGTCAACAACATTGCATCTTGAAAACGGCGGGTCGTACCACGTAGCAAACCAAAATGTAATGACTGTCAGTGGTATGTGGAACTGGAAGCTGCCTGGTTTGGTCCCCGTTTTTTTTTGTTTTTTTTTTACCGCCCCCGCGTAGCATAGTGGTTAGAGCGTCCGCTCGGGGTGCGGGAGGCCGGTGTTCGATCCCCGACTGCGTCACACCAAAGACGTAAAATCTGGAAGGTTTGCGCTTCTCAGCTTGGCGCTTGGCATTAATGAGTTAGGCAACCGACTAGGCGGCTCGGAGTAAGAATAAATGGTCTGAGTGATTCATTTCTGCTCACCTGTGGCGGAATTGAATCGGTGGCTTGGCACCCAAAAACTATCGGGCGTACATCGTTAACTCACACGCATGCACCTGCATAGCATACAGCACCAAATCCAACTTCCAGTCGGTGATATGACCATGAGTGGTTGAAAGCCGAGTATAAGCCTGATCCCCCCCCCCCCACCTCGTTTTTTGTTAAGACATGGGTGGCTAAATACTACTAAAAGGGGTGATATTTATTTAATGAGATTTCAATGCGCGGATGTACATATGGTTATGCTGAGGTTGCATGTTCCTCATGTCCAACCTTTTACGCAAGCCAATAATGATTACCCCGTGCAAATATTGAATTGTATAACGATTCATTTGTTTATAATAGGTCATAATTGTGGAATACTCTACCCGACTCTTTTGAAGGCATTACCTGAATTGGCAAAAAAATTAAATACAGTTTTATAGTGTTTAAGAGACCAAGTAAAATGTTTAGTTGTTAATTGTATTATTGGTCAACAACTTGTACCTGGTCAGTACATTTATGTAACCGGTTCAAATACATTGAAATAAATAAATAAATGCGTTTGGTTGTTCCCCGTACCACGGAGACGCCCACGCCCATGTAAAGGCGTCTTATGTGTTTGATATGACAGTTTGACAATTTGGGTGAATACTTTATAACACGCTTTATTTGTATGATAAAGGATCTATGAAAAGCTGCAGGAAAAGTTGAGCAATAACGCCACACCCACAGATAATTCTAACCCACTTGGTTGTTCTCGTTCCATGGAGGCGTACGTGTAGATGTAAGGGCGTATTATCCATTTGATATGATTTATTAACCTGCGGAAAATCTTGTGTGCTCCTGATCGAGTACATGTATGTGGGCCGGGCTGCTTGTGATGCTTCTGATTACATGTCTGTGTACGGGGGGAGGGGGTATGTGTGTTTTTGTTTTGATCTGTATGTCTGTCTTATAGCAAAGTATCTCAACAAATCTGAAAATTTGGTCCAATATTATGAGATTTGGTCCAATAAGAAGAAATTTTTAAGCCCCATAAACAGCTTAGCGGTGAGATATGGACATGTGATCACTGTTTAAACACTATGAGGTCATTATGGAGAGTCCAACTCCACCATAACATTTCATCTTAAGTGACAATTCAAATGCAAGGTTACTCAGACGATTTAGACCGTTTGTCACTCTTAAACCCGAATAGGAAATCATATATGGATAGTCCAACTGCACCGTCAAATTTGACCTAGAGTAACAGTGACAGGTCAAATTTTAGGTCTCTCATATTTCGAAGTCTTATATCTCACCAAGTAGCCGAGTTCGGCCATATGTTATTCAGTATTAAATGCTAACAGGCAATCACATAGGGGCAGTCCAATGGCACCATTCATCTTGAAGTATAAATGGTCTGAGTGATTCATTTCTGCTCACCTGTGGCGGAATTGAATCGGTGGCTTGGCACCTAAAA
>JAAUYG010061950.1_pt1 | contig 13350 bp, 13 predicted proteins | sample 7278091 | NCBI WGS metagenome assembly JAAUYG01 (sample SAMN14350201, study PRJNA611818) | marine sediment metagenome | isolation source: surface marine sediment (0.6m) | place: French Polynesia: Moorea | collected 2018-08
AGAAGAAATAATAATCCCTTGATGGTGGACATGTTTTTGTGTCAGAAGTTGGTGGTTGGGAAGTCTCCACTCTTCCGCCGGATCAAGATTTCAGGAAAGCGTTTGGACAAATCTGTGCGTGGGTAGCAGCAGTTTCTTGCCATGGGGCTTCCTGTCAGCCGCCACATTCTGTGTGGATTCCCATGTATATATTTTTTGTTCGGGCCCTGAGACCAAGCGTGGTGCATGAGAAGTCATAGGTCTACAGTCTACACACACATCTGTATGATTGTTCCGTACAGGATTTGTTTTCAAGGACAAGAAGACAGAAAAAGACGGGAGATCGGAGTCGTTGCGTAGATGTGGAAACATTTTGGTTTGATCGACTTGCCAGAGAGATGTAATCTGTTTGGTCTCTTTGTACCACTTTATCGTTTCCCTTTCGTGTTGTCTTCTCATTGTGTGAAAGTTTCAGGCCACGAAAGATTTCCAAAAACACCTGCTGATGATGGGGGTCAGCATTCAACCGCAATTGTGTTCAGTTACATGTACACGCAGTTGTGTGCCGAGGGGTAATTCACTAACTATATCATTTTGCAGTTCTAATGGCTGTAAAATAATATGATTGACAGGCATGAAATGTTTGATGTGCAAATAAGAGACAAGAACTTTGTAATTAGCTCGGGTTTGATAATGCACAGAGGAAACAATTGCCTGTACAGAAACAATAGGATGAGTTTTAATCGTCAACTTCAAAGTCGATGAAGCGTGGCTTGGGAACGCGATCACTGCTCTCTTCTCAGGATTAATGATACCCAGTGATGCTTCAATCACATACTTCAATCCATTAATGACGTTTTACTTTGAAGTCAGAGTTATAATACATTTAATTTCGTGGCTTTTGTGCGCAAGTCGTCTGAAAACAGCAGATATTTATTTTTAGATTGGCCACTTTTTGTGTGCAGAACTGGTGCTAATCGGCTCACCCTGAGGGGACTCGCTGATTGTGCATAAAGTATCAGCAATTAACAGAACTGAGTTTCAAATGAAATGGAGAAAAAAATTTGGAAAGTTTGACTTTGTTGTGTTTTTTTCTCTCCTTGCCAAATTGACCAAAAAGTGCAGGTTTGCGGAAAAATACGTCTCCTTTTTTTGAGAACAATGTCAGTATAGGGAATTCGGGAGTTAGATTTTTATGCTTCCAACATTACCATGAAATTCACTTGCTTAAGCGCACCACTCCAGGCTTTGTTTAACAATAAAGACCGCAGAATGACTCAAAGTGGATTTGTGCCTTTGGGAGTGGATGCCACACACCTGGCTAAATCATTAGTCTGCCATTGCTTCACAGATTTCTCCAGCCCATTTCCTGACCCAGTCTTCACTAAATGAGAAATTAACTTAAACTGCTTAATTAATAAGGATTACTGTGGACAAGTTAGAGTGGCCTGTCCACATTAGGTAATGCACGGGTATGAAAACAGGATGGTCGCTGAAGGAGCTTGATTGACATCCGTCTGTCAGCAGAGTCAGCTGCATGTGCACCTGTTTGGAGTCCCAAATGTAGTACTTTCTCTGTGCTGATTTGTTTAGGTGTCGTCAAAACAGTTCTAACATTGACAATCAGAGAACAAAGCATTTTTTTTTTCATTTTCCCTTTTTTGGCCGCTGTTTTAAGCTGTGGTTCAAGGCTAAACAAAACAAGTCAGTGTCTCCGCTGGTCAATGCAGTGTGTGTGTTGGGAAGCTGCCCAGTTAGGGCCACAATGACAACGAGGACCACACTAAATGACTCTAATTGGCCACTACACTTTCAGACGCACGTCCCAAGACATGAAGACAGCGCCCACTTGAACTGCCTGTGAATCATGTATTTCTCCTCTTTGTTTGAACACCATCACAGTCGCATCAGTCTTGTTTCCGTACTTGGTAGGACCTCTGGTGGGATTGGGGCGAACAATCTCACCCGTGTACTGTACAATCATGGATTTGGTGGTGGCTTGCACCGAACTGAGCCCAATCCTTGGACCCAGAAGAAAAATCTTGAGGTTGCGCGTTGTTACACGATGCGAAACACCTCCTCTGCACTGGATGTGTGACGCAGGTACATGTTTCACGAATTGCTTAGTTTGGAAAATCTTTCTTGACTGTTCTTTTGCTGTCGTGATTGTCTCGAACACCACAACGCGACGACAACTGAAACAAATCGTTTTGTTGGCTCTTTTATTTTTTCAATGGGTCATAATACAGCTCTTAATATCATCAGGTAATTTCGCTTGCACACGGAAGAAACTTGACAACACATTTTTTTCCAAACATGCAGATAACACCTTTTGTTCATATTGTGACCCAAACTACGGCCAAAATAGAACAGAAGATTGAAGCTGTGACCATTTGAACCGCTCTAAAAGCCACAGTTTTCGATGTGGCAGGCAGGCTACCAATGTGCTGGGGAACCTCGGAAGTTCTTGAGTGCAGAAAAAAACACACGAGAGGCTGGAAATGGCCAATTGCCTACAAATTGTCTGCAGTATGTCGATTCAACTTGTCGTTGGAAGCAACATCCCACTTCTGTCAAAATTGCCAAAACTCTTTTTTTTCATTCTTTTTTTTCAAATGTCTACTTGCAATTCGTTGCTGCGCACGCATGCAGACCAAACAAAAGATCCTGGATCCGCGCCTAACAACGTTTGACAACTCGTCGCTCACATCTGGACAGCTTTTGGCTTTTTTTTTTCAAAGTGCATTGCTCAAATGAAATACTGAACTCGCCTGCGACCACTCATTCTAAGTAAGACGCAAAGCGTTGCCGTGCCATACACCCGTACATGTGAGGGGACGGACAGACAGACGGGAACATGAAACTGCAGGAATGTACACACGTTCACATTCGCCTGCAAATGACTTCTCAACCGTGTGACCACAAATTCTACAGGCAGTATTCAAACAGAACATCACAGAAATAACCACGTAAGAAATACTTCAGTCATGTGCGTATCAACCAGCATGGTCAGGATTTATAGAAAATCATTGTCGCTGACAGCACCGTATCTCACGTGACGTCGTCTGTTGGCTGACGAAGCGCTGGAATTATCGCCTCTCAGTCTGGACAACCACAACGTCACAGTGTGCCGCACTGCTTCCAGACTCCAGCCGGAGCTCTCTGGCGGCACGTTGAAACAGTAAAAGTCAAAGTCAGCGGTCTCCGTCTTGCGTCCCTCTTTCCGCCGCTGTTTTCTGTATGTGTAGCCGATGAGACCGAAGACGACAACGCCGATGATGACACAAGCGACTGTTACCAGCGGTGAGGCCACCGCAGCTGCAACAGAGAAAGAACGAATTTGTTGGAGAAACTTGCTCTGTTGCAAGTTCAACTCTTATAAGCAAAGGACCCTTGGAAGAGGTTTCAGAAATTGAGGAAGTCATGTCAATTGCATGAAAATCCGACAAGCGACAAAAATAACTGCGACGACACAACAAGACAACGAAGAGGAAATTGTTTTTGAGGAAGTCGTCGTTCCTTTGATTCAATTCACCTTTTTCATCAGATTTGATTCTGCGTCCTTATTGCACTTACTTGTGCGTTTGACATCCACTTCAATGTCCAATGATTCCTGGCTCACGTCGTTTCTTATCACGACAGAAACGAAGAACTTTCCTGCCTTCGTCATGTTTTTGCTCAACAGTAACTGGCAGTCTTGTGAAGTATTGAACTGGGTACATTTGGCAGGTGGAAGCCGGGAGGTACCGACGCTTGAGCAGAAATAAAACGGTGCTCTGAAAGAGATAACAGAATGGAATTCAACAAACAAAACAAATCTGACAATGTTTTTCGTTAAGTACACGTTATGTCTTTCTTCTGCGCAAAATACATGAAAACAGCATTCCACTTGGAACGAGGGTACGAAAACGATTTAATTTGTTCGTTGCTTCTGGGGAGCCCAAGTGTACTTGGAAGGCTTCCGGAAAGCTTGAACAAGACCTTTGGTCTTTCACCCCCCCCCACCCCCACTTTGGGTTGCAGACCAACCACACATCAGCCCTCCTTTGTGGTGCCAAGTCATTCGCTGCTCCCCAGCTTCCAATTCAACACAAACAATACTCAGCAATACTCACGAGCCATCACAAGAGACATTCACTGTCAGCAGCTCCCCTTCAGAGCAAGTCTGGTTGTCGGTGTAGGCCACATTGGACAAGGGATCTGAAATCACACAGTGTTGGATGAACAACGCCAGTTCTGCCTTCAGCTTCTCCCGAGGAGAACTCATTGTGTAAAACAGAATGGACATTCACAGCTGCAACTCAGCAAATGGAGTGCGAACAGTATGCACGGGCCACCTCACCCTTGATGTGGATTTCCTCTTGCAAAACATGCCCACTTTTCTGCACCGTTGTCTTGCCGGTGGGATCAGGTATTGAACAATTCGCGCGTGCAGTAACCGCGACACTTTGGAAATCTGGAGATCCCGGGAACGTCAATTTGATGTGTGGCTCCGTTGTGACAATAGGAAACGTCGACTTGCCCCTTTTCCATTCGAATGTTGTGTTTATCAGTTTTATGTGATCCGTTATGTTTGCAAAGATAGATATTGGAATCCCGGAGGCATAAACTCCGCGTGAAGGTACACTCAGGTTTTGCTTCAATGTCAACACAATGTTGAGATCATCTGAAAAACAAGCAGCAAGGCAGAGATCAAATCAGATGAATTCGTAAAAGCACAATTTAAAAAAAAGCACAAGTTGCACAATCAAAGATCATTATTCCTGGTCACAAGACAACATGAGATTGATAAAACTGAGCTTGAAAATACCTGTCAACAAGAACGGTGTCCTTCCACTGGCCACCGGAATGCCAGTGGCATCACTGCGCTTGGGCGTCTTTTTGAAGACCGTAACATGCATGTTGTGTGTTCCAGTACCATTGCCAACTTCCTCACTGTAGTAAACTCTGTTCAACCGCGAAAAGGTGTGATCTGTTGTGTTCGTTGTCCTCGTTATGTTGTCGTTCCATTCGTAAACATACAGGGATTTGTCGGCGATGCTACCGTCTTTGTGCATCAACTGAGCACTGAACGTCATATTCGAATCCAAAACGGCTTTCCCTGAGGAAGTCACCTTCAAAACCATTTCTGAAAAGCAGTGAAAACAAGATCAGTGGGTCCCTTGCCCAGGCAGCCAGTGCAGTATGAGGTGAGATCCGCAACAAAACAATGACGCCCACAAAAAATTGGATCCATTGTCTCGATGCCCGGGGATGTACCACCTCCACTAAACATACCACACCCATGGATGTCACCGCTGCCCCCTTCACTGACATGTCACCCCATGCAGCACAGCGCTTGCGAAGGACTTGGCTGGCCAAATATCTAGTTTGTCTCTCCCAGCATAATTGGACAATTCTTGAATATTGTCGAAGGGCGTCCTCCTGGGACACGACTCATGACCACCGGAAAACTAAGACGCAGCCTGGCTTCAGTGAGTTTGCAGAGGGCAAAGAAATGAAAGGTAAAATTTTCCTGGGACGCAAATTATAGTGTTTTTCCTCGTTTGTAGACTCAAAACTTGGCACTTTTTGCATTGACTTTTCTGCACTGTGACTGTCGTCGTAAATCAACTCGCCCCCAAAACCCAATGCTGGCAAGTTTACAAAGTTGTTGTGTCTGACCAAGTGCCCAAATCAAATTGTGGTGCACTTCAATCGAAATCCCAGGAAGGTTTGGATTATATATATGCATGCTTGTTTCTGTTCTGTCTTTAATTTGCAGAAGCAAAAATACCTTAAGTATGACCTTTGTGACGAGTAACATTTGGTATCTCGAACAAATATCTCAGATCTGTTTATTTTAAAGCTAATTTTACATCCCGTACACAAACATCACCAAATAGGGCGCATCTTGCCGAGGAAAAAAAGGTGCCTTTTTTGTACCCATGAAAATTGAATCACGTTTGGTGGCATACAAGAAGTGTGTTAGGTGCCACGAGATGATGGAACCATGGTATTGACATTTGATTACAAAGACAAACGAGCGAAGTGGACCACGAGAGCACCAGTCGTCGCGAGTCCCAAATTTACGTGGGTGACTTTCCCAGGAAGAAAAGGACGTTTGACCCACGACTTCCAGCGCCTGTCCCCCCCCTTTCATCAGATCATTCAGCTTTTGTTTCCCCGACCCCTCCCCGTCTCCTAAGTGCCAAGAATAAAGAAGGATCAGTCGCAGTTTACAGCTGAGATCCCTGAGCTTGTCAGGGTTTCCTGCCACCTGAGATTATCCCCGGCCTCGGCAGACCCCCTTTAGGACAGCCTGGGACCCTGCATTTCTGGACCTCCTCATAAAAGTGCAAAAACAGCAAAATTAGAATGGCAATCAACATCAGTGTCACAAGTGGCCCCAATATCACTGACGAGTACATCGGGAAGACATCTCACAATACACAAGTCTCTGTTCAATGTTTTATTCTCACACTCCACAACATAGAGCGACTGACAAGGGGCCTGCTCAATGCTACCGGCCTACAGACAGCCTGCAATGTATATCCCTGTTCGACTGCAGTGACTTCCCCCACCCCCTTACGGCACGTCTAGATCTATGCCTATGTTCATTGCTTTCATTCAGAACTCTCTGGAGAAATATACCAACCTGAACATGTCGCAGCTCCGACGAAACCTAGAAGGCACACAACATGTAACAGAGGTGCACTCATCGTTCTCATTCTCGGTATAATTTCAGATTTTACACTTCACGCTTCATCCTTTCGTGCTCACAAAACATCATGTGACGTTGGCCTCACAAAACAGATGCGGTTGTCTGCTGTAGCACGAAGAAGTTAACTCAGCTGAAATGGCTTCAAGTTTGGATTAAGAAAAGAACATATGGCAACAAAGCTGCTCAAGATCAGAGGTAGATATAGACTAGATATATATCTGCTTCCATGCTCTTTTGATTTTAGCTATTTCAATTGCCAGAGTGAAGCTACAGCATCTGATTCCATGAGAAAGAAAAAACGCGAGAGAGCGCCACCTCCTAGAGATGCGATTCACAACTGAAACACCAAGATTTGGACGCTACCAAGGCATTGCCGGAAATGATGAAGATGACCTACTTCTCAATCACAATTTGCGCTCGCCTTTTCTGCCGTTCTAAAAGTGTTGAAAACATCCAAAACTTTAAGTTCAGAAAGTTTTGAAGAAATAAATTTATTGACATCACAAGGTGTTTTGAAGCGTGCTGTCACACTTCCTGTGCATTTCGTGGCCCATCTCCCGAAACCATTTGTTCGCGACTGAAATCAGAAAGAACAAATTCGTTACAGTACTTTGAAATTGTGTTTTTAAAATGCTGCAAATACAATGATTTGGTGTGAAAACACGTCAAGCTGATTTTTGGGTGTTTGTTCAAGTTTTCGTTTCATGTGTTTCATGCCAAGAAATTCCGCTTGATGTGTTTTGAGCATCGTGCTCTGCTTTACCCCATTTCTGCCCGTAAAGAACAGGACATCCAGCGTGAAGAGTTCTTTCGTCTCCTTCTCCGTACTCATTCTCGTTGTACCAAAACACAGCAGAATTCTGTAAAAAACGAGAAAAAGATACATTCTGAAGAACACTGCACTGGCGTTCACTGGGTGCTGTGTTGCTTGCTTGTTGCACAAAGAAAACTGGAAATTGATGAAAGAAAAAGTGGAAAACCTTGACTGTTGGGATGGCCACGTGAATGTAAGGGAAGACTGTGCTCCCTCCCAACTCCGCTTTGTGCAGCTGGAAAGTGACCGAAGAATGAATTTCATTTTTCAGATTACAAAGTTTCTCATCAAAAGTTTGCTGCTGAAAGATTCTGATTGATTGGACTTACACAAATCAATAACGTTGCAATTCTGTCTCCATAGATTTCATAACCGACCTCGCCTGATGTATTGAACTTTCTTGTGTGTCTGTGCTGGTCGTAATCGTAGTGAGGATCATACTGACCACCCAACCCGTAATTGAGAACCTGAAACAGGAGACCAAATGGCCAGACTTTTCTTGCAGTGGTGCCAATCTGGGCCAGAACACAAGGCCACTTCAGGATTTTTTTTTTTTTTTTGGAGAATTCACTTTCTTGCATGGCTGAGGCAGTGCCAATGCAGCTAACTTTCACGTGAGCAATTTGTTGTTCACAGTTGTTTTGATTGCGTCTCTAAATTCCAAGACAGAATGGTTCACGCGCGTACCTGCAGAGGTTCCCCGCCTGGACTCAGTGTGCTCAGATGGAACGTCTCTTCTATTCTACGATCCAGGACGTGCAGCCAGTCAAACTCTTCCCTTGAGATTCCCGACCTAAACATTCCCCAAATCGTCAAATTGGAACAGGAGGGACAAAGGTACAGCTGCGGTGTTCATTTTTAACGTGTCAGCAAAGAGCGTCTTGTTTGGGTTCCAGGAAATGACAGAAAGTAGACAATTACACTTTGCCGATTCTCTCGTTGGAGGCTTCATTGTCTCCCGTCACACCAACTCGCGCTCTTTCGATCTGCCAAAAGACAGCGTCTTTTTTTTTCTCTTGAGCAATTTTTGTTGGATTCTGCTTTCCTTAACGGCAGCAAAACCTATTCTATATTCATGCATCTATTTTCGCAAAATTATCCGTACGATGGTTCCATAGAACAGGCTGCTTTTTCAGTTCATACAAATTTGAACAAATAGAAGCTGTGCGTCTATTTTACCTTAGGCATCACGTGTTCAATGAGTTTCTCTGCTTCTTTGTCAGTCACGAAGTTGTGGTAGAGCAGAATGAGAGGAGAGTCATTCAGCACCTCAACCTTCTGTGGTTCGTACGCTGATTTCTGCCTCTGGTAGTGGCAATTCCTCTTGTTGTCCTCCATGGAAATTTTGAATTCCTTTGAGAAAAAATATGGGATCATCATCGAAAAGATTTCATCTTCATAAAAGATACGACAATCATCATTTATTTGTTCTTTCATGTCACTTGAACGCGAAATTGGCACAATTTGAAGAATCAGAATCAAAATGGCAAGTAAACCCCAGTTGCTGAGTGTCTGCACAGATATTCATAGTTTATCCAGAAGTCAGGCTTGTTGGGCGGAGGTTGCCAGCCCGCGGTTGGATGTCCCATCAGCCAGGCTTCCCTCTGCTTCTCGTAAACCATCACTAAATCTCTGATCCTGCTGTCCTCTCCACCTGAACACAACCGGGACATGAATCATCAGAATGCACACGTGATTCACCATGGTTGTGAATGAGTCGGTAGGAAAGAACTCACTGAGTTTGTAAGCTTCTTTGGCTTCCCGGACGGCTGCATGGTAATTGTAAACCTGAAACGCATTGGTCAGCTGGGTTTTTTTCCAACAAAATGCAGGAGAATCTACAATTTGCTCTTTTGTGCCAATTTCAAAGGGCTGTATTTCCACAAAACCAATGACACATTGAAATGTACCCGCGCATACAGTTCCGCCAGAGCGGTGCTGGCGTGACTCTGGAGCGGTGCATATCCAGGGTGAGCGCGTTTCTTTGCTTCCTGGAACCATTCTATCGCCGTCATCGGAGATTGGTCTGATTCCATCGCCCTCTGTCCCAGCAGGTAGCAGTCGTACTCGCTGAGTTCTTTGCCTTCTTTGTGCATCACCTGAATCAGAATGGTCACATGCAGGCATCTTAAAAAATTCTGGGACCCAAAAATATTCTCTTGGGCGAAATGTTGCCCAAACAAAACCTCTCATTTGAAGTGAGCTTTGTGCATGGGTGGTCATCAACATTTCTTGGGATTTGCATCCAAAAATAGCAATGACAAGTTTGTAACACTGGTTTCTGATGAGAAAAAAGGTGGAAACGTGTGCGAAGCACCTTGCCGTTCACCAGATCAGCTGTTCGTAGGTGGTAGGTGTGTTGCAGCCTGATGAGAGACCGTTGAGCTCCCAGTAAGTCATCGTTGGTTGGTAAATATTTGCTTGATACTGCCACAGCCGATCTCATCACTGAAGCGAAAAGAATCCACGTTTGATTTTTAACAAATTTATGTCAGTGTGCGTTCTGGAGGATTTGGGCCACAAACCAAAAAGTCGCTCACTCCCAAGGTTGCTTTGATTGGCGATTCTTTCTGCTTCAAAATCTTGAACTGCCGAATTTGGACTCTGTCAGAAGTTCTGCCCTGTCTCTCACCGTTGTAGTTTGTGAAGTTGCCGACTTGCTGGAAGATGTCTTGCCAGGCGGTGACGAATCTCCTGATGACGTGCAGCGCGTTCACCGGATGCGCCATGTCGTTGTGATTCTGGGCTCGTCCCGTCTCCAGCTCTTCCTTCACGTCTTTGAGGGACCTGAAAAATATCAGAGTTACGCGTCTAGCAAAGTCCCACTCTTTATTCTGAGTCACAGAATCCAGTTCAAGAAGTGGAATCGTTCTGTCGTTTTCATGGTTGCAGTCTTTCTGCAAAGGAGCGTTTTCTTTAGGTGTTCAGTGAGTTGTTTAGGCTGTACCTTTCGATGTTGGAGAGTCTCTCGATGTCTTGTTTGAGATAAGTCTCCATTGCTATCAGAATTCCACCTTCCATTTCTGAAAGCTTCTTAAGTTCCGCGGCGGAGGAGTAAATTTCCTCGTAAGTTTTCGCAAACACGCTAAACCACACCAAAAACAACAAATACATGTGAGAACACTTGTCGGCCATAATGATGAGACGAAAGTCACGTGAAAAGAGTAATGAAGAATTTAAAAAAATCTGTCTGGGAAAATACTTGTTGAATAATTTCATCGCGATAAAATAAAAGTAATTGGCGTGAAACATTTTATTATCGTGTGCCAGGGGCGAAAATGCGCACAACATGCGTGCGAGTGATAATAGTGAGTCCAGTGATATATACTTAATTAATGGTGTGAACCACAGCTGACTTGCCACGTGCAACTTTTGGTTTGAATTGCATTCCGCGCGCTCTGTCGCATGAGTCTTTTGTTCTGAATCAACAATGGGAAGCAGCGCTGATCAATACTGGAAGCGGTTGCAGGATCCACTTGATATAGAAGCTGCAGCTGTGTGTCCATTTTAAAACTGCACTTGTTGTGCAGCTTACAGAGCCAAACATGGAAGATAAATGGAAATAACGCAGACTTATGTGCTGAAAGATGTAGCAGTGCTAGCAATTTGACGCCCTCAAGAAGGTGAATACGGAGAGGAAGCGAAGGAAGAACAGCTTGACATAAAATGGATCCGTGGATCTTCAGCAGCAGTCTTTCGTTTGTGATATTTGTCGCCGTGTTATCGCTTCAGGAAAGCGCAGGTAAGAAGATAGCACGATCAGTGACTGCAAATAAATCCATTTTCCTGCCGCACACAAATCACAAACAGCAAGAGTGGCATTTTGTTACATTTGCTTGTGGATTTGTCAACCAAGTAAATGGCGCTCTGGACAGGCCCAAATTGGACTGCAGGGCTTCTGTGGAACAAAACGCCTGAGTGTGGTCATCCATTGACAAAGCTTATGGCACCATAAGCCCAAACTCTTAATTTCGTGAATATTCTGCAAAATTGTGTGTTTTGGTGCCTGGGCATTGCGAAAACAAGGATGTGCCATGTCACTGTGGGGGCAATGGAATGGCTCCAATCGCATAAACTTGTCCCGTTGAAGTAATCTTCAGTGATACAGGAGGGACCTCAAGACGTGATGGAACTTGGAATGGGAGGGTTAGCGAGCCGCTTGAATCCGTCAGACGTATTTATTCAAACCAAAACCAATTTCCAAGGCAAAGGTGACAGACAGAAGTCCTTACACAGGCTTTAGGATGGATGATAAAGTGGTCGTACCCACCTAATTAGGCAACCAGAATCATTTTTCAGTCTGTGTTCACGTAATTTCGCTTTTCGTTGGCTTACACGGGACTTGTTCTCGATTGTACAGTACTTTCACGGGAAACATCAGTCCTTTGCTGCGTTTTGTTGTGAGAACTTCATTCCGCCAGGTTTAGAGGAACCCTGCTTGCTCCGAGAGAAGTATATAATTGTTTATTTTCCTTCCGCACCCCCTTTGCAGAAGCGACGAAGTTGAAGGATGTGCGCGTTCGTTCCTCCACCAACGACGATTACAGCGACAACCTGAACGTGCCGTACTACACACGCCTGGACCTGCGGTGCCACGCGTGTTATCTCTCCACGCACGGCAACGACTGCCTCACTCTCAAAAACCACAGCAAAACAGAGGCAAAAGTCTGCAGTGTCGGGGAAACTGCGTGCAAGGCAAGTATATGTTCAAGTTAAGCTGACTTCAGGATTCAGAATCCTGCGATCCGAATTCGAGTCTTGGTGGAACCTCCATGTTAATTTGGAAGGTTTTCCTGAAGAGATTAGGGTTGTGCGTCTGGCCAATCTGAGGCAACGCGGCTTCAGGGGAGCTGTTTGGGAACCTATGTATGACTCCTAAAGGACCCAGAATAATAATTCATCAGATTCTCCTAAATAGGTTTGTAGATTTAAAAAACCCCGTGATTTTACGTGAACCACAACAGCCCAAAGTCCTCAGCTTCTGATTTCCCGATCGTTTCTTCTGTGCATATTTGCAGGTTGAATGGCTGAGGACAAACGACGCGTTGACGACGTTCACCCGCGGCTGTGCTCGGGATTGCAAGGACGGCTGCCGCAAAGCCGGAGTCAACTACGTCGTCGAGAGATGCACAAGCTGCTGCAGCAAAAATTTCTGCAACTACGGAAGTGGTGCTGACAATTTCAGGATCAAATTCAGCTGGCTCGTTGCTTCATTTTGGTTTTCAATTTATGTGTTCAGGGTATGATGCAGCTGCAGATTTGTTGTTAGAAATCTGAGAAAACGCGGCTGTTGTGCTCTGGCGAAAGTTCCGACGGATCCGTCTGCGTTCTATGCAAGGGTTTCAAAGAGCAAAATCAGCACAACTTTTTCCGTTGTGTTTGAACATTTTTTTCTGTTCCCATAAGTCTTGCACAAAATGCAAAAATCGTGAGTTGAAGGTGTATTTTTCATACATTTATTGGAAATGAGTGTAAATAGGAATCCAGAAGCATTTTCCATGCAACTTTTTCATTGGAAACCTCTTCCGTGTTACCCTGCCATTGCAATCAATGTGATTTTGGAGGACAGGAATAATAAGGCGCAAGGTGCACTTTTCTTTCGGGCAGCAGAAAATCTAAAAAAATAAAACCCCTTCGCATTTGTGGGTTGACCAAGACAAAGAAATGCAATGTCCAAAAAATTGAAAAAATATCAAATCATTTTTGGCTTTGTTTGTAATTTATTGACATTATTTATGTGCTCCGTAAAAATAACTGTGGCAATGTACTTACAGGTGTAAATAAAATCCTTCATTATGTCGTGTAGCCCCAGACTGGTCTATGAACACGACCAATAAAAGTTGTTGGATAACTG
>JAAUYG010133033.1_pt1 | contig 13348 bp, 11 predicted proteins | sample 7278091 | NCBI WGS metagenome assembly JAAUYG01 (sample SAMN14350201, study PRJNA611818) | marine sediment metagenome | isolation source: surface marine sediment (0.6m) | place: French Polynesia: Moorea | collected 2018-08
ATTTAAAAAACTGATCGTTCGATGGATTTAGAAGTTAAAGAAAGGATGCGGCGATTTTTTTTCTCTAAAAAAAAAATTGTGGTCTCAGAAAAACACGTGCGGGCGGTCCATTGAACTATAGGAATCAAATTGGTGTGGCCTTATGGCCGTTGGTGTCACATGAGTAATCTGGATTATGGGCATCTGGATGCTAGAGATAGATATGCCGGCTGTCATCCTCAAACTTAAAGAAACATGATCCAGATGGGTGATGCGACACCAATAGCCATTTGAGTGTCATATAGGAGGGATTCCATTGAAAACTTGGGAGAAATTCTATCAGTCATGTCTGTTATCATGACACTGTACTACTATCAAGGGCACAAATGAAATGCCACAGCATAGCTATATATCAGTAAGCTCAGAAGTCCAATAAAATTTAATTTGTGAACATTGGTACTTCTTTCTTATGACCACTCTTCAGAACCATCTGGCACATAAATGTGAAAGAAAAGAATATACTGGTACATAATGCCTGAAGTGATATTGCAATGACTCCTGCATGTGGGTCAAAGGCTGAAACTGGGTCAGGTCAATATGTAGTACAACCAAAAGGTCATTGACCTGCCATCGTATGATTTATTGTCTATACAGTTACATATATTTTTTTTTTTATTGAAGCTGAACAAATGCAACGAAAGCTCGATATGCACTATATTACTCCTTGACTTCTGCCCACACAGCACTGGCTGATTACATGTAACAGTGTTTCATGTCACTATGGTAACTTTCGATACCTGTAGATGAATAGGTAAATGTATACGCAGCATTTGAGGTGGCTGACTGTTTATGCCAAATCAGGGCACAATAAAAGTAACTTTGAGATTATAAGTAGTGATCATTCTGACAGTTTAGATATGTTTATGTCTTCAAAAATTCCAAATCTCCCAATTTTTGCCCATCAATAACCCATTCAGTAGTAGAAGATGAAGAACTGCATTCACCGACTTCTTAGTCTTCTACACGAATTCCTTCCAATTCTCTTTTATTCAGATTTATTCCGACAAGTGAATTTATTTATCTGTGATGAACGAGCACACACTGAGTAGCGTATTTACTCTCTGGCTGACTCGTAGCCATAGAGACAAGAAAAATTTACATGTGTCCATAGTGATAAAGCACAGACGCCCGGACTGGCAGTAAGCTGTAAGCAGCCCTTGTCTTCTATGAGTCTGACCCCGAGGTCAAACATATTACCACGGAAATTGTTCCCATGGATACCGGGTAAAAATACTATGTTTTAACGTACCGCAGCAGTAATATTTGTGTGGCCTTCGGGGAGAACACTGCAATGATCGTCAATGGTAATCTACAGCATGCAAGTACCTACAATGGGGAAAGATCCATAATTGGTTCTCATAGAATGCAGGCGAATGTTTCATCTGGACAGGTGCCTGTTGAGATAGAAATCACCCTGTCGCCTTGTCTGACTAGGTGTCCCATCAAGAAAGCAAGTCCTACATAGCAAAGACATAAAAACCTGGGAGATCGTCAGCTATGGCTGTATTGAGACAGCTGAGTGGCTACCAACTCATAATGTTATTAATGGTGGTAATATTTGGGTAAAATATTACAAATGATGACCAGGTAGAGTACATGTATATGCATCGATCCACTTGATAGCAATATATCATCAGCGATCACAGGAATTGTTTGTATACAAAAATATACCTTAGACAAAGTGACACCTTGACAAGTAGATCACCATTATAGGTCATAAATATTGTAAAAATCCATGCATGGTCGATGCTGTTTTTGGTCTCACGCAGTCATGCTGTAATACATGAAGTTTTACCGGAGCTGAGACTGACTTGATGTTGGTAGCTCTTCCTGAGCATTCATCCATTACAGGGTTTCATCAGGATTGGTGACCAAGAACGAATGATTAAAACAAAGGCAAAGAAGGATAGCAAACCAAACAACACCAACAGCACCAAGACCAAACACTGAGTACTGGCCTCCCATACATCAGGGGACTGTGACTGAGAAACTCGCACCATTATTCCAACAACATGGAAAAGGGACGTTCCACAAGCCCTTCAACACCCTCACCCTAAGATATTTGCTTGTACACCCTAAGGACAAAAAACAAGAACCACCAGAAATGTGGGGTGATATATAAGATATCTGCTCAGACTGTGACGAGACATACAGTACATAGGGGAAAACAGGAAGAACACTCGGTTGCAAGATGATCGGGGGAACACACAAGCCAGAGGGAACCACAACAGCAGTGGGAGAACACATAGGTATGATAAGACCCAATACTGCTGATGGAGAAGTTAAAGTGCTAGCAAGAGAGTTCAATACATGGCACTGGAAGATCTGGGAAGTAATGGAAATAAGAACACACCTACGCAATAATGGACAGGGACAATGGGTACAACCTCCCAGCCATATATTATGACAATATCCTACAGCGCGACCATCCCAGGGCAATCGGGCGGCCCAAGCATCTTGAACGCCAAGCATCACCACCCCCGCAGAATGCTAAGGATGGTCAAAAGCTCTGGAAGAGCTACTAATATGTCCCCGTTTCAGCTATGGTAAAAATTCATATATTGTAAAAGTCACCTGTCAAGCACTCAGCAATTGAAATGTAATGTAAAACTGCTGTTGGATCTGCTTTAAGTTAACAAATACATTACACATGTATAAGTATCTTAACGGAAATTGTTTACACATGTGCTTATTTTTTCACAAACACCATAATTAATTACAATGGTGCAGCAATGGTGCACAACCAGTCACCATAAAAAGGGAGAAGGTACATGTATTTTTCCATTGCTGATTGAATTTTTTTATCATCACCCCAGCATAATTTTTAACATGGAACCAATATCCCTTGTTGATTCTGAATGCATACATGTGAAAAACACACAAGTGTACGGTATGAGATGCTGAAATGTTATTGATAACTGCTTGTAAAATAGATAGTTTTAAGCACTGAGTCACACACAAATATATTGCTGCTTTTTTTTTTTTGTCAAAAAAAAAACTCAGCTCAATTAAATCTAGAAAATGCCGGGTCTAAATTTAATGGGTACATTATACTTTCAAATTGCATGTAGTTTCTTTTGGTAGGTGTTCATAATATGGTAAAGATGTGTATGCATATATATGTGTCCCAAATTAGGGCTGACTACGGTCTACTGCCATGGTCCCCATGGTCCCCTCTTCTTGCTTCCCACTAAGTGCTGCATAAAATACAACAAACTGACCATCCGGGCTCACCCCGGTATAGCCACGGCTGGCACACTGTGGTCTGCTGCCTCATTTATCACCCACCTGCCGCGAACTGGGGCGAGGATTAGCGACATTAACAGGGGGCGCTTTAATGTCTTTAAAATGGCATGGAGACTTGGGTGGGAAGCTGGAGGAGTATTGAAGGGGAGAAATGGATCGTGAGACTGGTCACTTCGTCCATCAGCGACACCCTGAGTATGGTCGCGCCTAGCTTTAAAACGGGCAGCCCTCTTGAAGGGAAATCCTCCAACAGACCCTGCATCATACAAAGTCCATTGCTGCGGCCTTCCCCGACACGGGACAATGAGCCGTTTCTCAGCGATATATCATCCTTTAGCATCATTTCAACAGTCACCTCAGGGACTCACCTACAAAGAAAATGCATTATACGCCAAGCCAAGATTTCGGCCACAATAATAGCCTCGTTTCTTTATCATTCCCAGCTCCTGCTCCACACTTCTCCATTTACTTGCTCCTCCAGCAGACCATTTCTCCATACTGCCTGGATGGAATTCACACCCTGCACACTGCTGCTTCATCACTCACTCATGAAATATGTATCACGCCTAAATCACGAAGGTCGCGAATCGGATTATATCTTTCTTAAAGCCAACACCAGGCAGAGCCACCTGTGATCTCCTTAGAGAGACAACAGGGAGTGCTGAGGTGTAGGCAGAAAAAACCTCAAACAGTCGGCAAAGGCAGCACCTGCGAGATGACATTTTCCTCCGTTTCTAAAACATCCTTTTCTGGAGAACAGCTTATTTAATCCTCAGAGTAGCCAAGCAGATAGATGGTTGCTGGCTTTTATTACAGAAGTTGGGTGACACACGATCTATATAACTCACATCAAGAGCTGGAAATGTGATAACAAGATCCAAGCATCTGTGGCCATCGGCAGCAGAGAAGTCAATTGTGCAACTCCAGTTTATAATTCCCTTGAGTCAATGCAAAGTATAAATTCTATAGAAAAAATGCAAAGAGCCATGTTACTAGCATCTACAGACACTTACAAAACCTGGTGGATACCTAATATGATATGCCAGAGCCACATTATTTTAATCTTCTAAACCTGCTGAAGGTTCAGACCATGCATTAGCTGTTCATCTATTAGGCATGCAAACCCAAGTCAATACACCAGCTAGCCTCTAATGTGTCCCCAATTTGTTCATGATTTTTTTGGTGCATGCATGGACTTCAATCGCAATTTACCATAGGAACTGGACAGTGTTTTTGAGCAGAGAAGAAAAATTGGTTTCCAAATGTTTAGCGACATCAGTACCAAAACTAGAGATCGGCACGCTTAGCTACAGGAAGTTCTCACTTCCTGGTATTTGCACACTGACAGGGATAGACACTTTAACCAGTCTGAATGTAGCCAGAGTTCTTAGCAGCCACACATTAACACACAAACTTACAAGTTTATATGCAAGTTACATATAAATTCATATGCAAATGTTTACATTTTTGACCTCTTATTTCAATCAATCAAGCATTAGATTTTGTGTTGTGCCAATCTCCACAACTGTGCTCAAGCATGGTTCATATTTTATATCAATACAATACAATACAATATGTTTATTGGCGTATCTCAGTACATAGATTAGCCAAACACAACACTGTATACACTGCAATGCTATGGAATAGCCATGACAAAACGTACAATATATAAACAACCATATAAAAAAAAAATATCATACATACCTGGTAACAGAGAACGTAGAAACACTTCATTTTAACCCATTTTATTTGTATGTCAAGTAATTAATGTTGTGTATGCGTATATTAACTCGGCGTGGTTTTCTGGATTCTCATTGTCATACATGAACTACTAGTTCCCAACTCTGTTACACCACGGCCAACTCTGTACCTTCTCTGGCTTTTGTCATTTAAAAGATGAGTTATGGTGACAACCAAGTCATCTTTGTCTCCTACTAAATCTTTTCTACCTCGGTGCCAATTCTCGTAACTCATCTCGCTGCTTCATCAGCAGTAATACATTCACTGCCAGTCTGCCTGCCGCTGTCCTTTCAGCAGCCAGTGAGGCGGATATGGTCAGATACGACCTCACTCGCGATCGTTCGCCATGGCCCTGGAGTCATTTCTATAGTTCCTCCCACATACACGCAGTTCTTTCCCAGTTCGTAATTACACCAGTGCAGTACTTGGCTTTGCTTGCATTTTCGGGATCAGTGCTCGTGAGGACAGGCGATATGCAATCATTTCTCCATTAATCAGCCGAGATCGGAACAATCCTCCAAACAGTTACATTTGACTGGGTTAGGGAAAGAATGTCAGTGTGGCAGGAAGGAAATGAGGTCTGCATGCATAACCCCACTGGATTTACTTTCTACAGCCACAGTTATAAATTTAGGGCTGGTTTCTCAAAGAATCTAACGTCCACTAGTCATCTTATATAAGCATGTAAAAGACAATGGTTGCCAAGGTGATTAATGAACTAAAGTTCATTTCCAGGCTTGATATTTTTCCAGAAACTGGTCCTCAGTCACTCTCTAGTACCGGCAGGCCCCTATCTGGCTTACCAAGAAATTGTGGCCACACAGAGCAGCTCTTACTTCATTGTACTTGGTGAGAGGGAAAACAGGATGCTTTTACAGTACACCCCATTAAGATAAGATTTTTGGCAGAGTTTTGAGAGCCTATTATGGTAGGGTTGTTATCAAAAATATTCTGATAGTTTATGTATACCTTAGATATATTATTTGCAAGTATTTATTGGAATATAACAAGTGTCAAATGGCAAAAACTGCCTCTTTGACTTGTTCTATTTATTTATTTTTTGAGTACTGGTATTGGTAAATATGCAGTCATAATTAATATAAATGTTACAGTACAAAACTAAGTCAGTCACAGTATATTATAATTTACCGGTAACCTTTAATGTTGTTTAAGCATCCATTCTTCAGGCTAAAGATTTAACTGCAGCTTTCAATGTGTTGTGTACACACTGAACTTGCCAAATCCAATCCTCTTCCCCCCATATCCTTTGAAGTGAAGATAGGCTAAGGTAATACTGGTAGTATAATCACTATCCGCCCTCCCCTTCTTCTCTAGCTAAGTCATCAAACTCCCTATTGATGTCACTGAGTTTACTAGGCCCAGCGGACCACTGTGATGAAACCCACGAATCTATACAGCACAGCATAAGACAATGGTGCTTTGGATGAGGTTATAAGGCATTGAGAGTAATAAGCTGCAGCAAATAAAAGACGCATTGTCATTGGTTGGCCTGCAGGGCAGGCGGTAATCTTGATGCTGAAAGGCTGATAAATATTTCAGAGTGTAAGAATACTACAGGAAGAAATTTGGGGTATGCCACAGCCACAGGATGTAAGACCAATGGACCCCGACACCCTGCTGATCACCATCCAGAATCCCAATTTGGCAAAATCCCTAATGTGCTTCCTGTGCAGATCCCATTAACAACACCCCAGTTTTTAATGCCCCTGAGAGTAAAATATGAATAAAGGGCAACCATATACCTGCCGACTACATGGAAATCTTATTTTTGGTACTAGCCTCTATCCCGTACATCAATTTAGACTGTACAGCACGAGAATTAGCTTTCCTTATTTTGCGGTAGTCGAGTAGAGAATTAAGTAGCTAATGAGGAGAGAGGATCGTTAATTGCTAAGCCACATTACGCAGTAATTGTATGAGATATGAGCTGGGATGTCTGACAATTTCCATGTCTGATGACGATACAACCGTTGATAAAAGTGGTATGATTATGTTATCATGACTCTAAGTCTTAAATGTCATGACAAACACAATGTGGGAAAACATAACATCCACAACCTGACTGATGGCTTTTTGCTCTTTACTACCACACAGTAGTTTTGATCATGGGGAAAATTGGACAATTACCAATGGCATAATGTATCAAAATTGACCGATCTACTGTAACTCACTATATATACACAAAAGAATATTATTCATTTTTACCAGAAATCAACACCACTATCACTACTATTTTACTTTTACTGCTATAACTATTACTCCTTCTGATTTTTAACTTTACCACTAGGAATGTTAGTTCGTAAATTCATTATTACATTTACTACTATCACCACTCCAACCACTACTACTGCTGCTTAACTACTACTACTACTACTACTACTACTACTGCTGCTGCTAATCCTGCTGTCTACTACTACTACTACTACTACTACTACTACTACTACTATTTTAACTACTACTACTACTACTACTACTACTACTACTACTACTACATGTATATTTCTACCACCAGGTGCTATATCCTACTCTGGTTAACTAATAAGTGTTCTTCTCCTACTAATTTTTTCTCCCCGAGGAAGACTTGATCCCCCATTCGATCCCTCCAGACACCACCAAGGAAGCATGAATTATCTGCTGTAAGAAGGGAGCATGAATTATCAGACATGGTCAGTCCCATTCCAGCTAATACCATTTGTCTTAACTCCCTGTGCAGGGATATTATACCTCCCAGGCCTTACATGGAGACTGCTATTCTGGACGCCATAGGGCTACACCTCTACGATGGCAAGACAGCATAGGACACAATTGCGGTTGGCCCAAAAATGCTGCCGAAAATAAACGTGGGTAAGGCGGCCATCAGAACATCTATTAGGAAAGCGGATGATAAGAAAACTGGTATTGGTTGGAGGGTTGGGGTGGTATGGTAGTCTAGCAATGAGGAAAATACTTTTAACGCATGTGTAATAATTTCTTTTTACCATTTCGGGAGGCCATAGAATACAGATACGTTTGGGCAAAGACAGATGTTTTCTTAAGAACTAAAGTTCATTCAAAAAAGGCATGCCGTTTATTGAGAGTAATACTGATAGTACTAGTACTTTAATAAATATTATGAGAAAGGAAGAAACATTCAAAGACAGCCCCAAAAAAGTATACGAAAAAAAGAAAGTTTAAAAAATCTAATAAATAAACTAAAACAAATAGGTAAATAAAATGGTGATTTAGTCACAATTACAAATGCTTAGTAGAAAGAACTGAGTAGAACCTGCTGAGTACAACACAGGACTGAGTAGAACATGTGGAGTAGATCAGCAGACTGGAGGTATAGTGCGTTAGCTGGTGGTGTTCCATAGATGTGGACCTACCTTGGTGAGCATAGATTCCCACACCAGGCGTCCTCATTGTTATGCCAACAAGCACCACTAGAGGTAGCCAGGAGACTGAGGTCATCAAGCATCGTCTCATGGTGGAGTTTATCCCCCGACACCCCGACTATCCACATGGAGTGTATGAGCTACCTCCCAGAACTACTGCCTCTCATACTGCAACACTGCCTCTCCCTTACAATTCACAGTTCCATGCAAGGGATGCAGATCATATATTGGCGCATTCTTGCGGAGAATACCGACAAGAGGCTGCATATCAGGGTGAGGTTCCCTCTCTCTGACGGCTAGCTGTAATAGAAGGCGTTAATTAGAAGAAGTGCGACTGCCGGTGACAATTCCTTTCCTGATGAGCTGTCTCCGGTTGGTTGCTACCGGCAACAGGAAACCTGTCATTCAGGTTGGTGACGGAGAGAAGGAGGAATTGTTTGTGCCCTGCCAGCCACTCCAAGTGGTATCACATGTTGCACTAGTGAACAATGGTAAATATCCGCAGGGTGTGTTTTTATTCCCTTTCCACGGCGTGCTGTGTTCAGTTGTGTTACACACCGGACTTCAGCAACAATTCAATGCCACCACAGCTGGGGTGTAATCTATATAACCCACGGCTCCCAGCCACATACAGGCAGAACTGCGCCAGCAACCCCGGCCACGATAAATGACAGTCGTTTAGTTGCCAAGTCGTAGCAGTTTTCCCTTCTCCATTGCAGTTAAAACATTTCAGTACCGTGATAACCCAAGCCACTGTATCTGTGGAGAGAGATGGTCCGTCGGCCTGAGGCCGTATTGATTTTACTCTGATCTTATCTCCACTCAGCAGAGACACGCACCAAGGCCAAAAATCCAGACTGCCAGAAAAACTAGCAAATATGTCCAGAACATCCAATACAGATCTCGACCTGACCTTAGAAGGTCAAAGGTCAAATCCTTCAGTCAAGGCCATTGGTCAAGAAGCCATTTTAGCGCCTGAAGAACATCAGAACTTTCTATTGGAAGAGCGTCATTTGCCGCCGCCACTCCAGTGCCCTCTAGTAGTGTCTTCTCATGTCTGGGCACTTGGAGGAGTCTGGTTTGGGAGTTTGACACTGGGTGGCGCTGGGTATTGATCCAACGATGGGGCAGCGGCCATTACGGCGATAACCCGCTAAATCACACGGTCACACCGCGGTGGTCCAGGCTTAGACACTCAGCCCATGCAACAAGCCCATCTCAGTGTGGGTCAAAGAGGCACGGGAGCCCAACTGCTACTTAGCCAGCCCAGCTATAGGGTTGAGCAGCGGCGATGGTGGGCTGAGCAGTCTCGACTAAGCTGATATATGGCGCAGAGCCGTTGCCTCATATTGGGAACGTTATCAGTGCCTGTGGGGAGCCGTAAGCTGCCTCTTCAGACCTCAGTTATCATTTCACCCTCCGTGGCTCACTGCCATAGGCTCTGTATATAGCCACACTGACCATCGCACAGCAACCCGGCCACTCCCGCACTCCTCCCTAACTTACATTCCCCAGACAAAAATCCAATAACCTTTAACAAGTACACAGATGCACGTGTGGTTTCAGAAGGCCAGAACACCTAACAATCAAATGGAATCCATTTAAAATGATTCCATGTGAATTTTTTTTTTTCAAATACCCGTGACTGAAAACCAATACTCAGTCATTCCTGGCTGCGCTGTGCTGTTTTGAATGCCAGATGGCCAGCTCAACATATGGTCAGCCTATTGTATTCTCATGGTGCTAATGGGCTTTTGACATGCGCATTTAACTTTGAAAAGGTTCACCGACGCGTGACAAATCCATCTCCCACAGTGCAGTGCATAACTGTGTACAGCGAACATTAACAGCCTGAGACATGCTTTGAACTTCCGAAGTGCTGCAGTCATCAGGAATTTGCTCTCTGTCTATCAATTGACGTCCATGAGACAGTTCGCCAGCTGAGTCTCAGTGCCACAAATTTGTTCACAGCATCCTTCACTAACCGTTGACTTCTCCTGCAGCAAGTGGTGCTACTCTCATCTCTGCCATGTCAGATAGAATTATAATCACAGAAACTATTTTCATTATCGCTAATTAGTATTCCGTCAGGTGGCTGCAGGGCGTTACTGTGTACCACTGTCTGTGGCGCCCCCTGTCAGCAATCGCAGACACACTTCCCAGTAACAGTCGTCTATGTTCCTAATGTCCGAGCTGTCATGTCCCGAGCTGAGCTAGGCCTGGGGTGGGGACATGGCCACCCAGACCGGGGCTTTCTAGTTGGCCGATGTTCCAAACCCAGTAGTCTCACCGCTGGTTGCCGCTGGACTTTTCCCAGCCACTGTAAGCCTTGCAGGTCAGGCTGGCAACACTGGCGGGGAGAAACGATGACTCGGGTCTTCCTTCCCAGAATCCTCCACTGCCGGCGGTGTCTGCTGTAAGAAGTGAGCTGAGGTGATCCAAACGACTGACTGAAGCTGAGACTCCCAACACCCCCCCCCCCCCTTCCTTCTCCAAGCCCCACTAACAATCTATTGATCAGGGGTGTTAGGGGATTAAAACCTCCGTGGGCTACCCCTGCTGGCTGCCAGCTGAATGGTCACTGGGGGACAGGGAATGAGTGCAAAGTAACTTTGGAACAACAGCAACAACAAAAAAATATTTAAAAAAAAAACACCACCAACAGCTAACAAAATTGTATAGCAGGACCTCACTCTGCCATTGCCTCACAAATAAGACCAACTCACCACAAAGACCGCTCTACAGAAATTTGTCCTAAGAAATAAGATCACCTCAAACTTTAGACCAATTTATGCCGGTCCCATGCATGGTCTTAATTGTGAGGTTTTTACTGTATAGTTGTCCCATCCTCCGCGGGACCAGAAAAATGTGGTCCTATAATAATCACGTGTGGTCATGTGTGGTTCGGTGCCAATCGACGGTAATATTACCAGGTACGTATGATGAAAGCAACATCTCATCTTCGCTAAAACCACTGCAAATGGTGTGCCAAAATTTGCAAGCAAGATGTGTGCCAAAATTTGCAAGCAAGATGCTATTGAAGTTGGCTTTTTCAAACCCTCAGCAAGTAACGATAGCTTTGCTGGTACTGGAGTTTATGTGACTTGGATTTACGCATTCGCATATATATGTTTCTCCACTGACCAAATCCATCTATAGATGCTTAAACATTCCTGACAAATTATGTCAAATAACTTTCCCAAATTCCAATATATTACTTCTGACATTGACCCAGTTGTCTCCCATGCATAAAGATATAGGCAGCACGTAACTTGAACATGTCATGCTACTTTTTATTATGGAGTGGGATGCACCACTGGGTTACAGAAAACGGACTTCTTATTAATTCTTTTCAAATCAACAATCTGTATCAATCTAATCTGTAGGATAAACACACTAAGCTATACTGGAAGGAATTTGTCAATATCTCTTCCAGGTTTCTAGAAAACATAAAGGAATTTTTTAAAAAAAGATCTGTGTTATTTGGCCAGAATTTGTGATCTTAATTTATGATTTAAGAAAATCTAATATTTTTTTCTACTAAAGCAAGCATTTTTCAATTAATAATGGCAATTTTTATACAATTCTACTACTAAGTCACTACTACTACTACTACTACTACTACTACTACTACTACTACTACTACTACTACTACTACTACACTCTACTTTAAATGATGCTATCATGACTAACTTTCCTCAATGTAATGACTTCCCAGTATCTTTCCCGTTTTTACAGCTTTTCAGTGACTTTTTCACGTTCCACTTCTTTATTTTAATAGTTTACCATTTTCTCTCTATATATATTCTGCTCCTCTCCTATTCCCCACTGTACACAGTAATCTCCCGGGCCCCGAGTTTCCTACAGCGGTGACCCCCAGCCCGATCTATCGACTCCGGGAGCACCGGGTCTTTCGGTGACCTGAATGCCAGCTTCCTGGGATGGTTGCATTTCGTCCATAGACAATTTATGTACCATGTGACCTTCTCGGGGCAGCGGCGAGTGTTGTCGTATGAGAGATGTTGGGGGTAGATTGGTGGAGAAGGAGGGAGGGAGGGCAATCTGTCTGAACTCACACTGGCAAGGCATCCTGTCATATATACCCTAACACTGGCACTCTGACAACTGCCTGGATCTTCCTCCCTATGTTAAAACTACCCATCAACGATAGAACTATTGTACTGTATATATTTTCTTTATGTTAATTCTTATTTCCCTATGTTCTGAACTTCATTTTAAGTGCCTCTGGAATTTAAGATGTTTTCTATGCAGAACATATGGTTTCAAAATCCATGAAATCGGACTGCTGTATAATGAGTTTGCCAAATCAAGCAGACGCCCTCCCCCTTGCCTTGGAACCAAACAATTTTTCCTTTAAAAGCAAACACAAAATTTATGGTATATTTAATGCAAAAAATCAGGCTTGGTAGCCTCTCAGTGTTTAAGATTTCCAATGCTTCCCAAGATTTTTTTGAATAATTATTCAGAGGTTTTGAATAATTACTCATTTCTAAAATACTACTTATAATACAGCATAAAACAGAGCCATTTATTTACCCAATTAATCTTAATTTCGAAACAAAAACCATTTGTCAACACCAGTTTTGGTCAGACGTAGGCGATAATGATGAGAATGGATATATATACTAAAAGAAAATGGCAAATATGATTGTAGGTGACACTGTATATTTATTGTTCGACCTAGAACTGGTGTTACTTCAGACCATGATAGGCCAGTAAACAAGAGGCCCAGGGGCCTTGACGCTCTGCTAGGTCACTTGCTAGTTAAAGAATACCAGAAATGTAAAAACTTAGGACTACGATCAGCCGTTTCCGTTTCTGAGATACAACATGTACAAGGTCGGCGAAAGTCGAAAATGCACCGAATGACCCCAACCTGAACTTGAGGACTTAACAGTCAAAAGTAC
>JAAUYG010067918.1_pt1 | contig 13343 bp, 10 predicted proteins | sample 7278091 | NCBI WGS metagenome assembly JAAUYG01 (sample SAMN14350201, study PRJNA611818) | marine sediment metagenome | isolation source: surface marine sediment (0.6m) | place: French Polynesia: Moorea | collected 2018-08
CCAGATTTCATGCCCAAATATGACAATTTGACTCCCAAACTTTAGACGCTTGTAGTTCTTCCACTCTTTTACACCAAAAACTGGCATGCAGATCTTGAATTTGCCTGCAAATTCTGTTTTCTAGATTTATTTTATTTTATTTTGGGGGACAGGAGGCCGGGACTGGTGGGGAACATGCATGTATATGTACGACATGTCTTGTAACAAATGTCAAAATAGAACACATGCAGAGTGGATGTAAAATTTGAAGTACATTATCATTGTTAGTGATGGTCACATATATTGCCCACTGCTACTCGGTAGCAATATTGTTATTTATTTTTATATACTTTTATTCATGTTTATACCTGAATGGTATGTTAACATGCCATGTACCTATGACATTTATAGATCTGTAGGAGATGGCAGATGCAGCTAGCTACATGCAGGACATGTACACATGCCATAACTTACATGTAGTACTAGCAGGAGGTATTCATTCTATCAAAATAATCAATGACAAATTGACAATTGGGGAACTTGAAGCCATGCACAAAATATTGGAAACTAGAGATGATATACTACTAGCGGTGGGGTAGCTGGAGAACTAGTGTATACCTGTGATATAGTCTGTGGAAGTGGCTAGAGAGGAAAGTCGACGTGCCTGCTCCGAGGCAGCACGCCACCATTCCGCACCCCCTAGAGTGTACAAAACATGTGCTGCCAAGGCTTAACTACATGTACATGAAATAGAGGGCTACAGTCAGAATGTTTGAATTATTCAGTAGGGTTACCGAAATAGGGGTACTGCATTTTTTTTGCCTTATTTTCTTACCAGATATTACTACTAGTACATCATATATTTTGATGCCATGCAAGCGAGGGATTGGCAAAGCCAAGATGGTGTAAAGCATTTTTTTTTTCGCGATTTTTATTATTTTTCTTGAACACAGGACCCAAATATGGCAGCAGAGCAAAGCTGCTTCTTTACACGCATAAATAGTCCTTCGAAAGCTGTTGAAGCATTTACACAAGACGTGAGCAAAAGTGAAAGCAAAACAGAAGCAAAGATTTAGACATGTTAATACTATTTAAGAAGTGACTGATAATATATACAGTCTGCAATGTATGTACATGGCCACTCCGTGGCCCATCCCTGAAGAAACCCCCCTACAGTACCTGCTGTTGGACTGAGGCTCGAGCCCAGCCCACTGGGAGACCTCAGAGGGTCCCCCAACGCCCCTAATCCCCCGAACGGCAGCGGTCCAGGGAAGAGCGGGTGACCCCCCAGCATAGAAAACGCACTGGGGAGGTGGGCAAGCTGAGCATAGGCTGAGGCAGCATCGAAAGGAGCGGCTCCTGGCAACACAGAAATCCATTTATGAGTAACTATTTTGTAAATATATGCTTTCCGATTCATACGTACAATTGTTATCGAATGGTCCAGTGGTATAAGCACATGATCTGTAAGTTTGTATTCTTGTCATTCTAAATACTGACTTTTATTCCAAAATTTTATTCAAAAGACTACAATACTAATACAATAAATCCATATTACAATACCAGTATACTTGTGTAGCTTTAACTTAAGACAAAGTTTAGTACACTAATCCCTCTCTAATAAGGCCACCCTAGTTGCCAAGAAACTATGGCCACATACAGAGGTGGCCTTTGGTGAGAGGGCGAAGTAAATGCATTCATAGTAGCAGCATAAAAATGTTTTGGCCACATTAGATAGAGTGACCTCTGTTGAGAGTGGCCACTAAGAAAGCTAGGGACAACTGTATAGGATAAAGCTTTTGGGAAATTTGCGGCTATACACATTAACTCGTGTATTTGATACAAAATTATCATAAACCTAATCAACATGATGAACGTGATCAATGGTGGACTTACCAAGTAAGGTAGCGGGGTCAAAATAGCCACGGCCAGGGCTCATTGAGGAGGGATCCCCAGACCCAGGCTCCATGGCAACTGTTGCCTAGGAAACACAAACCTGGAACAATTAAAGAACAGTTGTCTTTACCTTGGCTAATCATGCTAAAGGCTATCATCACATTTTCACATGATCATGCAATCACACAAACACGGAAACACTGTGATGCTTCCCAAGGTGACCGGTCTAAAGTGGTCCTAATAAGGAGGTGATCTTATTTCAGAGACTAATAAACATTGGAAATGCAGTTTTGATGCTGCTGTGAGTATGAAGTGGTCTTAATTTTGAGGAGGTCACAAAGAGAAGTTTCACTGTCTACATATATATGTATGCTGTACAACATAAAATACTACCAGGGTGCATATGTACCTTCAGAAGCAGCCCTGTCATGACAGCAGTCAGAGATTTTGTTAACACTGATCCCTTTATCAGTTGTGTTTATTGTCTACCGTCCAAAACAAGCTACTATTAAACACTACATCCACAATCAATATATCACACACGTACATGTGTTTCTCCCTTGCAATAGACCACCAATAAATACGGAACAATACATGTTGGTACATTCTTTTACAAACAATACAGTAAGGTCAGACAGCAGTTCTTCACCTGAAAGTCTTCCACACAGCGGTATATTTAGCCATGTTTAAAATACTCAATGATTTCTAATTGGCTTTGGAGCCTCGCAACTTTTGAGTCGACCCCCCAAAAACCAAAATGGGCATGCAGCAGCCCACAGCCTGCTATCTGCACGCGGCAATGTTATTGTGCGGAATGACCTGACTCGAGAGTGTGCTGAACACTGCTGAAGCGGTGTTTGGAGGAGGGGGGTGGACGGGGAGTATACTGGTACGCACAGTATATATCGCTCGCTCAGTAGAAGACTAAGTTGTATCTATCTACCTTTGTATGCATGGTTCAAACAAACCAAGCCTTGTAAACCAAAAGACCTGAAACATACTTCGGCCAAGAGCGCCAAGCATGGAGGTGGCTGCTTAGATGTTTTCTGCCCTGCGCTGTGATCTGATCAGCGGCTGTGTGGTTTGCCGGTCCAAGCTGCAGGTGACAAACTGGGGGTGATGTGATGAAGTCTGGGCACCCAATGTGTACATGTAGTCATGCACTTCCTCTAAAGCTTGGATACTTAAAGATAGATGTACTACTCCTTCATCATGTTCATGTTTCGCACTTGTATGTACATGTATGCAGGCAGCCACGCAAAGGCCAACAGTTAGCCCGGCAAAGAATGTGGATAGATTTTATATTGCATGGGCTGAATGTATACAGGGAGCGTGAGAGAGAGAGAGGTCTGATTGTATAAGATGTACCATACCCAGTATTATCTGCAGTACCCGTCTGTCTGTATATGGGTGATACTTCGTGTTTTCTGCCTATCCCCTCACTTTAAAGCTTAGGAATTCTCAACCAATGTTCCTTCTTTTTAATCAACCCACAAATGCCAAACCTGTCTTGCTATTTAAAGTGTTATCTTTAAAAAAAGCACTTGTAAATGACTACAGGAAAAATATACAAGATTCTATCCATAAGATCATAACCCTGGGTCATAACCTCCCACCCTTCAGGAAAGCTCCTCTTTCCTGATGGGAAAACCCTGAACATACACTTTAATGTCCTACCATGCAGTGGTTACATAGAAGGTGAAAGTGCTGCCAAACGCTCTCTACTCTTTCTACTCAGCGAAATACAGTGGTCCATATGATTTAAGACCCCTCCATTTTATAAGTCCCTCAATTTGAAGAAGGCTATCAATGGCACCACTCTTATATTTTCAATATAAATATCCCTCTGTTTTAAGACCACCTTCAATTTGAGACCACATTTGTCTGGCAGAATTGGTAGTCTTGTAATGCGGGGACCACTGTATATGTATAATCTCTGCAGCTTCCCTTTATGGAGAAACTAACCTGTCGGACACAAGATACCTGTATACAGATACCTAGAGGAATTACATGTAATGTACGTGTCAAGATACATGGGATAGGTGTGTCACTGCCAGAGATGACAGAAAGCCAAGTGCACTATTGAGCCTAAATAGATTCGCCTAAACAATGATTTTCAACTTAGAAAATCAACCTCAATACCCTTTGATGAAAAAAACCCATATATTTGGAGTTTGAAAATGGGAAGAATTCATAACTCAAATGTGATGGTATACAAATAGGGAGTATTTGGCGCCACAAATTCGTAGTATGAATAATCGGTTTCATTCGGAAGCCAAACTGCCTTGGTCATATGACTACCCTTTAGCCAACCATATTGCGACAAATAAAAGCTCCGCCAATCGTGAGATGCCCCTGTTTTCGCACCTTTACCCTTCTTTCGGGTATCTTCGGAAAATTTTCCCACCAAGGGGTTTAAAATACTCCCTGTTGCCCTGCAACGATGACCAATGAAGACTACTTGAACTTAAACCAAATGTACACGTGTATCGGACACTGAAACCCGAATTATTTTTTATCACGTCAACAGGAGCCCATACGTACATGTAGAAGTGGCCTCATACTGTAGCATACAATGTACATACCAGTCAATTTTTACGTCCAATATAGTTTGTGCTTGTATCATCGAAGTGCTATATGTGCATCTACATGTACATGACAATGAATAAACATGATAAATGAAGCCGACATCTGTTTGCATTGAAACGCAAACACACACTGTATGCCAAAATAAAAAGAACAGTCTAAATTTGATATTAATGCACTAATGAATCTTCTCTTTGTAATCGCTAATGCAACATTTTGTACATGTACCAGGTATAAGCAATTGGCTTAGTGTAGTTCTAGTGACAGAAATAACTTCCGATCCATTAATGTTGATTGCTTCTAAGACTTTTTGTCTCCTTCTATAATGGCCGAGTGGCCTCAGACAACATGTAAACAGCTGCTTCTGTGGTGGGCCCCATTGCTGTGGTAATTATAGTTACATGTAATTATTAAGGGCTATATCGCACGAGTTCAGCGATTTATTTTTGTAAGGACCAACAGGTGCATTTATTTCGACGAACTTGTGAGTCGAAATGCACCTGTTGGCCCATACAAAAATAAATCTTTGAACAAGTGCGATAACGCTATTATATAAATGTACCTGATACTTCATTTTTATCTACTATACGTGATATTAAGTCGCATTTTACACAAAAGCCCGTTTCGGCACGGCATAGCGCCCAATGTTGTTCCTTTTCATGCCTGCAGGCCATATAGCAACAGCCTGACACCTTGGTAACGCAGCCGAAACAAACCATGGAATTACGTAAACATAAAGCACACGCGCCTTTACTATTGGCTGAGAAGCTGAGTCGGGGCGAGAGTGCAATAAACAAAGGTCAACGTTCAATATATAGAAACTTATTGTACGATCGTTTCAGTGGTAAAGTATAGGGAGATATTTCAGGTATATAATAATACATGTTATAGTGCCATCTTAATACTCCTGCTACTGCCGGTAGCATCTTTTTGAAGGTCAAATCTTTTTGAAGGTGTACATATACCTTGACCCTGTCCCATTTTATCTTTCTATTAACATGAGCGAAAGTGAGACGATACTGTACTGACCGTGTCATCATGGCAATTTACCACAGCCAGTCCGAGTAATGCCTTCTCACTTCACCAAGGCCAGTACAGTAATCCCTCTCTAATAAGGCCACCCAATTTGACAAGAAAATGTGGCCACATTAGAGAGGTGGCCTTTGGCAAGAGGGAGAAGTACATACATTGATAGTAATAGCAGAAAATATTTATGGCCTTATTAGAGAGTGTGGCCTCTGTTGAGAGTGGCCACTAAGAGAAGATTTATAAGATTTCTAAGATTTATCTAAGATTTATAAAACAGTGGAACCTCAGAATTAAGACCACCTGCTAGTCTCAGTGCTGTTACTGGTCTTGATTGTGAGGTCTTTAATGCTTTTTTTAGACTACCAAAGATTGAAACTGCAATTTTGGCACTGCAGGGAAGTGGTCTTTATTCTGAGGTGATCTTAATTCTCACATGGCTGCCAAATGAGGTTTCACTGCAGTCTCAGTCTGACAAGCATGATTTCTGTTCTTGAATCTGTTCTTCTTTTGCAAGTGCGGCTTGTGCAACACTCCAGTAGTGTTATACTAAGCCTATTTATACAGGACTTTTATCTACCGATACCTTCTGCTTCAGTCATACACATCCATGCCCGTACCCAGCACATGTGCATGTATGTAGCAGTAGAAGGCAAAACTGAACTGCCTGAAAACGTTTTGCAAATCATCAGATATCATACTCGCTGTATAGCCAGGACCTGTGTTGAGACGGACTTGTGGTATTTGTACATGAGGAACCCGGTCCGAGCGTGTTGCTGGCATGTCTGTAGCTCATGTCACCTGCAGTTTGTCCCCACCACATCAATATCACAACTTAGCATGCAAAATTATGCATCTCTTGCCCGACAACACCGCCAGTATCAATGGCTCATCATTTGTGCGATTTGTTGCAAACACCTGTGAGACCAGCGCATGGCGCTTTTTTTTTTTTTGTTGTTTAAACACTCACTTATATAGAGCGAGCAAAGAGTAACGACCCACACATGCACATATAAGGTAAACGGGCACATACACAAACATGACGTTTATGTATACACGCATGCAGAAATTGGTTCTATCCAACCGGGGCAAGTAACATCACACCATGAGCCATCACAGATCCAGCAATGGCCGGCTACATGTATAGGGCTTTGGATGGGACTGCTTTGATAATTTATACCAGCCAATACTTGGCCCTGCTGTCGGAGCATGACACACACAAAATGTTGCCTGGCAGATGGTTTAGTCATGGCCAGATACGTGTTGAATCGGGGACATAACTTACACAGTCAATACTCAAAGATGAAATTTCCTTTGTCAAGCTCCATACAGGGGAGAGAGACAGACCAATACAACCGCTGTAACCGTGCTGCTAAATTTATGTTATATACACAAATGGAGCTAGCGGCTGTGAGCTGTTCCAGTGGTCGTGATGGCTGTACATTGTACATGTGGTAGCTAATCCATAATACTGGCTTGATTAGAGCCAGGATATTATTGTATCAGAATATTTTTGCACCAATGTAATTTTAGCCAGCTTATCAGATCTGTAGTGTGTGTCAGTGAACGGTCTATTGCTTTCTATAAACTACATGTAATACCGCATCTGTTCAGACGCTGGCTGATCTGAGATGTGGATCACGTCCATTATCAACTAACAATATACACTCTACACACAGAAAAAAAAACATATTAGGTGTACAGGTATTTGATTATCTTCAGTTACATGTAGGTTAAGGCAGATGAGTAAGTTCAGCTGATATGACCAATTTATTCTTCTGTTTCAAGTCTAAATGATGAAAAGGGATAGATCTGCAAGTGACCTTAACCAGTCCTAGACATTATAAGCAAGACCCAGTACACATGGCACACAGTACATGTACACCCACATAGCTTATACTACAGTATTCCTTCACTTGTAAACGACTGAAAGACAACAAAACTGCACAGGTGACAAACAACCTGTGCAATTCTGTATGTGTCCACTGCTAGACCTAAATGTACCTTTAGGCAACCTAATGTACATGTCTCTGCATGATCTACTTGTTATACAGTACGTGCTATACTATACATACACATCAAATCATCATGTACACAGTTCTTTAAAATTGAATGCAGTTACGCTGGGTACATGTATGTTTTGAATTTCATGAAAATTCCCTGAACATGTTTCAAGTGTATAATATGAATACTTTCCACATGTTCTACATGTTACAACCATCGAGTACCATCTTCTTTTTGGAGATGGTCACATCCAAAATTCTGTCCCAAATATGGTCTTATGTTTCGGTGACCATACAGTTAAAAGTAAGTTTTGCTCTTACTGTAAGACAATAGACAATATACTAGTAACCATGGTAATAGGAATATTCAAAACCATGGGCACACGTGTCTACTAGCGTATTGGTAAACTGACCAGACGGTCATCGGTATATGTCAGGGATTCATGTAATGACAAACATTTTCAATTATACAATGTTATCTAGGGCGAATTCCACAGCTCTATATGGTTAAGTGATACTAGTACTTTGTACTGCAGCTCATGCATTGCAAATGTACATACAAGATGCAGTTGATGTCCCATCCAATAAACATGATAGATTACATGTACCTGGTGTGCAGGTAAATCTTCAATGACCAGACAACGGACTTCTGTGTATTAACCTAATATAGAAAGACCAGAAACAAGAGACAATGGCACTCATGTATATGATGTACCCATATTCTACATGTCGTAGATCTATCAGGACTTAGAAGACGAATTATAATCTATCAATAACAATAACATACAGCTGTGTAGCTCTACATTTTACATTATCTGGCCCTTTACACATTATCTGGCCCTTTACCCATATCATAACACTCACTGACTGGCGCCAGTGGCTGAGTTCCTTTAATCCGAATACATTGTACATGCATGTCCATATAGCTAGTACACTGTACATGTACATAAAAGACACCACCGTAAGTGGCAATGAAGATAATATAACAATAGCAGCTCACACACGAGTACCATATACCAACACGAAAACTACACGGTTTAGTACCGGTATTTACCATATTTACTAGTACATAAATCTATCACTGATACCACCACAAAACTTCTCATACATGTGCTTACAGTAGCTTCTTCCCAGTGTTTTATCCAGATTAAAAAGCAGCTTTTTTGAAAAAAATTGACTAAATTCTATCCAACAGATTTAGGCATCTGCTAATTATATTACAATAAGGTAGTTTTCGAGAAGACTTTTGCAGACTAAATATTGACATATTGGTTAACCAGCTTAACCTAAATGTGACCAGTGCTGCATTGTCCACGTAAGTGTACATCATGTATATATCTAGTCACGGAATTACTTAAACTGTTTTACTGGTACATCATGTATTTTGTACATCATGTAGTAGAATTTTTTATCAGTGAATGAGACCTACCATGTACAAACGAGCTGAGGCTAATAACAGTTGGAGAAAGCAGTTCAGCTGTACATGTACATGTATTTCAAAAGTAAGGACCTTGCTGTGAATCTCATGGTGTGTGTAGGTATAGTACAGGAAGTCCCTCTTAGTCACCACCCCCAACAGAGGCCACCCTTTCTAATAATTGGAATAAATCTTTTCTGCTTACTAACAATGTATTTACTTCTAGCCTTCACCAAATGCCACCTCTCTAATGTGGCCAGTTTCTTAGAAAATAGGGTGGCCTTAATAGAGAGGGACTACTGTAATGTTGATAATCTGCTGTACTTTAGTCATGTACATGTACTCATGTATTTTTCTAGTGGTCACACAAAAAAGGATGACCTCCTTTAACACTTGTCCAAACGTGCATTATACATGTTACATCTGAGTGTTTATTCGTTTCTGGTCAGAGGAAATGTGTGTTTGTCCAATCCTCCCAGTGGCTATCATGCAGGTTGACAGAGTCAAGGAACTGCCTGAGAATCTAACCGAGCCTTACTGAATATGAGAGACAGGACCAGACGTGTTATCAGAGTCTGCTACCAGGCCTGTCTCCATCCACGTCGGTCTTCCTTTTCCATCAACTATCTCTCCCTGCTCTCTGCTCAGTGCCTTAGTTTAATATGGCAGGATATTCCTTGCTTTCCCCACAGGCCCTCTGGTCTGTCAGGCAGCCATGCCCATATAAGGGCGTTTGCTGGCATCAGCTCTGCCAAGAGATCGTGACATGTCAGATACAAACATGGATGCAAGCAGAAAGAATGAGGAGCGAGTGCCAGGAGTTAATGTGCTACTGCAGCTGTGATGTCAGCCGCGGCACGGTCCGCGGCCACCAAGACGAAGCTACTACCTCTCAGGAAGTCAAAGAGAAGGGAAAAGCTATGACGACGGCGGCGGTGGGAGAAACGCACAGTGGATACCGATGCCCCGAAGCAGTGATAATATGACCAATATTGATTGCAGTTGGGGAAAGAGTGCCATTACATTTATTTGACAGCTGCCATTATGTCCTCCTGTAAGGCAGACAGTGATGGCCAGATACAGAGGAAGGCCGAGAGAGCCCAGCCCAGCCCAGCCCAGCTCACTGCAGCCTGCCTGGCTAGCTAAGCTAGCTAACCCTCAACGGTCCTGTCACGACATGTCTGCATCTAAAGTCCAGGCGAGAACTCTCAAATAACGCACCCGACAGAAAATCCATTTCCACAACTGTGTAGTGCCCATAATGCCAAGTTGACACAAGAAGGCGGTCATCTTAACCTCATGAGGCTGTGAAGATGTGCATGTACATGTATGTACCTTTACAATGTCTGAGTGCATTTCCACATTACACATGTCAAATATCAGAGTTGTAAGCCCCTTTGCTACAATGTATGTACTAGTAGTTTGCCAGACTCATGGACAATCTAGAAAAGGCTTAGTGTGATATTAGTTTTCCGCAGTGAGCAGAGTCCTGACACCTAGCGTCTGACATGAGCTGCGTGACCTAAACACCACACCTTCGCATTTAACCAATACGGTATCTACTAGGAGACATCCCCTGTCACATCTGTCCTTTCCAAGGCTTCAGGGACAGGTGAAACTTGCAGTAACCCCATTTACCCCCCTCCCTCAAGGACATGACAAAGTCCCATGGTCGGCAGTAGCAGCATTGCCACTGGGAAATCTTACCCCGACAACACACAGATAACTGGCTTAAAACGCCTTCAAGAGCTACGCAGGCATCTCTAGGCAAGCCTAAAGCTTTGGCTGTTTGACCATCATCTCCAAAGGCGCTGTGTGTGTACTGCAGCACAGTGAACAATGTGCCAGAGAGAGGGACAGAACAATGTGACAAACTGGGTGTCCCTGAGAACGTCAGGGACCAGCTTTCCCTAGCCCAGCACTGCCTCCCCAGCCATCTCCCTGGCTTGCCTCCACACACACTCTCTCAGTCGGCCTCTGTAACATTACCCCTGATTGATCTTCCTCTAGGAAAGCAGCTTGGCCATGTTGTGCCATTTTATCATGTCACACTTGCACACTGATGGCCAATAGCTAGAGAAAAAAGCAGCAGCAGCAGTGGCCGGTCGGCTGGCTGGCTGGCTCATTGGCAGCAGTGGCCATGTGCCAGGCTTTATTTCTGATTGAGTCAAGTCTCCTTTCCTCCCGTTAGTCCTCCTGGAGATCTGATGTGGATAGCTATATCTCCAAGGTCAACCTTTCTGGTTGTCAGGGACCAGTGCCACCTCCAGACAGCCAGGACCTTTCCTTTCTGTCTCCTTGGCTTGGGTGAAATATCGGCTCTCAAAAGCCTACCTGTACCAGCCTACCTTTATCACTATCTATGATAAGATCTGCCACTGGCAGCAGACAGATTTACTAAATACAGGTAACCCTACAATGGACATGTACACAGTATAAGAGCAATGTCTCATTGGTTTGTCCTGCTGTAAGTAAGTCAACCTATGTAGTCTTGTACTGGTACATGTAAGCAGTAATTGTGTCATGTGCCCAGCGCATAGCAATACTTTATACGCAAGCTTACTGCAACAGTTTGGGCCATGTTTCAATGGATTAAGCAATAGTCATTCATTCAATAATCAGACAATCTGAAAATTTAATACTCAAAGGACATTGCTAGAAAACAACCTAGCATTAACCACTAAATCAGGGATTTCTAATGACCCATGATGGTGTAACTTACTCGTATTCTAGCACACAATTCCCAGCAAGGATTCAGTTAATGCTAGGTAATGATCTATTCAGACACTTCACATCAAAAGGAAGTCCTTTTTATTATCTTCGCATTTTAGATTTCAGCTGAGCGTGCATGAATCTACAGATATTTTCCAGTGAATCCCGCTCAGTTCATCCCTCCCCATCTCTCTCCCTGGTGACTGCTCCCCGCTACAGTGCATTGCCAGTAACCAGGTCCAGGAGTAGGCAAGCCCTCCTGGGTTTTAACATCTACAGAAACGCAGACACTCGGTCGCTATACAGCATTCGATTCCTGTCTCCTTCCAGCGCTTAACATTACCGCTTGACAGACCGAGATTGCAGCTCGACACCGGTCACCATCTTGCAGTGGGTAATGGCGGGAAAGAGAGAGACACAGGGAGAGAGAAGAGGACTGGTAACCTCGGCCATCATGCCATATATAGAGTTACCAGCAGCCGGCATTGGTTCGCTGATAGTGAAAGGCAGCCATGGCGATGACGGATTGTCCCAATGCCGTGGGGGGAAACCAGACAGGAGAGCCGCAGAATGAATGCCTACGGCCCCGGTTCCCTCGTCTTTAACAGGGGAGCTCTTGTACGTTGTATCTAACCGTTGTCTCTGTGCCCTAAACATATCCCTCCATCAATATGGGGTGGCAAACACTACAGCCCAAGCCAGCAACCTCCCGGAGTTCTGTATTATTAATGACAGCGGGGAAATCTACCAGCTTCTCTAGCCGCTGATCTAACCCGGAAGATTCTGCAGATGTGGGTGTGATTAAGACGCATGGCAGTATTTTGTGACAGAGGTTGCAATGTCAGACCCACGCAGCTTGTCTGAACATTCATGTATGTGAACAGACCCAGTCAGTTTAATAGAACATTGGCGCTAAACGTAATTGTCACATTCATGTACATGTACATTGAAAAGTTCAAGCAATCTTCAATTTTGAGACAGGGAAATCGCAGCCTTTAAACCACTCAGCACTGCCATAAGACCACGAAGAACCATACATTACAGTCATACAGTGGTCCCTCTTTTAGTGGCCACTCTCAACAGTGGCCACCTCTCTAATAAGGCCATCAATCTGTGTCGCTACTATTGTCAGTTTATTTATTTCTCCCTCTCACCAAAGTCCACCTCTCTAATGTGGCCAAAATTTCTCGGCAAATAGGGTGGCCTTATTAGAGAGGGACTGCTGTATATACATTTCAATGCAACTGGACCTGTCACCAAAAAACACCTGTCTTGAAAGACCATATTTTAATCAGCAGTGATGGGGCATATTTCTGGACTAGGTTCTAATGTGTGTGAAAGTGTCATGTACATGTACAGTAGTCCCCCTCTAATAAGGACACCCCTTCTGCCAAATAATTCTGTCCTTATTAGTGAGGTGTCCTTTGGTGAGAGGGAGCATTATATACTAGTACATCCATAGTACTTGCTGCCAGGCATTTGTGTCCTTTCTAGAGGGATGTCCTCTCTTGAGAGTGTCCTTTAAGAGAGGGACTACTGTATGTTTAATCAACAGTTAATCACCAAAAACTACCATCTGCAAACACTTTTACTTACACCTTTTGCTTATGTGCAAGGGGGAGGGGGGGGGGGGGGCAAGTATTCTTTATCACCAATGTTCAGTAAATAACATTCCAGTGATACATGTAGATGCATACATGAATTGCCTGAGATGACAGGGTAAA
>JAAUYG010117243.1_pt1 | contig 13343 bp, 10 predicted proteins | sample 7278091 | NCBI WGS metagenome assembly JAAUYG01 (sample SAMN14350201, study PRJNA611818) | marine sediment metagenome | isolation source: surface marine sediment (0.6m) | place: French Polynesia: Moorea | collected 2018-08
GTAGTAGTAATACTACTACTACTACTAGTAGTAGTAGTAGTAGTTAGTAGTAGTAGTAGTAGTAGTAGTAGTAGTAGTAGTAGTAGTAGTAGTACTAGTAGTAGTAGTAGTAGTAGTAGTAGTAGTAGTAGTAGTAGAAGTAGTGGTAGTAGTAGTTTTTTTTTACAGTAGTTTTATTTTTCAAACTTGGCATTGATAGTATATGCACAGTTTTGGGGGTAGTTACCAAGACTCAATTGCTGTTGTCTGTATCAAAAGGCAGAGACCTACATGGAATACAATAAATAATACCTGTATAGATGGTAAACACTCATTTCCTCCTACGGGGCACAAATAACACAACTAAACTATAGAGGAAGCCTATTTTATAGCAGCTTAGCTCTCTGCATGCGTGTATAATGTGCACACCGAAAAAAACATCAATCATTTTTTTGCATAGGAAAGATATCGTCGCATTATCAATATAATGCCATCATCTATTTTGAACGATATTAGTTCCTCTGAATTGTAGACATTGGCTCCAAAGCTGCACTTGTATCCCAGAATCTGCCTGCTTGATAAGAAAGAACGGATCGATTCGTACCGACTTGTACCTGTGCCTACGTCAGCGACTCTCAATATGCATTGTTTGGAGACAATGGCCTGACTTCCCGAGGAGGTTGTCGGAGCCTATTACGAAATTAAATGCTTTTGCAGCAGAAGCACATGTTTGATATGATCGCGCCACATTGTTTGAACGCAGACAGAAAAGACCAGTCGACGACGGAAACTAGCTTCCCCTATGAAATTTTCACGGGTGTAACTGTCGAGCTCGTGAAATATTCAGCAGGGCAGGGGGACAATACTGAAAAGACGCAGGCCTCGGCCTTTGCAGCGCCTCCTGCATTATGGATATCTATATCCAGCGGGAGATAGACGGAAAGGAACGTTTATCCGTCGTATAATGGTAATTTCATCCTGGCCAATACTCAGGCAACGTGTCAGAGGCCTTCCTATTAGATTCAGAGCGGTGATGAGTCTTTTCAGACCAGGCGCCTAATTGCCAGGACATTAGCCGTAGCTATGCGACATTGCGTTGCTCACCAATGACCCTATTCTGCGCCACTGTCATACATTCTCTCGCTGCTCATTACGGTGAATAATGCATCACAAAGTCAAAGGTACCTAGCCAAATTATGGTCTAGTTTTCCAATTAAGCATGTGTTTATTTAAAACGAATTGCCACGCCGCGCGAAATGAGCGTCATTTTCCATTACCGCTGAACGGATATGTTGAAAATTACGTTTGCGTCGGCAGCAAATGAGATGCAATAATAATTGGTGATTAGTCGGGTTTAGTAAGGGCAAAGTAATCCCTCCAACAAAGTCATTCGGAGGTGAGGGTAATAATGTGTAATAATGTAGACGACTATGAATATATACGTTAATTGGCGGCTGCTGCTATACAAGTCTACGCTCAAGCTTCTTCACCAAACCGAAACTAAATGCAAGGCTAAATGAACTTCTAGTTAATAACAAGAAAGCATCTGCGACTTATATTAACGGTATTATTTCGTCTGAACCAACCGTTCCCTTAGTGTTGCAAGACCAATGGCGAATGTTGATGTCTGCTCTTCCACTGGTACATGAATCTATGCCTATATACAGCACATGACGCCGAAGTGAACATATTAGTATGTTTCCACATCACTTCTATACTATTGTCTTCTTTTTCTTTGGCGTCTCTTTCCACGTGCACTCTTAAATTCCACTAAGAGTTTTTCCCTAAATTTGTATCTCCAGAACCATCTTCACCAGTTACCAGCTAGAGGAGTTGGAGAAGGCGTTCAAAGAGGCCCATTACCCGGATGTCTACCAGAGAGAGGTGCTGTCACTGAAGACCGACCTGCCAGAGGACAGAATACAGGTAAGGTATACTCACAGTGTATACACAGAGACACCATGCTTTGTATCGCTGGGAACACACAGTTGTCATTGAGTCACAAAATCCATATCGGTGTTCTGCACACCTTACGTTTACCAGGGTTTTGCAGTGACCCAGTGATGGGCACATTTGGTACCTTGTACAAAATGTGTGGGGTGGTGGGGTGGGTGGTGGGGTGGTGGGGAGTTTAAACTGTCAGCTTATGGCACAAAACAAATGGAAATAAATCAAGCAGAATAATACACTAGAAAATACACACATATTACAGTGATAATTATACACACCAGTTAACGCACACTTGAAGGTCCAAGGTCATGGAGACCAAGGAAGGGCAACTGGAGATGAACAGATCGTAAAATTTAAACAGCGATTAAATTACCTATATGCTATAGGTTAATACTTATGACATATCGTCATATTGGAGATTTGCAGTGTTTATTACTTGGTGAAACTAGTGTAAGTTTATAGTAGTCGAGTGCTATTGTTATAGCACAAAGGTATGGTAAACGACAGCACTCAGTTACTAAGTATGGATGCATTATAGTGTATGGATGCCTTTTGTGATGGTTTCTTCTGCCTGCTAATTCATTTTCAACTAGAATATACTTCCAAATAATTGGACCCAATGAGGCACGTTTCGTTTTTGTTATGGCTACTAGTATGTCTGGGGCGGTTACGCTCGTGCAGTTAGGCTGACTGGTGTTCCCATGGAAACAGATGGTTATTGTTTCCCTATGTTGCCACTTGATGAAGAGTGTAATCATCTGGGGAAGCACTGAAAGATACTAATCTGCCGTGATATTTAGCCAGACTGACCCCTTTCTGGCTGCCTTTATGGGGAGTAATTGTGCCCCGTTGTCACGCCGTGTTTCCTTTTGCAACAAGATGACAAGATTTATACTTGAAAAAGATACACGTGATGTCACAAAGCACGGCCGCTATTATGGCCGACATGAGACTTCCGGGTGTCCCCAAGATGGCGATAAAAGGGAATGTAGGTACGTGATCCCGTATAATGTGCTCACGTGGTGGAAAACTCAATCCCGGCCGTCGGAGCAAAGGGGACATTAATAATGGAGAAACGGACGCAGCATTGTCCAGGAAATTGTTTACATACGAGCAGACGACACAACTCGAGGGCAGCGTTCGACGCTAATTCCGCGCCGCAATCAGCATTAACAGGGCACCCAATTACCGGCTTATCAATTTTTAAATCGGTCTCTTGGGTCTGTGGGGACCCTAGCACGTTCTCCGTCCCCGCCCGCGGCCTGGGCTTCCGCTTTCCCCTGTTGACTCATTTCTCCGGATTTTCCATTTGGGGCGTCCCCGGCCGGGTTGGGTGCCCGATGCCAAAAATTTGAATTCAATTAATAGATTTGTTAGCTACATGTCAGCCTTGGCATTGGGGCAATTTTTCAATTACAGTTAATCGGCCGAATACCCTGAAAGCTCTGTCCTCTTTCTACAGTGCGGTGGCTTTTTTTCCTGATCGATGAGCAAGGTCCCCAAAACGCCTTTCCGCTGTACATATACACACAGACGATGTGGCGAAAGGCAAAGGAAGTCGATGACATTTCTCGATCAAGCCCCGCTCCAGACGCTAAATGCTCCCGCGGGCGACGCCAAACGACTCAATTTTCCCGCCAAGCCCGGGATTCTTGCTGCACATCACAATTGACTGATTTAGCATGAAGAATCTGAAATTGAAAATTCCTGGCATTGTTTGAAAATGTCGTTCGTGTGAGCCTCCTCTCTCTCTCTCTCTCTCTATCTCTCCCTCCCTGTCTCCCTCTCAGAAAGCGAGCTAGCGGGCACCGGGCGGAGGCTGCCTGTGTCTGTGACCAAGGCAACCCGGTGTCTCCCAGTGCCTCCATAAATCCTCAGTCACCCCCCTGAGGCCGCCATGTCATCGCCGGTTCCATACGATTAATCTTATTGCAGCTTCGTGAATTACTGACTCGTGAAATTACGAGGGTACGAGAACCTTATTAGTTGTTATACCTGGTCCAGTCAGACATGCTGAACCGGTCTTCAGGCAGCGGCTGATGCCTAATTAAAGAGAAACTGGCGACAAATATTTCGTGTGCTTTTCACTCGGGAGTCCGTTTCCGTTCTGGTAAAGGGGTTTACCGGAGGAAAAGCCCCTTGAACACGCCTAGATCGTATTGAGCACTGATTACTTCCTAATTAGTTGTCTAATTCAGAACAGGAAGGCCTACTCACGTTATATCCTTGTCGAGGCTGTCCTTTGAGGTGTAATGGAGACCCACGCAGGTCCCAGGGAGGGTCTGGAGATGGTGGGAGGCGAAGGGAAGCAGGCCTTCTGTAGGGCTAGGGATGGAGAACTGGGAAAACAACCTCGCACTCACGTGATACGCATATGGAACACGCGACATTGCGGCTAATGAGCGTTCTGAAGCAGAACGCTGGTACCAAATCTGTCCTTGTCAGGTAACATGGTAGGGAGGGCACACCAGGTGCTTCCCGAGCCCTCTGTATGTGTTACTGCTCGTACACTGTCGCAGAGGAACACAGACAGTGTGACACTCAGTCGTACGCGGAAGTTGTCAGAGCGGGGCTGGAGTACTCGCCAATACCAACTTTTGACTTAAGTCAGATGTTAGCCAATCACACTGCGCAGATTGGTGACTTAAGTCAAAACGTCGACTTAAGTAATTTCGAGAACTCCAAGCCTGGGTTTCAGAGTTGAACAAACACAAATTTAAAAAAATCCACCTATATATATACACAAAAAACATTGCTTTTTTGCATGTATCACAACCAAGACCGGTATCATCAGCGGCAGTAAGGAGACACGCACACTTATTATATAGAGGACGTTATTCTCATGCATGGGATAATGCATTACTCTTACATAACATGCATAAGGTATTGGCAGAAATTGCCATTGTTGTCTGCAACACCTTGTCAAGAGGACCAGTCATTGCGGAATACTTCCATTGAATTCTACCGGTACAGGGGGCTTATTATTATTCCTCATAATAGTAGAGCTGCCTTTCCTGTTACCATTCGACATTGCTTAGTTCCTGGTCATATACAACTCTATATTTTAGCGTGAAACAAAAACAAAAAAGACTAAAGTTGCGACACTGAGGACATACAGAGCAGAACATCAACGGCATGCAGTAACGGCAGAAAAGGCTAGCAGGGATTGGCCGAGGTAACATTGACGAGTCGGTCTGTGGGGACGGATGATAAGGGGTGACATTCAGGTCCCGCCCTTTCCCTGAAGGGGAGATATTGGCATTCCAGCAGGTTCAGATTTATTGCCTAGTTTGCTGATCTCTAGGTGACAAAGCCCGTTGTTCCGGGGCCAGCGCTCGCCCTCCACCTCGCCGCGATTTATGCCCTGGGGCCCGACACGTTTGCACGGCGGTGTCGTCACATCCGGTTTGGGTCTTGTGTTCCGGCGAGGCACAAAGGGGTCGAATCCGTTTCAATCATATTACCTGATTTATCTCCCACTGTGACACGTTTCTAACAAAATGCCACAAGTTCGGTGGCTTTGAGGGGCCAAATGAGAACAAGCATATTGGCCAAATTGACTTGGCTTTGTGATGAATGTATGGGCTTTTGTGATTGGACAGGACCTGTTTGTCCTGTATTGGGTACCTGCTTGTCACCCTTGGCGACACCGGGGCCGGGCTGGTAAGGGAGGTTCATCCCCCTGGCCCACCCCTCACTCCCGACCAGGCCACTCTTCCCTTGGCGAGGGATTGCCACTTCCCTTTGTTTGGCTTCCGTCAATTCACCCAGTTATTGTTATCACAAAAAAGAATTGCCGGTGCCATCCGATAGCCCACTGAAATATCAAAATAGCCGTGTTAGGAGAGACTCCCCTTATAGGCTATTCATTATCCAGTGATAGCAACCGGCGTGTTGTTGAAGGCACCAGGGTGACGCTCATGCTTCATGCCAAGGCTCTGTTTTGACACACGACTCAGTTAATATAAAATTTTAATGGATTACTTATGGCAAATGATAACGCAAACCCAGTCTTTGATTCTTACATAAACAGCACATTTTGGCCATGTTTTATTCATTGCCTTGATATTAAAAACAACCAGCCATATACTGTGATAGTCTGAATTATGTAAGGCCTAACTCGGTCTGTTCTCTGCACATACGAAGTCCTTCCAAGTCACAGTAATGCCAGTGACAATCGTCGACCCTATCAACATTGTTATGATGGGTCGAACAGTTTAATTAAAACCTGTCCCGAACATATCGGTTAAAAGCGAATCCGGATAGAACTCCTTCAACATAATACTTTATTACCGGCGCAAGTACATGTGGTGTATAGGATAGTACAGCTAGATTAAAACAAGAGCAAACCAGTCTCCGCTGCAAGCATCCTCGTTGGCAAATTATAATTTGTTGCGGTTTATGTACTGCGTCCTCTTACAACACAAATGCAACAAGAGTTTCATAATCCTTACAAGGAATATGGTTTCCTGTATAAGGCAGGCAGTATCCTCTATAAAGGGTCTTCTAAGCTTTGTTTAGAATGAAATAGCTTGATCTTTGTTTTGTTGATTTCATGTAATGCACCAATCAGGTCATTCTACTTGCGTATATATACTCTGCATTGTCATAGTCGAGCAGACTCATACACCACTCCTTGAATTAACCACCAACTAACAGCTGAAAGTGTTTATACCCCACTTTGCTTCCGTTGTTAGCATGATCCCACACGCTGATATGTATCCTCTAGGTTTGGTTCCAAAACCGCCGTGCCAAGTGGCGCAAGTCCGAGAAGACGTGGGGACACAGCAGCATCATGGCGGAGTACGGGCTGTACGGCGCCATGGTACGACACTCGTTACCGCTTCCCAAAAGCATCCTGGAGTCTGCCAAGGAGAGCGTGGAGGAATCCCACGCTCCCTGGTTACTGAGTAAGTCACGTGGCGGCATGGCGACTGGTAGAGAGCACAGTGGATAATGGCAGACGTGAGCTGATCCAGAGACTGAAGTCTTCTCTTGGTACTTGGGGCCCGGTATGTCTGGGATTGTCCCCAAATCCTAATCCGAAATTTGTATCTTCTTTTGGCCTTTTCGTGGTACTTGGGGACCCAGTATGTCTGAAATTCACCCCATGTTTCAAAATTCCCAATACGAAATTTGTATCTTGTTTTGGCCTTTTCTTGATACTTGGAACCGAGTATGCCTGGACTTGTGACCCAATGTTTCAAACTCCTCTACCTGAAATTTCTATCGTTTCCGGATCAGCTCACGTTGCCTTAAAAGCTGCCCGACTGCCTAGTCGTGTCGCCTCCATTGTCGGTCATCTCTCTAGCTTCAAATTCATGTCTCGCTTGTTCTTGTTTTCTCCGTGGTCAGGTGTGGTTCCAAAACCGCCGCGCTAAGTGGCGTAAGACGGAAAAGACATGGGGTCGGGGCTCCATAATGGCGGAATATGGTCTGTATGGAGCCATGGTGCGCCACTCGCTCCCTTTGCCAGACTCAATAGTCGCTTCTGCCAAAAGTGGCGTCATGGACTCAGCCGCACCCTGGCTGCTGAGTAAGTAGTGTCTTTCTCAGCCTGCTTTCAAAATTTATATATCTATATTTTTTTCGTTACTTATATACATAGCGTCTCCATTTAGGCAGACTTTCGAATAACATTCAAAATTGTTCTTTTTGTATATTTTCTGTAATGATAGTTAAGAATGGCTTGCTCAGTTTCATTTTCTTGCATCTGTTTGTGTTCATATCTTACGTTAACGTACCCGTTTGGAATTAGCATTCACTTGCTAAACTTAATAAGTACATGGAGAAACACTCATTTTCTGAATCCTAGTTTTATAGACATTTTACACTCAAAAGAGTCCATCCCGGCCGGCCATGCCCACCCACCGCCCCCATGTCTAACCACACAGAAACGAGACCACTGTTGATGTTTTGCTTGCCTGGATGATCTGTTGTATGCCATCTGAATCGTTCTTAAGCATGTGACAGTCACGCCTTTAGATTGCTGCTTATTTATTGTTCGAGTAGATATAGTATAATGTGCATGAAAGTGTGGCATATGTAGTTACTGTATGTGCTTCTTGCATGGATAACACTTGCATATTTGTTGGGGTGAGTAATTAGAATTTCCATAGGCCTTCATTAGCTACATGTATTATTATCTGCATGCACACATGTATGCTGTAGATGTGTCTTCAGTGTCCAATCCACCAGTGTTATTCGCTGGTGCACTACCAATTTTTGTACAGATGAAGCTGGCTATTACTGTTGAAATACGCTGTTTTATTGGTATTATGCAATAAACTGATGTTTTACTGAGTTACACAGAAAGGCTCTTGTAAATTAATTGCCATGCTGAATGAATGCACAAATAAAGCAATTGTGACTATGATACATGTACTCTAAAAAGAATGGTAAATCTGTCTCGGTTTCTTTTAAAAGGCACTTGATCAACTGTTACCAAGAATTGTTTGACCATTCCCTAAAAACAACGAACGTATGGTTCAACGATTCCCCAATATAACGGCTACGTTCTGCTCACAAAAAGGGAATTATTGCTTTTACTGTTTACCACGCTAGCCTTTCTCATAAAACAACGCATCTAGCAGGCCAGTGCTATTAAGACCAATGTCTATAGTGGTACATTTGTACTTAATAGGCTTCAGTTAGGCCTACTAGATATATTAGTCTATCAGGATAGCATTGTCCGCTTCGAATGTTTGGTGCATTTAGAAAAGCAAAGAATTGTTTAATCTCCCGTCTTTCCGCGATCCTTTGAGGAATTATCTATCAGATCTACAAGATAAAGAAAGGCAACGGGCTATATAATGCAAGGCCAGAATATAATCCGTTAAGCCCATTTTTCTAACAGTGGATATGAGAACCTTACGCTAAGTCCGAGAAATAAAATTCTAGCGTCACCATGCCACTGCCACGGTTGCCACAAACCACCACCACCAAACATCCTCCCCCTCCTGCTCATCCTCATCCTCCTGTCCCTCCTCCTCCTTCCCCCTTCTTCTCCTACTCCTTCTCCTCCTCTTCATAATCATGATCATCACATGATCATGATTATCATCATGATCATCATCATTATCATCATCATCATCTGTTGTCCTATATCAACACATTACTGCAGCTGTAACCTTTTAACACGCAAGATATGAAAATCATTGAAAATACAGTTTAAAGATGGCTTCCTCTTGCATTCCTTCGCACCAAGACAGAAATTCGACGTGTAACTATGTAATCGTAATCGTCTTGCGAATTGGCCGATTGTTTTCGAGCTCGTGCTTAGCTGGGAGAACCTTACTCAATTGTTCTTTTTGGCACATTCGCGATTAAGTGGCAACTATAAAGCAGAAAGAAAAGAAACAAAAATAAAGAAAAAAAAAAATAAATAAATAAAAACGGTACCAGTGGGCACCAAGTACTTTGCCCATAAGTATGATTGGATATTTTTTTTTTTTGCACAATACATCATCACATTAATGTTATTGCCAACTGTTGGAGTGATAGCCTCTTGGCCGTAAAGGAGGACACTTGGGCGCAACTGCATGATTAACAATTAATCTGTTAACCGCGATCATTATCCGACAGAAATTGATACTATTAGATTCCATTTTCGAGCTACTCAAATATTTAGTATCGGTGGCGAGTCACGAGGTATTGACTTTGTGGCGGAACCGAGAGCAATGGGTGTTAGTCGTGCCGTGTATAGAACATGTATAAATGAATAGGACCCAACGGAAAGATTATTGTACAAGAAACGGGACAAGAAATCACAAACAGTGATCTTATAACAGAAAACCCCAAACTTGCACAGGGACGCTAATCACACAACCCTTTCCAAGATATGAAATTGCAAAATGTAGATATGTCTGGTTCATAAAGCATTTCGTACACAAGGAATATTGAAAAACTGACCAGTGCCATTGAATACTCTGTCACATAAATACCTGGGCTTTGGAATCGAATAGAATGCTCACAGAGCAGAAATCAACAACATCAGTGTACAAAATCTTTTGACCAACAGTGTCGCCTGGATGAATGATATGGGAGTGGATTAGTCAGTTTGTTTGTTCCATTAATTATATATGCATGTCGGACTGTAGTATAGTGAAATTATATTGTCGAACCTGAATTGAAGAACCTGCATCTCTCTTGTACATATAGGAAGCCCATTCTGCAGAGCTTAATATTCCTCGCTGCACACGCATTCATCCAGTTATCCCGTTAAGGCACCAGATTCCATCAGATGATGCAGTCGAAGAAAATACTGCCAACTTTATGCGTGAAAAATCCTTTGATTTGCGACTTTTTTTTTAAATCGAAGGTCATTGTAATAATTTTGGTGTACTTTGTTGTAGGATGGCAGTCAGAAATTCCCTAGGCTACTGTTGTGCTGCAACAACACACAGAACTGTGCACCTGACCACCTTCTTACTGACAATAAAGAAAATGCACACTCCTCCATTACTTGTCAGGTGATGCTGGGGCAAACGGATCGCTACAACGAAACATTTTGACATTTTTACTCAAATTGATTATCTGTGCCAACGATTTTCTAAAATGTTTTGTTAGTGTTTCTCAAATTTGACTCTTTAAAAGTGTGTTATTGCTCTCCTTAAACTTTTTTTATTATTTACAGGCATGCACAAAAAGTCCATAGAGGCTGCTCAAAAATTTAAAGACGAGGAAGACACGATTGATATCGTGACCAGCAGATCTCCATCGGAGGTGGACGGAACCGGAAACATGTCACTGGACAAGGAGGAGTTCCGGTCGGAGAGCATAGCCTCACTGCGAGCGAAAGCGCAGACCTACTCGGCCAAGATTCGTGGCGAGACTCTTCCACCTTCCCCCACGCGCCCCAGTACTACGATTCTTCCGGACGTCACCTGCCACGCGAACACGTCACGGGTGGAAAGCACGCACGGCATTCTGGGGAGCAGTTTCGAAGCGCCGCCACACGACGAGAGTACGTGTGACAGCGAGACTTTGGATCCAGTGTCCAACTAGCTTTCCTAGCCGGAAGTGCGACACTTAATTCTCTTAGTCAATGTGTATATCTTGTACAGACGCGATTGCATCTTGCCTACGCAAAGTATTATGAGTAATTATTATTATGCGAAACGGACACGATAAATGTATTTGCAGACACGTGTGCAGTGATGAATTGTTGTGGTTGTGACAAGCGGAACTAATCACCGCTGGTACTGCCAGGTATTGGGCTGCATGTAGCGGTATTGACATAATTTGTACTTAACTCTGATAGAGACGAGAAGTAAAGTGGGGCCTTGTTGTACACCGGACAAGATTGACTTGTTTCAATCTGTGTTTGATCGATCGATGTGATCGCTGCTATCCGCCTTGCCCAGGTGCCGACCAGCGGGCACACCTGGTATAAACCCCCCGTCAGTGAAGATTGCCTTTTGTTGTGAACTCTTTAAGAAGTAGATGTCATGTCACTCCGTGTGATGTATCGGTCCTGAATGTTTGCGACTGCAGAATATGGCCTTTTACACGCATAATGCCCAAACCCACGTAACTATAAGCCGCACCTTAAAAATTATAGGGAAAATCTCATTTATCACGCATTGTCTCTAGTGGTTGAAAAAAAAATCAATCAAAATGCCCGATTATAGATTTTGTAGTCGTAAATTACGCACAAGGTGCCCTTTTAATGATTTAACACCCCTTTTGCCATATAAAAGGCTAGCATTGAAATTGCACAGGTGATGTATTTACTGCACAATATTATCGGCATTGCCCCGAAGAGACTTACTTTTTACCTGAACCTTAAGGCAAATGAAACTAGTCCTCGGTGTTTTAATATGTTGGTCTTTCTTGCTACGTTATTATACATTCCAGAAAATGATTTCCTGCGGGTTTGGCAATCAGTTGAGTTAGAGAAAAAAAATGTCCATCACTTTTCAAATATTTAAGGAGAGTCTCCGGACACCATAAGGGTAGATTAAATGTGCTGAGCGACCGCAATGCGCATTTATATTTATCAAGGTGATAGCGAATGGAAATCGGAGCCTGTGAACAGGACACTTCAGAACTGTCCGTACGATGTATAGTGTGCCATGGACAAGGAATAGCCCATGTATAATTTATTTTGGAGAGTGGCATGTTCGTTTTTTTTATCCTAATGTATTGTTTGTGTGCAAGTATATGATGACGTTATACTATCAGAGGATAACATGGAATAATAAATATAAATTGTGATGATAGTCGTTTTTGACTCCTTCATCTGTGGATCGAAATACCGCACTATGCTGATTGTTGGGTAATAAATAGATTATAACATAGGACCATTGGAGCACCCAAGAAACAATTTAATCCCAGTTCGCGCTAGGAATGATCCCTGCTCCAGTATCAAGGTATCTGGGTGAGGCTGGGGGTGTTCAAGTTCCTGAAGTTGCTCAAGTTCTCAGTTAAAGTCATGTCTTATTCAGAGTATAACCTGGCCCTAATTTGTACAATTTATTACAGCTTTAATAATATATCACCTGGTGAAAAATGAGAGCACTTGTAGCGTTATTCGCTAATGCAGGCAAACACTACTGAAAACCGCACGAGACAGGTGAGATCAAGGCGTACAAAAAAGGTACACAGGACACACGTACACGATCTATTTTATTGATCTTCATTATGTGATGTTTAAAACATGATGTAATATTTGATGCCATTGAAAGGACAAAATTCAGCTCGTGCGACTGTTAGTGTTATAAAAATCTCATATAAAGTTTTGCATTATTATATTCCATTTGGAATTTCAAATCTTATATGATCCCAACCTTGCATGGTCTTTAAATTATATATCAGAGCCGAAGTGACGCAACTTAAAATCCAGTCATGCCAGAACTAATTGGCAATTGCAAAAGGTTGCAAAAGAACACAGGTGAGTATTTGCAAATTAGTGTTATAATGCAATGAAACCGTTGGCTTTGAATGGCCTTGAGATGTTAAATTAAATTCGCGTATTAATGAAACCACCAAAACGCGAGTTGCCTAGAAAGGTTAAATTTATCATAGTATTCAAGGAGTAATTCCACCATCGCTTGCCTTTATTGCTTAGACTGTGCTAGCAGTGGGTGTAGGACAAAATCCCCCTTCCGGGACATAATCCCCCGGACATACTAGTAATCCCCCCCAAGGAAATGACCAGGCGGACAACCCCCCCCCCCCCATTTCAACTCAAAATGGGAAAGAAAAAAGAAAAACAAACATACAGTTATTGATATTTATTCAGATATCTATAACATGTATAAGATAAGATAAAAATTTATTTAACGTCGGTCTCATCATGTCCGGGGGGGGGGGGGGGGTATGTCCGTACCCCGAGAACAGTTATAGTCAAATATTAAACTCGATTTACAAATTTTTTGCTGTGAAAAATTTAAAATTCGTAAATTTACAAA
>JAAUYG010042501.1_pt1 | contig 13341 bp, 12 predicted proteins | sample 7278091 | NCBI WGS metagenome assembly JAAUYG01 (sample SAMN14350201, study PRJNA611818) | marine sediment metagenome | isolation source: surface marine sediment (0.6m) | place: French Polynesia: Moorea | collected 2018-08
AGTAGTAGTAGTAGTAGTAGTAGTAGTAGTAGTAGTAGTAGTAGTAGTAGTAGTAGTAGTAGTAGTAGTAGAGAATTAATAAGCAATTTTCAGAAGATATAAATTTGGTGTAACTGAATGACCCCCCCCCCCAAAAAAAAAAGGACCTAGACTTACCTGAGATCGAACTGAGAACTTATTTGGTGAATGGACCAAAGAGTCTTATCTCATGTGTAAAGCTCTAGAAAGATTTTGTGTGATTTTGTTTCGACATTCTACGATCGAAAATGATGTTAATTTCAGTGCAGTCATTGCGCGAGAGCTGTTGAATACCAGCTACATGTCATGACCCATTGGCCTAATGTAACACATTTTAAAAGGTAAATGTTCTCCTAAGAACCTAAACCGTAAAACACCCATTAACTTCAATTGTAGCTCTTTTAGATCCAAGCCATACGCACTCCAACCAGGCACTAAAATTCACTTTAATGCAATCGCTTATGCAATATTTGTTTAGAACGTCAAACTTCCGCAAACACATAAGGTTATTAAGCTGTCCGAAAGATTAACTGTCCACAGGTTGGTGAGGCGAATATAATAATCAGTGGTAAAAGACATTGTAGCATCAGAATATTATTAATCTGATTGAGGTGAAAAGTTTGGTTTACAGCCTCTCAGAGAAGTGCACACGATATGGTTTCGACTCCATGAGGACACCATTTAGAGTGTAGTTTTCACAAAAGGTAATCGTGCGATCATTTCCTTCAGCGGGGGTAATGTCGAACTTCTGGATCAGTCTGGCTATCAATATAAAGAGTCGTGTGAGGGCGAGAGACTCCCCGACACACACCCGTGTCCCAGCTCCGAATGGCATCAGGTTCTTTCTGTAGATGTGATCCGCTGGGACGAGGTGGCCGTCGTCATCCAGAAAACGTTCTGATCGGAAGCGGTTGGGATCACCCCACACATCTGGATTATGGTGAAGGGCCCACAAGTTGGTAAAAAGCAGCGTGTCATTTGGAATTAACAGCCCAGAAATTTCAACATTGGCGGTAGATCGATGGGGAACGCCCATTGGTGAAGTTGATACATAACGCAGTGCTTCTAAGATGGTGGCAGTGGTGTAAGGCATCCGTGGCTTACTCTGTAAAGTGACCAAAGACCCGTCAGGCAGAACCTTGCACGTTTCCTCATAAATCTTTTCCTGCACTATCGGGTTGTGAGCCAGCAGGTTGATGAGCGCGTAGGACGTATACGTTGTGGTGCTTACGCCCGCAAACATTAGATTTAGGCATACGGAATTGGCGTCTATCTCTCGTATAAAGTTATCATCCCCAACTGCACGAGGTGAGTCGTCTGAGGACACTTTGGACAGCAGCACTTTGGCAAGACTGTCATTTTCTGGATGAGCCATGGCAATCTGTTTGATAATGTCCCACAGCTTGTCTCTGGTTACAACTAGATCTTCAATGGACTGCCAGCCTTTCAGTCGTAAGAACCGAAGCCAGGGGAAGAAATCATGTAGCGCCAAAATTGGGTGGTCTGTTGAGAAGTATCGTTGTTGTACTTCTATTCTGTTAAACATATCCAGTAGCGGGTCGTCATTGGCTGCTCTTTTACCGGTAAACAGAAAGGAAATGCTTTTCATGACTGTTTGGAGTAAGGTTTGTTTTGGATCACAAGGAGCTCCTTCGGCGTCACGAAATTCTTCCATCATATCGTCACCAACGTCGGCAATTAGCTGTTCAAGTCGGGACATTCCATCTCCGAACTGCTTTGAACAGGTGTTTCTGAGTGATCTTGCGGAGGGCTTTCCATTTGGAGTCAGGTCTAAGATTAGGAGCAATCCCGGTGTTTTCCATGACATATTTGATTCTGAAGCTGTCGGGTCTGCCGCCGGTTTCAATGCCTTTCTTCACCAGCATCTCATGCAGGGCTTCTTGTCCGGAAACCACAACTATGCGTTTATGCAACAGGCGAAGTTTGTACACGGGGCCATACTTGCGGCTCCAGTCGGCAAGGTTGCGATGAAAGGCTTCAAAATCCACAAGAGGGATATGTCCCAACAATAAGCTTCCAATGTCTGGTCCCGGTATATGCTTTAAAGATTTCTTTCTGAACTTCGGGAGAAAAACTGTAACACACACTACTATAATAGCCAGGAATACTGCAAGGTACGCCATCGCTGGTAACAAAAAGCATCTGACGGTTGGGTATAGCATGCACAGCGTGCTAAAAAGGCCGACCTAGTTTGACTATCTGCCTGGCACTTCATCACAAAGCTCTTCGCGAGTAACCCGAGGGGCGAGCAATAATAAAACATGTTAAAGTGTCTCTTGTTCTACGCTATCACGACCCCCCACCAGCCACCCCCTCGGTCGGCACCGAGCCAAAATCAACGCTAAACATGCTAAAAGCTAGCCACTAGTGGATTGCACTTTACTCAGTACCGGCATTGATTACCGGGATGCTGACTGTGCAAAGGCTGAATCTTCGGTGTGGCGTTAGTTCTGAGTCAAACCCAACGTCAAAATGCGCATATTACGCAATCAGTAGTACCCACACAAGCACACTATTTTATACGGACCAATGTCAGATAAAACAAGACACGAATCAGGCTTGTGTGTAGCCGCGATCGAGTTCCTGTTTACATTTGTACTGGTGTAGTGAGTGAGTGTTAACAAAGTTTAACGGCACATCAACACCAAAAAGGTCATACCGTGCCAAAACAAGTGATAATGATTGCAACGTCAATTCAAGTCGCTACGGTCTAAGCACTGCACTGTGTGAGAGCATTTGCTATCAGGCCAAGTCTGAACAAAATGTCCGACGAGACCCGATACCCAGGGTGCGCCACGGGGAGGCTGCTCTCTGCACCCCATAATAAGATAGGTTAAGAATCTGACTTAAGTCAAAACTTAGACTTAAGTATTTTCGTGAACTCCATCCCAGGATGCTTTTATACGAAAAGAGAAAAAGAATGAGATTTATTGAGCTTCAGGCTCTGTGGTATTCGCCTTGTGGACTATCTTCGTCTTTGTGATCATACACACATGCTGTGAGACATAAAACAGGAAGCTATACGTTGGATGATTGCATGAACAAGAGAATCCGGTGCATCTTGTCATCTGTTGAAACCTTTCTTACATAAACATATTTAGAATTATGACGCGGTCTTAAAAGGTGGACCCTGTAATCCCCATACTGTATGTAGCATATCGCTCAGCCCTCGAAGGCTTAATGTATGTGACTTTAATTATACACTTAACTATTTTGTGACGCTTAATGTAGGAACAGGACCCACTTTAATTGTTTAAATACCGTCGCCTAACTTGCCATATACTCCATAACAAGTAGCACAATGTTACATATCTTTAGAATGAGAGTCAACTTATTCTCCTTTTCCTCACCACAAACTACGTAAACTTCAAACGGCGCAGTCCTTAAATCCAATACAGTGGTATATACATATCATGGCTTATAACAAAGGTTATATCTCATCAATTGAGACAAAGATTTGATCCCCGCCCATATCAGCGAATTTGCAACACCAGAAGTCATTCGCATATGATAGACTGTGATCAAGCAATTATTTAGTACATTAAAATCTTCTTTATTCATACCGTTGCTTTTCGTTTTTTTTTTATTAAATAGGCTTAAGCTTGTTTTCCTCTTTGAAAGTTTTACACTGATAAGCAGATAAAACATCTGTAGCTCGAAGACACTTTTATTTTATCTCGCATAGGGTGATACTAGAATACAATATGTATGATAAACATACAAAGTGATGTGCGCAATGGATCCTCGAATAAACACACTTTTGTATTCTTGGAATATGGAGCAAAACTAACAAAAAATGGGCGAACAGCTGTTAAGGAAGACAAATGTTATACATCATAAACGTCATTATTAGCCAAGCTGTACCGCTGCCACTGCGGGCGAGAGAGCATGGCAGACTGTTACCATAACAATATAAACAAGTGTGAGATCATAAACACGTATGACTCATCAGTAACCTATCAAAGCCTCACCCGGCAGCCACTCATTTGGGCACTCCGCAAATCACACCATGACACCATGACTATTTGTAACATGCAAATGTATCTTCATACATTAATGAATCTATATGGTCATCCGATAGAAAATTTACACAGAGTGACCATCAACAATACAGACACCCATTTTCGAACCCAAGGAATCACGCAGTGCCACTAGTTTAATATAATTTGATTCACGTATTAGCTATTAAAGTTGCAGGTAACGGTAGTTAAGAGTCGCACAGCACCATTTTCTCTTGTGCAACAGTAACGATAGAACCTATAAATACATATACATATGGTTCAGATATTGAAAATTAGTAAAGATTCAATACAAACTGCAGGCACCGAAAATGAAACTATTTACATGCACTTTCAACACGGATCTTAGTACTGTCACATGTCAGTATTTACCTTAGACGCCATGTTTTGACAGGAGGAAACGTGTATCAGTTAATATTATTGAATTATTTTACTTATTCTTTACCATCAGAGGTAACCGTGCAGTTTAATTTTGTGAACTGCACGGTTGAACTGCCCGATCGCGCTCGGGCGACTGCCGTCCCCCCATACGCGATAGTTGTTATCCAATGATAGGCTAGTACGACAAAAGCTCTTGATCCGTTTCAATGGCTACATGTATAGGGATGATTACATAAATAATCAGATCGTTTTCGGTAGTGAACTACATGTACTCCCAATATGCGGTCTTCTGTGGCCTTATTGTTCCTAATGCAACACCTAAAATTATAACACCTTTATAAAATGTAGACCAGAAATATAATAATAGGGTTATGACACTTGTTCATGAATTAATTGTGATATGGCCAAATTGCTGACTAGGAGTGCGTCAGTGATTTGGCCACACCACAATTAACTTATGAATTCATGGAATAACCCTTAAGAAACAGGTGTTAACACGTAAAACTGTATTTAAGAAGGTTGTTGATATAATATAGATACGTACTGTAAAGTGTCATACAGCAAATTACGGACCTTCAGTAATAAATCCTGAACTCGACGAGCATCGTGTTGACCACATATCCTCGAAATCTCTTTGTCTCCGGGTTGTAAGAGTGACAGGACCATGTCTAAATCTTTGATCATACTGGTGTTGTAGTACGAGTTTTCAAGGTACATGAGGTTGTATGTACACTGACCAGCGAGCGGCCAGGCGGTCACCTGGCTGGCCAGGATGTAGTGTGACAACAGCATATCCTGATAGTGGCATCCATCAATATCCATATCCGACTGGATCTTACAGCCTTCCACTAAGAGAGTAGCGTGTCGTTCCAGCCCCGTACGTTAGGTCCACAGATCTCCTGTAGCAGGTTCCAGCATGTTGTAAACATCTCCAGTCTGTTACAGTGAGACCCGTGGTAGGGTACAGGAACTATTCGATGCGCGAACTGTACAATGTTGAACTTGGTCATCTCAGATTCAACGTCGGAAGACATAACACATGCACTGTAGGCAAAATATACCGGCCATGGGGTGCAGAGTTCCTCCCCAGAGAATTTCTTCAGTGTGGGCATTAGAACTAATTGGCCATAGACAGTACCTAAAGCTGTGCCAGGCGCCGTCATCTCTAACCATCTAAGGAAGCCAAAATTATCATGCAGTGGTGGGAGCCGCGGTATATCTAGTGTGTAGTTAGAGCCAATATCATGTTCACAAATATCATAAGATAGCCCAGCAGAGAGAAAGGCTTGTCCAATCCAATCATGGAGGTACATTATGTAATGCTGCACAAAATCAGCTGCCATGACCCTACAGTAATCGTCTATTAGTGGTCTGACGCAGGTGGTGATTGCACGTTTGGGAAGACAAGAAAGCGCTAGCGAGTAGAGGAAAGGGTTGTAGAAGGGGTATACGTTCAAAATATAAAAGTACGCACTTTTCATTCTCCGCATAATGTCATCTAGAATGCCGAAGCCACGACAGCGGCTCGCCATATGAAAATACACCATCACCAGTAGGCGGTTCTCCTGAAGACATTGAAGGGAGCGGACCAGGTTCTCATCACGTTGTCGATGATGACAGATAAACTGGAAATCTACTGCTGGTAACATGGACCCCGATATCATAGATACACAGAAACCCCGTATACCGTGTTCCAGCAAGCACTTTTGACTCCTGTCTTGAATGTGACACATATGATTGAGAGAATCCAGGGCATCTCTCAGATTGTCGGTTACATTCTGAACATTTCTGTAAATTTTCTGCTTGCCAGGAGGAGACCAAGGATAACCTCCCTGTGCCAGCTGTATTAAGTCCTTCAGACAGTAATACTCAGTGCTAATCAGCACATTTAAGTCTCCACAGTTCACGGTGGCATTGTGCCATGTGAACGTCTGGTTGCTGCTGACGTCACTCTTAACAAACCGACTGTATAGCCTGCTGTGGATGGCAGAACTTCCACGTGCAGTTACCGCTAGAACTGAAACCAGCAGAACTATCGTGCCGCGTCCTTTCGCTGACAGGTCAAAATGATGGCTGTATTGTGTAATCCAATTTGACTGTTGCAGCAGACAGTGCCGTCTGTCTAAGCAATAATGCCACAAGGAATCCCAAGCTTCAAGATAGTGTTTTCACGTTTAGTGTGATTATTTTATATTCGTTACGTTTACAGATAGCAGGTTATAACTAGCCAATCAATTTCCACCATCATATATTACTTCCCTGTATAAAGGGGAAAAAACTTCATGGTTTATCCGGATTATCTGAGACTTCCAGGTTAAGGCAGATAATTCCCATACTGTATAATACTCATCCGCAATATAATATTCCTCACCCGAGCAATGCATGTGAGACATGTAACACCATTCTGTGGGTTTGATTACTTTTTACACGTGTTGCTGTCACACAACAGGGCACTAGAGTTGCCCAATCAATCACTTGACAGTAATCTGGACAGTTCTTCCTAGTCAAACCTAAATCCGAAACTGCTACACGTATGTCCAAAGTGGTTGGTGTGTTGTTTAAAAAACACTGTTATTCAGCCTGGGTCCTGGCGTATACATACCACATTTTGAGAGAGAATCGGTCCAGCCGTATCCTCTACTGCATCAATATATATGGAATAATAACTTGGTAGTCGTCAAAAATTAATAGACTTAGCTTGTGACAGTTTCTGCCGTCTATCTGATTTTCCTGATTCAGCACATCGATAAATCAACGTCTGGTAAATATTGTACCGTGTTTTGCGCAGGTTGCGCCGAATTTTTTGCAATCACCATCTTGAAGCTTGGGATTCCTTTCTTCCTTATGTTTATGTGTTTCATTGTAATTATAAATATATCATTTTGTAATTATCACTGTATCATTGTAACTATCATTGTATCATTATAATTATCACCGTATCATTGTAATTATCAATATTATTGAAATTGTCACTGCATCATTGTAATTGTCACCGTATCATTGTAATTATCACTGTATCATTGTAATTATCACTGCATCATTGTAATTTTCATTGTATCATTGTAGGATTCCCGCCCGCAGGTTATTTTTGAGCAAAGGCCGTGGGATGCTCTATAAAAATAATTTCTGAAATTAACCGGAAATTAACCATGATTACCGTGATTATTATGCTATTGTATTTAATTAGAATCTTTAACTTTTCGTTAGAGCAAAATTATAAGGTACCACAACCGCCCAACAAGGGTCTGTGAGGCACGATTTTTTCTCACATGCTGACGACTAAACGAATACAATTTTGTCAAACAACACCAAAATTAACAACACATTTTCATTGGATTAATTAATTTGGGTGCTTAAAGCTGCAACACTGTTGTTCTGTATTGTTTTCTTATTCCAAAACAGCACATTTCTAGGCATCAATTTGGTTGATATTTATTTTACAGGATTTGTTGACACAGATGTTTACAATAAGTAGTCTTAAACCTGGGCTGTATAATTTTTGGTCTGCAGTAATAATACGGTTCCACCGCACATAGACTGATGGTGGACTGAAAGCAGAAAGGAATTATGCAAAGCGCTTTTCAGAAAAGTATTTGATGGCTGGTTAGAGTCTAGTCTGAAACACGTTGATCTTTCCCCCCATTTTCACCTTTGATGCTTTTACCATTTCGGCCAGGCATCACATCATATGTCTAGTGAGTGAATGAGTGAGTGAGTGGTATCAAATTTTAACGGCACATCAACACCAAAAGGGTCATACAGTGCCAAACCACGTGTAAACTGCGCATCATATGTCTAGAAAGGGAGTATAAAAACAAATCTAAATTATTCTTTTTACTGTAAGAGAAGAAATATTATTTGCTTTCGGCCTCGAAATATGGCTTTAACCTCTCAGCTGGGCAACCATTACACAATATTTTATAGCTAGAGCATGGAGGTAACACCGTATAAAATTATCAATCAGAGCGATAGAGTTTAGCGATGATGGCGATGTATGTCCATCTGTTTAAGGACATTTTCTTTCTATTTCATGACCACCCAACGTTGACACTGAGATTTGAATCGAGTAAGCCTATATAGCCTATATCATACCCTCATTTGTGAACATCCTGGTTAATGCCCTGCCAACGATGCACTGAAAGATATTGTGCACGCGATGCTTAGGTCGGACTTACATGTAGGCTGAATCTTTTCATGAATTGTCTTTACCCAATTAACTTATGAAGTGTTACTTTATAGTCAACATCTGTCTTAATATGTCATCGTCACGTTTAACTTAATTTTTTTTTTTATGTTTTTAATTTTAAATAAATTTTAAAACTTAAAAATTTAACCTTTAAATGTAAAAAACTATGTAACTATATTACGTATCAAACAATATTTTGTGGCATGTGAATGGTATTTGAAGATAACAATGTGCACAAGCTTTTCCTTTGATCAAATCAGCTGCCAAGTTAGCAAAGTGGCCGGGGCCATTGCTGGACATTGAAAAATGGGAGAAATCTACTTCTACCATAGCAAACATAACAATATATAATTCATACTAAATAATTACGACGACGATCATGTTAACTATGGAGGGGCTTAATGTTGATTCAGTAACTAAACCAATGGCAATGGCCAATGTCACTTTGACGGCCATGTAGTCAAGTTGTAGTACAAGAAACAGCATATAGACTATCCACCAAGCAACTAAGATTTCCTGAGAGAACCAAATGCAGTGTATAGCAGCATACAACCCGCAATGACCTTGCCAATGATATCAGCTTTTCCATTGCCTATATCTCGGGCTAGTAAAATACAACTCTGAAATAGTAGCCCACTTAAGGTGCAGTAATTTTTTATTTTTTTTTTGTATTAACTTTTATTTATTTTCTGAGATTTACAACAAGCCCGAAGGCATTTTAATGTTCACCTCAAAAGTAAAATTCAGTAAATTTCAGTAAAATTCACGACCAGGATACCACCGCATGCTTGTAAATGCCCTCTCTTCCTATATGGTTGGTGGATAATGGCAGATACCAGCTTACTATACGGCGGCACACGTTTCATGGGCTTCATTTTTTTTCCTCTATAATCTTAATCCCCAGACCCTATTAAACACAGAAACCTGTGGTTCAACCAATGAAAGGCGTCGATGACGGGTTTTAAGTGTCCTGTGGGCTTGGTAACCAAAGCTAAATTAAGTCACACGGACCTCATTCGCAACATCACAGCGAATCCGAAAATAACAAATATTACACACGTTATTACTATGACACTATTTCCAGCTGCCATGGACATATTCATCTCCGTGACGTCCACGTGACACCCGGAGATCCCGCAACGCTGTTCTTAGTGTTTGTACGCGCGCAAGGTGGTTTACATATAGATCTACAGAATCTGATTACAATGTACCTACCGCACATGTACCTACCGCTTGGGAAGATCCAGAATAGTGTGGCAGTGAGTGGGATTAACGATTCATATTGATTTTTTTTCTCTGATATCTTTAAGACCCCTCGACCCCACAACTCATACCCCTGGACCGAAAACATCTATATTTCTAGCGTATTTTCGTGGATCATATCTACCTCAGAGACTCCTGACTGTCCAGTCAGCTGTTGAAATATTGACGCTAGATCGTCTGTACCAGCTCACATTGTGGTTTTGGCCGGGCTGAGTCCATTGTTATTCAATCCCAGGGTGTTACAGTATCACTTTCGTAGTCTTGCTTTAGTCGGGAAGTTTATCGTTACTGTTTCAATGAGTAATGACTTCTTCAGAACTTTTTTTTTAATTTGTCTTATTGATTGAACTGCAATTTTGGGCAGCAATTTTAAAAACTGACAACAATACATCGCCTAATACATGTAATAAGGAGTATTTGGCGCCACAAATTTGCAGTATGAATAATCAGTTTCATTCGGAAGCCAAACTACCTTGGTCATTTGACTACCCTTTAACCAATCATTTTGCGACAAATAAAAGCTCCGCCAATCGTGAGATGCCCCTGTTTTCGCCCATTTACCCTTCTTTGGGGTATCTTCGGTAAATTTTCCCGCCAATGGGTTTAAAATACTCCCTATTACGCACTAACATGTCGCATACATGTATGCGCAAAAAAGTGTAAAATTATTTTATAAAATATACTTTCAGTATACAGTTCAATATAGATATGGATCAATGGCCCTGAACCATTTATCCATATCTATATTAAAAATATCAACTTGAAAATATATATCAATAAAATATATATCTCTATATCAACTTGAAAATAATGAAACTCCGCCCGCGAAAATAGATGGATAGGACCGCCTGGGGATGTCCTCGTTCTGACATTAAATATACATGTCGCCTCCCATCTACGAGATTTTGAAAGAAAAAAAAAAATTAAAATTATTTAGCACAGACGAAGCCAGTTATAGAAGAAAATACTAGTAGCTCAGTAATCTTTTTCCAAGGCGGGAGACTTCTCGTTAGTCACACAATTCTCGTTATGCATGCGTCCTTAGGGATCGCGGTTTCGAAATCGTCTAGGGCACTTTCGTCCTTATTCAGACCGACGAACAGGCCTGGGCCCGGAAGTTCCAAACTTTAGGGGCGCTTTTGGATTTTACAGCGAAACCGTTTTCATTTTTAGTTGCTTTCCAAGCAGACTGTGCGGGTGTTGGAATAAGCACAGGGACATGACTGTGTCCCGATATCTACATCGCGTACGTTGATCTCGAGTCCTCTTTTCCGCGGTCAAGGGTTGAGGTCGATTTGATAATAAGAGTGTGCCAAGAGGCTAACTTAGGACATATCAATGCTAGGGATGTGCCGCTGTCTTAGCATCCCTATCAGTACAGTAGATCCTCTATTTTACAACCCATTTTTAAGACCACCCTTGATTATAAGACCACCCAATTTGATCCCAAAGCGCCACTCTGTGTTTTAAATGACCTTTATTTTAAGACCACCTGCAATATACGACCATATTTTCTTCGTCCCATGGGTGGTCTTAACATAGAGGGACTACTGTATACCTATGGGCATTAATACTTTTTGGTATGCCAATGCGTCCTAATTTTAGCTTTTTTGGCATGCCACTGTTTGTTAATTTTACCCAAATTTGTAAGTGCCGACAAATTAGGGTGAATTTCACTTTCTCTGTAATCGCTCCATGTTAACCGACGACGGTTGTATTCTACTATTACAAATCTTAGGCTTCCTTGTTAAATGTTTTACCATTTGTATGGAGTGTAATGTTCTTGGACCTGAGAGGGTAACAAATAGTTAACATATCTGTGGTGTCACCTCGTTATCAGTATTCATTACTCGACCACTGGCTTGTACAAGAAGAGTATAGTTGTACCATTAGGTGCAGTAAAATAAATCCTACCCTTTTATCCTGTTTATCCATTACTCTTACCCTACTACTACTACTACTACTACTACTACTACTACTACTACTACTACTACTACTACTACTACTACTACTACTACCACTGCTATACTACTACTACTACTACTACTACTACTACTACTACTACTACTACTACTACTACTACTACTACTGCTACTACTACTGCTACTACTACTACTACTACTACTACCACTACTACAACTACTACTACTACTACTACTACTACTACTACTACTACTACTACTACTATGGTCCATCACTTTAAGCATAACAGTACGTCCCTTACCCCTGGTACGTCCCTTACCCCTGGTACGTCCCTTACCCCTGGTACGTCCCTTACCCCTGGTACGCCCTTACCCCTGGTACGTCCCTTACCTCCGGTACGTCCCTTTCCCCCTGGTACGCCCTTACCCCTGGTACGCCCCTTACTCCTGGGCCTTTTGTTAGATCTGCCTATGTTTCCCCTAGGACCTGATGTCATGTCGCGGGTCTCCGTCGTCCGTCCTCAATGTCTCTTGGTAACCACATACAGGCCAAAATTTGTGGGATACTACCTATCTACTATATCGCCAGACTATTTTTTTCTTCCTTCAAAATTTTCCATTTTCAAATGTTTACTATTTTGTTTTCTTTTTTCTTAGCATGGTACTTTATGGCTAAATTTCAAAACACTGCTACTCCCCGATTTCAACCAAACGTTGTTATGAATATGATAACCAAAGGGGCAATGCAGGTAATTGCTTATTTCTTGGCCATTGGCCAAGTAAAAAAAAAAACATGGCACTTTGAAGTTTTAACATATGGGGCTCTAAACGCTACACCCGATCTCGCTTTATCCGATCTCAGGCAAAGTCTATGCGATTGGTTACCATAAGGGAATACAAACTGATACTTTTATTGGCAATCGGCCAAGTTAAAAACATAATTATGGTGCGTTGAAATTTTGGGATTGAAAGGGAAAAGCTTAAAATCTGGAATATCTGTAACTGGCTGGGCGTAGATGGAATGTTGGGACCCAGGGTCCTAGGAACTGGATCATATACAATGTGTAACAGAGCCGTCTGTGTACAATATTGTAGAATGTAGTCAAGTATAGTTTTATTGCGATGCAAGCTAATGTGTTCCAGGTACTCTGGATATTAAGTGTAGTCCTACGGTAGTAGTAGACTAGTAGTAGTAGTAGTAGCAGTAGTAGTGGTAGTAGTGGTGGTAGTAGTAGTAATAGTAGTAGTAGTAGTAGTAGTAGTAGTAGTAGTAGTAGTAGTAGTAGTAGTAGTAGTAGTAGTAGTAGCAGTAGTAGTAGTAGCAGTAGTAGTAGTATAGTAGTAGTAGTATAGTAGTAGTAGTAGTGGTAGTAGTAGTAGTAGTAGTAGTAGTAGTAGTAGTAGTAGTAGTAGTAGTAGTATAGTAGTAGTAGTGGTAGTAGTAGTAGTAGTAGTAGTAGTAGTAGTAGTAGTAGTAGTAGTAGTAGTAGTAGTGTAGTAGTGGTGGTGGTGGTGGTGGTGGTATTAGTAG
>JAAUYG010159924.1_pt1 | contig 13341 bp, 11 predicted proteins | sample 7278091 | NCBI WGS metagenome assembly JAAUYG01 (sample SAMN14350201, study PRJNA611818) | marine sediment metagenome | isolation source: surface marine sediment (0.6m) | place: French Polynesia: Moorea | collected 2018-08
CTACGGAATGGCTCCCTGTCATCATCAACCATCATTCTAGCTCCCAAAGCTAATTCCCCTAGCCCATGCCACTACTATCCAAAGGCATGTGGTGAAAGTACTTTCTGCTATGCCTGCATGGCTATAACTTCAGATACAGAAATTAATAATATATATAACTTATAATGAAGTCATGATTTATGAGCATGTTTTTTTGTTGTTTTTTTACCCACCCTTCTTCTTGCTCATCATCGCCCCCTGCATAGTCAGTGAACATATCTATCTTCTCAGACAATGCACGCTCAATTACTCTGGTTGAACGGTCGAAAAACTTCTGGAAGTCTTCTGAAGCCATTATTTGCTGTTTTTCTTCCTCCGATAGTTCGATCACTGAAGAGAGGGAGGTATAATATATAGTCACATGCTATGACAAGGAAATACATGTAGTTATGGCATAGTACCCAAACTTTCTCCCTGGTTGTTTGTGGCTGGATACCTCATAGGTATTACTTCTTATAACTATTACTTAGTTTGACATACATTTCTGTCCAGTTGCAATCTTTTGATTCATGGAAATGGGCCTGGGTCAGTACGGTGTACTAAACTTATATCTTAATGCGTATGATTACGCGTATTGCATCCTGTGTTTTTGATCCATACATACATACATGCATATGATCACATGGTCTGAGATAAACCATTCACTTTGAAACACAACACTCCTCCGAGATAAGTGTAACCGTGTCAGCACCTAAAATTTGATCAATAACACATTGGAATACAGTAGTCCCCCTCTACAAAGGACACCCCTTCTGTCAAAGAATTCTGTCCTTATTAGTTAGAGGTGTCCTTTGCTGAGAGATACATCATATGCATTCACTGTACCTGCTGCCAAGAAGTGGTGTTCTATCTAGCGGGGTGTCATCTCTAGAGTGTGTCCTTTAAGACAGGGACTACTATAGTCTGAAATTTTATCGTGTTGTTGCTGGTCACCTTTCACGTACTCACCTGGAGCAGGTTTCTCTTCCTCTTTGGCTTTCTTGTCTTCTTCTGTTTCTGCCGGTTGTGCCATATGAACGTTAGGCATTTTGTGCAAGTGACTCGCGCTAACCGGTGGCGTATCCACAGCGACATCCAGAGAATCATTGTCATCATCTAGGTCAACATAAGTAAGAGCTGTGTTAGCAAAGCCTTAACTCTGTCCTAAAACAGAACTGTACACAGTATATAAACAAGATGTTTGGGGTAGAACATATCAACTGTTGCCCACACATTTCGCAAAGTACATTGCAAAGCCTTACTTATTTTTTTTTTAGTGGATGAGCCTGCATTGATGATAGACACTAAGTCTGCATGGTTCAGTTTGGGGTACTTAAAACGAAACATAGGTACAGCTTAACAGGGATATATATAATATTCCCACCTCACAAAGTGCTACGTTACACAAACTTGAAAATAATATTAAAGACAACATCATTTAAGAGAACCAAAACTAAAAAAAGGTGTTCAGCAAGCCATGTAGATAACTAGGGTATACAAGAAGGTTCCACGAGGAATGGTCTAAATTGGAACATGCAAACAGAATAACACCATTTCTACGTCTGTAAAATTTCTACGATTTGTACTGATGTTACTGTATTTTTCACGCACCATACATTACAAACCTAAAACCACATTCAGTGTACAAATCTTACCAAAACTAACATATGTTGCAGAACATTTATATGACATGTTTAATTAACCATATTCAGATGCCATGTAAATATACAAACAACTAAACTGTTTTCCGTAAAACAACAAATGCTTGACCCAATATTACACTGTGCAGAAAGGGGTATTAACCTCTTTAACAAAATACTGCAGTATCCCCTCCAACAGGTTCCCCTTCTGGAAACACTTTTCCCACATTAAAAATGTTTTTTTTTTGTGTCCCCTCAACATGCTCAACAGAGAATGTCCCTCAACAAGATCATGAAGATGTTTTTGAGATATTTACGGCTCCAGTATTCATGATATCCGTACCAGTGCTGTCAAGTACTAGAAGGTTTTTGGCATTCTGCATTATTCTCATGCAAAAAAACATGAAAAAGCCTTGTTTAAAAGTTCTCTCAAACAATGCACAAAACCCAAATAGAATGTACATGTATCATGGGTATACCTTCACCAAACACCTTAAAATAGGTCATCCTCCATGTACACTATGTACAAGTACATAATTCTCAGTATATAACATGGCCTATTCAGTGATATACTCTACATGCTCTAAGTAGCCAAAGAAGTTGAGAATCTCCTCTGAAACAAAGTACATGTATCAAGCTTATATCGGTACATGTAGCTCACTTGGACGTCAGCATGAACACAACAAGCAAAGAAATAGTTTCTTATATCAACTGATAAATGCTGACTTCTTAAATTACCATGCATCCATTCCCTAGCTAGGCTACACCATTCAAGAGGACTTATAACCTAGCCACCTAACGCTGCTGTTGCTGCTGTGGTCCTTGGTAACTGCATTTAAGCCATTAGCCACGAAATGACAATCATAACATTATTCAAATATTTCTCATTATTAAACACAATACTTCTGGCCTTTCTTTGTAACTAGTTTGGAAATACATATAACACTTAGCAAACAGCACTGCAATCAGTGTGACCAGTGCAATGTGTTTGTTGATGACAAAATAATAGTCCTGTGACCCGGATACTGTTATAATATGTTATATATGATGTAGCTCGTTACAGATTTCCTGTCATCGGACCTGGTAATTTTTTTGGGAATATGCACATTCAACAAATAAGAAGTGCATAGTTGGACCCAGATGTACATGTATTAGATCACCATTGGTTCTGGAAATTTTACACTTTTCGGATTTATTATTTTCAGAATCCTGACAAACAACCCGGAGAGCTTCATAAGGCACAACAGAGTGAGAAGCTAGCACTGTAACATATGACATGTATGAGCAGTTGATTGTTGGCGGCACACACAGCGAAAATAGAACTGAAATAATAAATTAATATCAAAAACATTTGTAACAAATAATTTGTCCTCAATAAGAACTGTGCACATGCAACGCAGGACCATGTAATAAGCTGAAATAAGAAATTAAAGCATCCACGTTAAAGCAACAGCCATGCACTGATATAATGCACAACATATGTAACGAAACCATGGTGAGCAGCACATATTCCACGATACATACTATAAGCAAGCACTGAAGCACATTGTCACTTCCTGGCACTGACAATAACACAATATGCAACTTGGGTCACAAGGAAACATAGCTAAATGGGTCAACACATTTTCGGTGAACAGATGACGGAACTGAAGCAAGTAGAGATGAGGAGATGCAAACCGCAAAGGCAACATAGTCTGGTGCAAAAACCTACAAAAGGAGACATCTACAGTATGGCCTCTACAGCACTTACATACCTTGAAATGGAAACTCATCGTCCCACTCTAGCAATGGGTAAACAAACTTGGGGGATCCGTAAGTCACGTGTCTGGGGGAAGCACCTAATATCCCGGGAAGCAGCAAAATGTGAACAAATTTTGCCAAAGGCACAGAAAAAAATAGAGAAAAAGAGAAAGAAAGGAAAACTGGTCAACTGAAGTGGGACTTGATGCTACCGGTACTTTTATAAGGTAATAAGCAATTTAGAAAGTTAGTGATCTTATGAATTCCCTGTCAATATTTTCAAGCACTCCTATATGTAACAGGATCAGTGCCGTCAGGAGTAGTAATTTTGCTTAAACTGGTTATACAACCTTGGTACAGGATAATATGCATATATATACAATACCACTAATGCAATTGCACATTACAGTCATACTACTGTACAACAGCTGAATAGCACATTATCAACCAAAATGAAAGGAATCTGTTTAGCATGTTTAGCAGGCAGCAAAACTGAAAAGCTGGGGTAGTGGTAATATAGGACTCGGCAGGGAAAAGCCATACACTATAGAACATTAGAATGTGCCTGTAATCCACAACACCCATGCATTTACAAAACTCAATGTAAGCAGATATGGATATGGCTGCAGTATAATTTTAGAGACCTGGTTGAAGCCATTCGTCATGCTTGTGTTGTTTTTTATTTCTATTTACTTAATGTTCTAACAGCCTTATCTATTGAATTGGCACATGCTTCTATTAGTTTTTATTTTTCAAAGGCATTGTAAATCCTCAAGGTCAAGCATCAGAAAAAGTTTAATCCTTTGGTCTAAAATAGCTAAATCATCACTTCCAAGATATTTTTTCCCCAAATGCTAAATCATCACTTCCAAGATTTTTTCCTCTAAAGTTCGCCCAAGTCTTCTAAAAAATATTCTACAAAAAGAATATTTCCAAAGAAGAGAATATAAACTCTCTAATCTGCTAATAGTCTCTATCATCTATGGCTCACATGGCTAGTACATTTGTTGTAGAAAGAAGAGTCTAGCTAAATCTTTGAACAAACCTTAACATGCTTAACATGTTAAAGTCTAGCATTTTAAACATTTCCAAAGTTATGATGTATACAAAACATGTACTAGCAACATGAGTAACTGTTATCAAATGATTCTCAGGTATGGACAAGGATACCAACATACTAGTACATGTACAAGCTACATGAGCTATGGTTGTACAAAATGTAACACATATATTAAGGGGATCTTTTCACGTCTAGTAAACAGGTAAACATGGAAAGATGGAAGACGTACATGTACACTATTTTTTCCTACAGCAGGAAGGTGTACATTATTTTTTTTTAAAAAGTACAACATGTACAACAGGGGCTAAAGTTTTCAAGGAGGTAATATCATATGTTTCAGCACAGAGTCTTAATTTGAGTATAAGTTGTCATGATTATCAGATTCAAACAATTTTTAACGTGTTTAATTCATGTAATTAGACTTAATATTTTTTAACTACATGTGTAGAGCCTGTAAACTAAGGAAGAAAACTCCAGTCTTAAACTAAACATGTTAAATTATTAACTGGAACTTAAGAAAGAAAACTTCAGCCCTGGGTGTGAAATATAAAGTTTTACAACGCTTAAGTGGTGAACCGGTGACCAACATTCTTACATGCCATACAACATGTACAAACAGCACACAAATGTACATAACAGCAATGCAGGTACACAGCACATGTAGAGATAGGGCTGTTAACAAGTTAACCACATTAGCAGCATAATTAAAAGCATAGTTAGGCATAGCAACACAACAACCACAAACAGAGACGACTGGTTCAGCAACATTGCGTTTCTTATGAGCTCTCCCTGTTGCTTTCAACATATCAATATCATTCTTTCAATGGTTGCTATGTCCATGATGATAGTCTTTTTACCACTAGCTATCAGTAATAAACAATCACAAAGCCTGTCATCAGTCATTAAAGCCACTTTTACAGCAGTAATAAGAACTTGATCCGAGTGCTATGTAGCATTGATTCATTTTGCATATACTTTGAGGATTGTTTTCTGCTTTGACATATCAATATATACAAGTCTAAAGATTTGGATGAAACATAATAATTATGCAACTTTGCAGCCTTACAAATCTAGCATGTTTAGCGTAAGTGTGAAGACATACCGTAGGTGGCAGGCGAACTAGATCTGGTACTGCCTTCTAGCAAAGAAACGAAGAGTCAAGACATTACCATTACCAAAAGCTTCCTACTGGTAGCATAATTATTTAACTCTTTCATTAAACATATTGAATACATGTATGTTAAAGACAGCAACAATACCCATTGATTATGTGTCGATACTGATACCACATTATTATTTGTCTGACTTTAAGGATTTGGTGAGACTAGTGTTTCTTTCTACCGGTATGTGGAATATTTTTGTCTGTTCTGGTTCTGGAACCTATAGTATTCTGAATACTGTCGACTTAGTCGTCTCCTGTGGTGGGTCTGGCAGTCGACTCTAGTTGACAGCCATGTAGAAAGAATTAATTATGATTATGATTTGATAAGACAGTCTAAAATGAGAAGAAACCGGTTGATCGCTGTAAACAAAATGGTAAAGTAGACAAAGCTTTTAAACATGTTAACTTGGGCAGGAGGACCACAGCAGCAGCAGTAGAAAAAGAAAGCCCCAACCTGGCTCACATACTGTCCAAACTGGAACCTTCCAACACCAGGGGAACTCGACATATAGGAAACGTTACTCACTGCCTATTACCATAATTATCAACATTATTCTAGTAGAACTTGATGTCAACACATATGGCTGTTGCAGCTCCATATGACAACTCACTTGCAAAAAGTTACTAGCATGTTTCTTAGCTCATTTTTGTAGCTGTTCTACTTTTTTGTTTGTTTTTAGTTTTCCTTTTTCTTTACAATTAACCATTACAGGTAACATGATTAACAGGGTAAACTCTGAAGTCTTGACTACTTTTGTACCCACATAATACCACCACAGGTAAACATGGTAAAGTAGCAGTGTAGTACCATAAGCATGGTACCGGTAAGTACTTGGATTGCTAGGCAGAATCACAATCAAATTCAACAAGTCTCATTTAATTGTATAATTCATATACCATGTATACATGCACATTGTAGATGTAGTTATTCCTGGTTCATACCTCTCCTGACTTCTAAACCAACATATTTGTCACCCTGGCGTCCACAGCATTCTAAACCACTTTGTCAACATACCAAGCCAGATGAAGTGATTCCCTTTCTACATGTTTGAATACTCTGGGAGCCTAATATACATGTAGCATGTATAGGTCAAAGACTGACCTGACCTGAGAGGAGCGAACAGCATTTTATATAGATGGACCTTACACACTTAGAAACCTACAATAGTGAAAAGGAAACGTGTGTGAAAGGGTCAAACAAAACATTCCCAAACCTTAACAACTGCCAAAAGAAAGATATGACATGTACACATGTATGTACACTGTATGCGTTGTATATAACATGTATAATTCTTCTCTAGCTAATACAATGTACATGATGTACATGTAGTGTCAGATAATGAAAGAATAGCACTCTATAGTAGACAAATAACATGAATTAGGAAACATAAATGCACTGAGTGTGCTCATTACAAAACTTTGGTACAAATCTGTGGCCCTTGCATTAATAAGGTACTTGTATGCAGAACATGCAGAAGTATTACCAACTACAATACCTATGTACCTTGGATCTAGTTTCAAACAAAATCTTAAGTCCAGATATCAACAGATATCAACTTAAAAACTACATGTAAGCATGGTAAGTCCAGAACTAAAACCATGGCAACCATCATTGTGCCGACGCTTAAGATAAGTTTCGGACTTCAGGGAGGTTTTCTGGAAAGGAGTTCTTTGGCGTACCGGTGTATTGTAGTGCATAGCCCATGAAGTAAGGCTTACAACATGTCCAAGTGAAGGGCATGAAGAAATGATTCTCTAGTGTACACACATACATACTGAATGCCATGTAATAACGTGAATAATATACCACAATGTTCTCTCTATTTTAGATCACTCATTGAACAACATGAGCACTGTGGTCCTATATGTGATGGGGGGTGGGGAGAGGGGACTTTTATTAAAGCCCAATGCTACCCATCATCATTCATCACGTGTAACTGTGTACATGGTGTACAGCCAATACTTTCCCTCCCCCAGCTTGGTGGGAAGAGAGGGACCACTGCACCCAGCAACTCACGGTGAGCGACAATGAATGCTACCAGCATAACCTGCAAACCCGTTAATGGCCTGGAAAATGCCAGCTGATAAGAGCGATAAGTTAAACCCAAGTTTTAGTTACCGGTAATAGTCGTGTTCACATACCATACGTCAATATGGGCAAGAAGTAAGGACAAATTTTAACTGTTAAACAAAAAACACGGATGGAAAAAAACACATAAAACACAGACATAAAGACACACTTGTAAACAAAACACAAGCCAAAATCATGATGAGTAAAATCAAGCAAGGCCAGGTCCTCCTTCAAATTTTAAGACAAGGCCTTCAGCTGTTTAGATCAAGATTGGGTGTTTTGATCGCTTTGGTCAAACTGGTTTTTGTTCAGGTAAACTGTTTTGGTTTTGAAATTTGATATGCATGTATGGGTTGACAAGTAGACCAAATTCAAACGAAAGACAGACACGAACTGCAACTCACCGTAATAGTCCCAAGTACGAGCTGCAGCGTCAAACAGGTCAAAATAATCAGTTTAGCTCCGACTAACAGCACCATACAGTAAGACGAGACCGGAACATAAGACCAATCACAAACACAACGGGAATATGGGAAAGTTGACTTGTTTATTATTTATTACATTGCTTTATCACTTGCCTTATAAGATCATTCATAAAGGCAATGGGAATATGACAAAGTTAAGTTTTAAAACTGTTTCTTACATAACCTAATTTGTCAGCTTAGTTCAGTAGTTTATTACATAGCCTAAATCATACTAATATTTCCTTGAGGAAAAAAGAATTAAACTACAAGGAATAGTGTAACATTTATTTTCCTATCATGCTTTTTATCTATAAATTTTAGCAAATGATGCTCTAGTTTGTTTTGTTGAACTAAGGAACAATGATGAGATATAATTTCTGGATGGTGCCTTCGAGTTAGATGAATCATGTGAATCATTATATGGTTGCCCATTGAAATGTTACTTTAACATATTTAAATCTTGAAGTTGTTGAAATAAGCTCCAAGAGCCCAGTCCACATCTTTTGCCTTTTAAAAGTGAATTCTCACTATACATGTACATGTTAAATGCATGCTTGAAATTCATGAGGTAAAAACCAACTTGTGTGTTTGTATTCAGGTGGTGCGCAATGAGCACAGTTGCAAAATGGCGTATTACAAATCAAATACCTGATGATTGGTTGATGCTTTGAGAGAATTATGTTATAAAATATTAAAGCAAACATAGTCTACAGATGTTAAGCTGTTTTATGTGTATGCATTATTAAAGCTGCAACAGAAGGATTCGCCAAAAGACTATCAGAATAACGTTCTTGTGATTATGTTAAGCTATGTGGTATGTGCTACTAAATGCTACTGGCATCTATATGATCTAATGCCAATTTTAAACGTTACATGGCTGAACAACAAAAATAGTAAGTTTATCTACAAACTGAAAAATCGAACATCAACACAAATATATTAATTTTTGTGAGAATTTAAAAGTTAAATTGAAGACACATCAAAAGCACATTCAGTTAATTTTTCCACATGCAAATCATGACTCCCTAACGGCAGCATACTCAAAGCCACACCATGCATTTCCATGATTCTTCTGTTAGTAATATAAACTTGATCAAGACCTAGTAACTTATACCAGATGAATAACACAGAAAAGACATATTTCCCTAATTCCGATCGAAGAGTAAAATATTCAAGTTTGCTATACAGTGCCAAAGAGAGAAAGTAGGACTTGTACCAACTAATCCTCTTACCCTCTCTGTCAACGGTTTCGTGTGGCGTTTGTGTCTCTTTGCTGTAGGAGACCATTTCCCTGGGAGGAATGTTCGTCTGTGTCACTTTAGACGTCGTCAGCTGAACTTGCTGCTTCTTTGCTGTCAAGCTGCATGAAAATAGAAACCAGAGCAAATTTGAGATGCAAGGATCATCGAATACATGTAGACATATGTAACATCTGGTAATTTCAAAGAATGTTTTGCTGAAACAAGTTAAATACAGTAGAGGCGTACAAGGTATCTCTCTTACAGGACACTCTCTAGAGAGGGCACCCCTTTACAAAGGACACAAATTGTTGGCAGAAAGTACTATGGATGCATGTATTGTAATACTGTCTCTCACCAAAAGACACCTCGCTACTAGAAAGGAGAGAATTTTTCGGCAGAAGCGGTGTCCTCATTACAGGGGGAATACTATGTACATACATTGTTCAAAGAGCTGTAAAATAGGACTGCCTAAATAGCCGGATGCACACAACATGCACAATGTGCAACAACATCCATGTACAACACGTTGGCTAGCATATCATGTACACAATAATATGCCTGGGTAAATTCATTTAAATACAGCATAAATTTCTATTGTTTATGTCTTGTATAAAATCTTTAAATACCTCCCAGACCTTTGAACATGCTCTGTTATGTAATACGATCATCTACTCTACTGCACAGTGAACCATGTGGACTACACCGTCGATTGTACATGAACCGGCCAAACGTGGTCTCTCGGGGGTTCAGTTATACTGTGCTTGAAACCCCAACCATAAAACCTACATATCCATCTTAATACTTACGTTACTTGTGAAGCAGGTGAGCTGCTCTGTGCAGACTCCTGATTGTCACCAGTCATCGCTTTGGCAACACCAGCTCCACCTGGTGGTCAGTACGAGAAACGTAGCATTGAACTGTTGAATCCCCTGAATAATAGATTTACGCCAAACATTGTGGTATGCCGTGTGCGTATAAACCCAATCATGTTTGTATTGATATTAATTATCAGACATAGCAATTTGGGATAAATCTGCATATCACCATTAACTTCATACGCATTAAGCATTAGGAGAAATGTGAGCCTCATAAATGTAAAGTATTTAAAAGCTAAGATTGTTCCAGTTTTCAATTCTATCATGTCCATAGCCATGATACTGTAGTACATAAAATTCTAATAAATATGTTTAAATCAAATTTACAGGTTCCATTCATGTATAAGCTACATGTGTATCAGTAGTATGCCAATGTAGACTTACATGTACAAGGATTTACCAATAGCTGATTAAAACTACACGTATAATGCTATTTACATATATATCTTCTACCAATGACATAATGTCATTTATCGCTGGACAAAGGATTTCAGCACAATCAGCAGGATATATATTGTAAGATACGTGCAAAATGTATACTAGTAGTGGGTGATGTCAAGCCATAACTGAGATTCGTCCACCAATCCTTTGTCAATAAACTACTACCACTACTAAACTACTACTACCACTCATGCTACTACTGCTACTACTATGACTACTACTACTATGATGATGACTATGACTACTACCAGTACTACTATCACTACAACTACTACTACTACCACTATCATGACTATATACATGATATACATGTAGTATTAAACCTAGGCTCAGTGTTTATCATGTTTATTGTTAGATACCCAGAGCACCCGGAATGCCGAGATCTGCCAACATTTGCTCTGCTTCATTGCGCAGGTCATTAGCGGTTGACGGCTCTGTTGCTGCTGCAGCCGCTGCTGCTGCCTCCGCCTGAAAAGACAGAAAAGATTATTAGATTAATACAAATTACTTTATGTGCTGAGTACACTGCTCCATAGACATGATACATGATTCTAATGCATTATCATGATTATACGAACAAACGAAACAATGAATTCTACCCGTACTTGTCAAAAGTATACAATGGAACATGGGATCCATGCTCAAGTGCTAATAATACACATGATACATGTACTAGTACATGTATGAAAGCACTAAGAACATACACAAAACATAACATACAGCCCATATTCCTGGTAATGATTGTGGTACAACCCTGTGATGACTTCTACTTGCTTACAGTTCTCTCTTATACTTGAAAGTGAGATGACTGATGATAATTATGATAATCAGATGATAACAATCTGATGTACTAGTACACTGATGTAAGCCAAGATACTAATCAGTGTGATAAAAGTTTTTGTAAAAAATTCTCTTATCATGTTTACTGTTTTGTTTAGTATGATTTTTTTTTTGGTTTACTCATGTTACTTTTCCAGTACATCATGTACACTGCACACATCACTTAAACGTGTTAAATGTACATGCATCTTGGCATATATTACTAGTTAATATCAAGGAGGATAAAATAGGAAAGATGCACATCACCGAAGGCCACCTCCATCATGTCCATTGCCCTAAGCAGGTACATGTCATGTGCTGGATACTGTAATAGGCATCATAATAAGAAATTGACATACCCAACAAACATGGGTACATGGGAAAGCAGGTTGATGAAAATAGCGTTAAATGGATGTCAAAACTCTAATTTGAAAAGGAATGGTATGTTCAGACAGCAGAAGCTCCAGGGCAAAGCTTAAGGCAGTATTACTTGACTGTGTTACTATGAATCAGGTACAAAGTAATATCTTAAATACAATGGCCCTTCAAACTGACTGTCCCCCCCAGCATCTATTAGCAGTTTTGTACCTTTTGCACAAAAGTTTGTCTGAAACTGCTAGTTCCGGTACTGTAAACGTAGAATGTTTATGCATTAAGCAAAATACACATAGCAAACTTAAATTCCCAGGAGGCCATCATTGTTATCATGTGTCACATTCAGATATACATGATACATTTATTTGTGGGACATATTATTCAAATCTATCTCGGTTTAAACCCAAAACAGTCGGGCCAGTGCATTTATATTATTGTCAGTTGGGTTGAACATGTTGAACATGCTGAGTCAGAGAAATACCAGTCTACTGGAGTAATTTAATAACCCCCCCCCCCTCCCTCTGAAGATGCTATTCATCTAATTAGCATCAGGCAGTACATTTGGCTATCATGACTAATACAGATGCAACAAACCAAATCATGCAATTGAAGAAACATTTAGCATATATTTAGAAACTTAAAACAATGTGAGGAAAAAATCATACTACCCCGGTAGTACACATTTTGAACCATCGAGCATGAAAGAATGAATCAACTACAGTAAACATGGTAAATGATAATTCTATTTCAGATGCAACAGAACAGAAAAGACATTCCTTCACAAATTGTGAACATGGTGAACTGTAACTACTTTTATGATGTAAACTCTTAGTAAGTATGACCATATTCAGATATTAGCTAACTCGACTTCTTGTATTACATGCCATCAATTTTCTCAGTCATGGCCTATCATAAGAGCCAATTTTCCAGCCTTCAGAAACATGCAAAGACTGGGTCTACTACATGTCCAATGTAATATTCCTAGAATACCATGAGCTCAAGCAATACTATGTGTTCCATCCAGAAACCTAATCCCAGGTCTGTGACATTCTTGGGGCTCCAATGATTATATTTAAGTCATACACAAATAATAAATGGAGCTAGAAGCAAGTTATCAACATATTATGAAGTCCCAGCCACTCACTCAGCCAAAACAGGAGAGAACTGATAATTACCATCCTGAAATTTGGAAGTCTTGAAGCCTTGAAGTCAATACTTGTATTTTTTCAGCTGTTCATCGTTATATTAATGAAACTAATCGCTTTGAGTAGAATTCCATATATTGTGTGAACAATTATTATTATTATATCTTCTACTGTTTATTATTTTTAGCGTCGCCGCCTCGCTCCATGTGTATGTATGTGAGGTGAACATTAAAATGCCTTCGGGCTTGTTGTAAACCTCAGTAAATAAATAAAAGTTTATACAAAAAAAA